>ENA-OVGE01002889-OVGE01002889.1-human-gut-metagenome-genome-assembly--contig:-NODE-2889-length-10531-cov-2.833906_pt1 | contig 10531 bp, 9 predicted proteins | sample MGYA00237769_ERZ505417 | MGnify/ENA primary metagenome ERZ505417 (study PRJEB26158, sample SAMN06016403) | human gut metagenome | biome: human gut; feature: ankylosing spondylitis patient; material... | reverse complement strand
CCGCAAACCACATTTGGTTCGGATTTATGGTACTGATGACCATATTACCCGGCGAAGTGGCTCTTAAAGGGAATATCGTCTTGTTATCCGGGTCGGAAGGATCATTACGCAGTGCCGTCCGGTTTTCATTATATACATCAAAACTCATCTTCTTGATGTTATATTTTCTCTTTCCATTTTCCACCGTGCTTTTCGCTCCATCGTCAAAATAGAAGATAGACCGAGACCCTGGTATGTAAATCATATCCCGATTGGAGGGATCAAACTCCACTGACTGGAACCACACGCCTTTTCCCACACCATTGGGATGGACGTCTTTTAGTTCATCCGGTACAATGACCTCTGTCCAGGTTTTACAGGTGTCTTCACTAATCCAAAGTTTACTGGCCCAATGCTCAATCCCCCCTTGCTGCTGTGCGCCGATGAATTTCAGATTTCCGGCTTTGTCGCGGAAAGCATAACCTCGCTTATACCCTTTGTGAGTAGCCCCTTCTATACGACGCCAGCTATCTCCGCCGTCCGTTGTTTCATACACCGTACTGTTATCACCAAAAGCAAACAAGTGATTCCAATCATCCGGGTCTACAGGGATCGAGGAGTGGCGAACCGTACTGCGGTGAGCTCTCACCGGAATATTATCCGTGATGCATGTCCAGGTAAGCCCTCCGTTATCAGTCTTGAAAATGCCTGCTCCGTCGGGAATTACATACAATTTGTCATGGTCTTCAGGATGTACCACACCCCAATGCATACGTCCAGACGATGGTTTATGTTCCACCGTACGGAAATAGGCTATATTACGAATACCTTTTTTACGGTCTTCTGGAGTGTACACGATTTTGGGCCAGGTATGGTTCAGTACATCGGTTGGAACAGTACGGGCTATACTGGCTTGCATCACCTCGTTATAGGTTGTATCCACGAACTGGTAGAGCGTATCTCCGCCCGGCATGATACCGTAAGTGGGTAGCCATTGCTTGGCATACCATCCGTAACCGAATTTGTTCTTGGCAGCCTTACGGTCTTTTAAGGCCGTCTTCATGATGGTTACAATCTCTTGAGGGCTCCATCCGTCATGTGCCAACTTCATATACACTTGATCATCCAGCAAGTCTTCCATCTTCACGTATTCAAATGCGGAATCCGGAAGCAAAGCTGCTTCTTTTACCATTTTATTGCGTCGTTTCAGGTCCCTGTCGGAATCCGAAGCATACTCATTTCTTGCATAACTATGCAAAACAAAACAGCAAAATAAAAGTTGAGTGGTTAAAAAAAGTTTCTTTATCATCTAACTTCTGTTTTAAATTTAATACTGTATCCCAAAAACAACCTAATCTTAAAAAGTATATTGGAATTTATTTGTGCTTTTCCGCTATCCTTTCTAATCAGCTGAAAACATCATCGCCATGCGTCCCAAAAATCATCCGGATTATGTCCCGAGTTATATCCCGGATTTGGAGGTTCCGGATTCATATCACTTCCGGCAATCATCATCTCTGTTTCGAATGACATGACCCGGACTTCAGGACTCACATAATTTTTACGCCCATAGTTAAGTGTTGTTCTCATCTCGGTTTCCGCTAATAGCATCATTTGATTCATTTTCTTTTAATTTTTAATTGATAGAATTAGTGCAAGCCAAGTCTATTCGGACTCCTCCGATAAATTGGAACACAAAGGTAATGGCAGTTATGTGGTTTTACAAGAGGGATTTAGTTAAAGAAAAAAGATAAACAATAAAAATAGAAGCTTATATAAAAGGAATATTTGCGGTCAAAAATCCCCAAAAAGCCAAACAGTTATAACCAAGAATAAATACAAAGGCACTTATATGCACACTTCGTAATACAAAAGCCATTCAAACAACAAGATTATAACTACTACAAATCAGTCTTTGTTGTTAAAAATCATATATTCCATAAAAATAAGAAAAGGACATCAAGCCATTCTACCATTACAAAACCACTGCCCGTATGGCCAATACCACATAAGTGAGATAAAGTACACTCTGAAAAATATCCAAATCCGCTACGGCATACCACGTGGAAGTATATTGAGTAGAAATAAAATTCCTATCCGGCGACATCCTGCGCAAAATATAAGCGCATGCCATGTAAGTGGAAAGACCTACCAACAGCCCCCAAAGCATCCCGAACAGAATATCTCCCGGATAATGTACCCCCAAATAAATGCGGGAATAAGAACAGAGCGCAGCCCACAAAACCAAAGAAAAGGTCATCCAAACATTACGAACCAACAAAGCTAAAAAGATACATACAGCAAAAGTGTTGGCGGCATGACTGGATATAAAACCATAGCGTCCGCCACGATAGCCATCCACCACGTCTACCAAATACATCAGCAAGGGGTCCTGAGCCGGCCGGAAACGGGCAAAGTAAGGTTTACAGAAAGAAGAAGAAAACTGGTCGGCCAACAAGATGGACAAGGCAAGAAACAACACAATAAGCCCCACCTCACGCATGGAATTGTTCTTGACCAACACATAAAATAGCACGACGGCCACAGGTATCCAAGCCACCGTACTGGTAATCCCGTTCATCAAATGGTCGAAAAACAACGAATTGCTGCCATTCAACAGCAGCAACAACCGTTGGTCCAAACCGATCCAGTCTTCTAACGCCATATCAAATCACCTCCATTGCTTCTGCCGGCATCCAACCCACCTTGCCGTCTGCCAACCGTATTTCTTTCCATTCCTTCATGGAATCGTCTATGATTTCCACACGTGTGCCTTCATGCAGTACAAAGAGGTCCGTACCCGATTCGTTCGGAGTGCTCTTCACGACTACCGAACTGCTCATCACCACAGCCCCGCTGCGGGCATTCAATTCCTGATGCTGCGTCCAAGCAAACACATTGGCCATCACGACAACCGCCAACATGACCAAAGCGCCAAAGAAACCCAATTTCTTCCACACGACCTTATTGCCTAAGAAAAACACCAGAATCAGCACACAGGCCAGCACAAAAGCCACAATCCCCGTACGCGCCCAACCGTCCATACTCATCATGTCAATGATGTTCTTATACCATGTCACAAAGAACATCTCGCTTTCGGGTGTGATTTTATCTATCGTTTTTGAACGGGCCAACTCCAAATTGAAACGGACATCCGAACTCCCGGGGTCCAACAAGGCGGCACGTTCGTAATTCAAAATGGCAAGAGCCAGACGGTCTGTCTTATAATAACAGTTTCCTAAATTATAATATATGTCCGCATGCTCCCCTTCTTTCAGCAAAGCCGTATATATAGGTATGGCTTCTTCATACTTTTCCGCAGCGTACGCACTATCAGCCTGCACTTTGTCTTGGGCGTGAAGCGAAAACATGCACATCACACCTATACATATCAAAATCAACTTTCTCATCAGCTTCATCCTTTACTTACCGTTTAATAGAACTTTCCATCTTATTAATGACTTCCGTAGCTGCTGCATATATCTTGTCCATCGTTTGCGACGGGTCGCCCGGCGCATAACGGGCAAATTCACAATCGTTCATCGTCTCTACCAACTGCTGCACGACGGAGACGTCCGTTCCCTTGGCCTGCAACTTTTCACTGACATTCTCTTTGTTCAGTTCTGCAGCCGGGAGATTCAACTTGTCTCCCACATAGCCCCACAAGGCCTTTAAGACCTCATCATAAAACTCGGCCGGCTTGTTGGCTTTCAACAATGCAGCCGCCTGTTTCAGACGCTTGGCTGCCGCCTTATTCGCTTTCTTGTTACGCATTTTAGCCACATTGGCATTTTCCATAGCTTGTTTGCGGAAGACCACCACAAGAACAATGAATGCCAACAAGGGAATGACATAACTCCACCAATAGGCTGCTGTCCCGAAATAGGACTCACCCTTTTGCTGCAAACGCACCTCCCCCTGATGGATGTACCGGATATCTGAAGCCAACAACTCCACGTCCTCCTTATTCGTATAGTTTCCTCCACCGCTTCCGCCTTTCCCTTTCGCCACGTTGAGGTCAAATCCTTCCGTTTTCACGGTCTTGTAAGCCTTCGTGTCCGTATCAAAATAACAGAATTCCACTGGCGGAATCGTATATTTCCCCGGATGGCGGGGTACAGCCAAATAATCATAGATTTTATTACCGGAAACCCCTCCACGACCTACTTTGGTCTGGTCTGTAATCTTGGCATCGTACGTCTCGAAATCTTTCGGAAAATTCACCACCGGAGCTTTCATCAGCTTCATGTTGCCGCTTCCGGAAACCGTAACCCTCAGCGTCAACGCGTCATTCGTCTTCACTTCGCTCGGAGTAAGGGAAGCACTGATATTGAATTTGCCCACCGCTCCGAAGAAATTAGCAGGCCGTGGCGAAGGCAAAGGATCTACCTGCAAGGTCAGAGAAGGAGCCACAATGGTTTTCTTCACCTCGACCATGGTACTCCCCCCGTTGAAAAACGCATCAATCGGGTCGATATTACGATTTTGCTGCACCACAATCCCCTCGAACTTGATGGAAGGAATCGTCATCTTTCCGCTACGTTGGGGAAAGAGCACATATTGCCGCCATACCACCGTGCCGTACCTGCGCCCATTGTGCTCTTCCATTTTCAGGCTCTTCTGTTGGGGCAGCTCTATTTCCTGTGTATGAAAACCTTCCAAATCCGGCATGCCACCGGCCAACTGCGACAGGTTGACCAAAGAGTAGACCTTATAAGTCAGCACTACCGCCTCTTGTTCATACAAGCGTTGCTTGTCGGCTGTAACCGTAATGAAGAGGTCTTTTCCGGTAATCTTAGCCCCGGCATCTTGCATCTGCATCCGTTCGTGCTGTCCGCCCCCTTGCTGGCGAGACTGTGCTCCCCCGCCACTGCCGGGAACAACCTCTATGCTCGCGGTATTGGAACGGTATTGCTTTCCGTTCACAGTAGCCGTAGCGGCCGGAATGGTATAAGTACCGGCCTTCAACGCACTTAATATATAGGTATAGGTTACCGAGCTGCTCTGCGAAGTCTTTCCATTAATCATTTGAAAACTGGACTGTGAGGAGCGGCTCGGCCCCATGTCTACACTAAACCCTTTCAGGGTAGGCAAATGGAAATTACTGACATCCTGTGTGTTCACGGTGAAACTCAACCTAAACTGCTCACCTTCCTCCACCACATCCGGTGCCGCGGCCTTTATCTGTATGGCCGCCCGTATCCCGACTGTCAGACAACATAACCAAAGTAATGCGATATATTTCTTCATTCCTATTTCCTTTATTGTTTAGTCGTTACCATTGTTTCTCCAATTTTCTCTGTCGCGGTTTGGCCATGGCCTTCCTGATGCGCTCCTGTGTATCTTTCTCATCTTGCATGGCTGCGTTCAACAGTTGTTCGGCATTCTCTTTCGACATGTTCTCTTCATTCTGCTGTGACTGCTTTTGCTGTTGCTTCTGTTGGTCTTCTTTTTTATCTTTATTCTCCTGTTTGTCCTTTTTACTGCTATTCTTGTCTTCTTCTTTGTTCTTGTCCTTTCCGTCCTTATTCTCTTTATTGTCGTTTTGCTGGTCTTGCTGTGGATTGTTTTTCAACTGGTGTTGGCATAAGACCAAATTATAGCGGCTTTCATTATCCGCAGGATTCCGCCGCAAGGCGTTCTTATAGCACTCGATGGCAGGTCCGAACTGCTTTTGGCTTTGTAGAATCACTCCCATATTATGATATATGGAAGCCAACCGTCCCTTGTTCGTCTCCACTTTCACGGCCTGCTCGTATGCCTGCATGGCTTCCTTGGGCTTTTGCTGTCTCAACAGCGCATTTCCCAAATTGAAATGTGCCTGAGGGAAACGACTGTTGGCTTCAATGGCTTTACGGTAATCCACCTCGGCTTTTGTGTACATACTGTCGCGATACAACTGGTTTCCACTCCTCAAATAGTCACGGTCTGTTTTCTTCTGCGCCCATAAAAGAGATACCGTCAGACACAAGTACAAAGCCAATCCATATTTATATATCCCACGTAACATGTCTTTCTTCCTTATTTACGAAACAACTTTATATTCTTAAACAACGGATTCTTACGTTCCACAATCAACACATCCAGAACGAGTACAAGCAAAACCAACAAAGCTACGGCTTGGAACTGCTCATCGTATTCCGAATAGACCGCACTTTCCATCTCCTTCTTAGCCAACTTATCCACATAGCCCGATAATTGTTCCTGTGCGGATGAACTGTTATCCACATAAATATAGGCTCCTTGACCGGCAGCCGCAATTTCCCGACACATCGACTCGTTCAACTTGGAAACCACTACATTCCCCGTATTGTCTGTGATATACTGCGAACTTCCGGGCATGGGTATGGGTGCGCCTTGCGGAGAACCAACTCCCAAGACATAGACTTTTATTCCCTTTTCCGCTGCCGCTTTGGCCATCTCCACAGCTCCTCCCTCATTGTCCTCTCCATCGGTAATCACAAAAATAGCCTTGCTCACGTCCTGATTGGGCGTAAAACTTTTCATGGCCAAATCAATAGCCTGCTTGATATCCGTTCCTTGCGTGGTAATCATGGATGGATTTATCGTTTCCAAAAACATCTTGGCCGACACGTAATCACTTGTTATAGGCAACTGGGTATAGGCCTCTCCGGCATACACGATCAATCCGATCTTATCATCCGTCATTTTATCCACAATATTGCTTACCAGCATTTTGGATTTTTCCAAACGGCTCGGCGTCACATCTTCAGCCATCATCGAATTGGATATGTCCATGGCTATAATGGCCTCTATTCCCTGACGCTTACGGGTATCCATTTTTGTCCCGAACTGCGGACGGGCCAAAGTGAATATCAACAATGCCAAAGCCGCAAGCATCAACCACGTCTTCACCTCACGCCGGGTTGCCGAAACATCCGGCATCAAGCCTTTCAGGAGTTCGATGTCGCCATAACGAAGCAGACGCTTCCTGCGGTAATAGTTTGTGGCATAGTGCAGACCTGCCAATAAGGGTATCAGCAGAAGCAAGTACAAATATAATGGTTCTTCAAAACGAAACATAATCAGAATGAATTAAGGTATTTTCTTCAATATGGTCATACGTAACAGGATTTCAAGTAGCAACGCAGCAGCAGCCAACCAGGCAAACAAGGCGTATGCTTCATAACGCTTGCTGTATTGCTTGACATTCAGCTTCGTTTTCTCTAACTTGTCAATATCCTTATACACATCCTCCAACTTCTTATTGTCCGTAGCCCGATAAAATTCACCGTCTGTCTTCCCGGCTATGGCTGCCAACGTCTTGGTATCGATTTCTACCGGCACGTTCAGATATTGCACACCGCCTGCTACCGGCATGGGATAAGGTGCCAAACCATTGGTACCCACACCAATCGTGTACACTCGTATCCCGAAACTCTTGGCAATCTCTGCCGCAGTCAAGGGCGAAATATCTCCGGCATTATTCGTTCCGTCCGTCAACAAGATAATCACCTTGCTTTTGGCCTTGCTGTCTTTCAAGCGGGAAACGGCATTGGCGATTCCCATTCCTACGGCTGTTCCGTCCTGAATCATCCCCCGCTGAGCCATATCGGTCTTGATACCATGGAAGAGGTTCAGCAATACGGCATGATCCGTAGTCATCGGACATTGGGTAAATGCCTCGGCCGCAAAAATAGTCAGACCGATATTGTCGTTCGGCCTGCCCGCTATAAATTCGGAAGCCACCTGTTTGGCTGCTTCCAAACGGTTCGGCTTCAGGTCCTCGGCCAGCATACTGGTAGAAACGTCGACTGCCAACATGATGTCTATACCCTCAACCTGAGTGTTTTTCCAACTGTTACTGGTTTGGGGGCGAGCCAATATGATAATGACCATCACAAACGTAAACAAACGCAGTATGAATGGTGCATGAATCAGATGGTTCTTATAACTCTTGGGCGCATAACGGTATGCCGTCGTATCCGACACCAACAACGTAGGTTCTTTCTTCTTGTTTTTCAGCACATACCATAAAATATAAGGTATGAGCAGAAGCAAGAGAAAAAAATATTCAATATTCGCAAACGTCATAATCACTTATAAATTTTAAACGACCAAGTCATACACCATCCAAAGAATCCAGCCCAACAAGGCCAACGCGGCCAACGTAAGCAATACCAACGCCAAACGCATACTTATCAATGTCCGGCGACTGCGTTTCTGTTCAATCGTTACTTCGTCCGGATCCGGCACGGCATTTTCATCCGCTTCCACCTTCGTCTGGTTGATAAATTCAATGGCATTCACTAGATTTGCATCATTCTCATTAATCAATGTATTGTATTTGGCAAATTTGACCAAATCGGCAGTCTGGAACAGCATGCGCAATTCGTCCAGACTTTCAGAAGTCTGCTCTTTCAACAAGCGGTCGATAATCTCGGTCGAGGTCATCTCCATGGCATTGAAACCATAACGCTTCTCAATATAGGTACGCAGAATAGCGGTCAGCCGAGTATAATATTCCTTAGAATCTTCTTTTGCCCAAACTTTCTCTGCCTTGATTTGGTCAATTTCCTCCATAGCCTTCGTATGCGGCAAAACCTTAGGAGCTAACTTGATAATCTTGATGATAGGCTTATTATCCCGATAACGTATATAAAAATAAGCCAAGCCGAGAACCCATACAAGCAAAAGTACGGACAAAGCGAATATCAAAGACCAATCCGTCCACGAGAAAGGAACGGCCATAATTTCTTTAGGCCCATAGAATCGGTCAACATGAACCGTATCGACAGGAATCGACAACACCCTCAAAGCCAAATTCTTCGACTGATATTCCTTCCCATCAACTTTCACTACAAGGGGGGGCAAATAATACAAAGCCGAATCAAAAGAGGTTACTATATAGCTTTGGGAAACCAAACGACGAGCTCCTTCATTCAATTGCTGCGTGTCCGCCTTGGCAACTTCTACCACCTCTACCCCGGGAGTCAGCATATCTCCGGCTTTCACCTGTGGCATTACCAACTTGGATTTAGTATCCGTACTGACATCCAAAGTTATACGGGTCTGTTCCCCTACCCAAAGTTCTAATGAATCTATCCTGACATCCACCGTCACCTGTGCTTCAACAACGCTTGCCATCAAGAGAAACGGCAAAAGCAACCACAGTCGAACAGCTCTTTTATTTTTATTATGGTAACTTTTCATCTTCAATTTCGTTTGGCAAATAAAGTCATCAACGAAGACACATAATCTTGATCCGTACGAATAGAAACCGAATCCACATTACTCTTCGTAAACGTATCCTGCAACAAATTCTGCCTATTCTTCCACCAGTCATGATGAGCCTTCCGCACTTTGCGGCTGGACGTATCAATATATTGTTCATGCCCGGTTTCCGCATCGCACACCTTCATCAATCCGACATCCGGTAAGTCTGCCATCCGGCGGTCAAAAACCTGAATAGCCACCACATCATGCTTCCGGTTGGCTACGGTCAAAGCCGTACGATAGTCTTTTCTATCTATGAAATCACTCAACAAGAATGCCGTACAACGCCGCTTAATGGCTTGAGTAAGGTACTCTATCGCCTGACCGATATCCGTAGACTTGCTTTGAGGAGTAAAATCCAGCAATTCACGTATGATACGCAAAATATGCTTGCGTCCCTTTTTCGGAGGAATGAACTTTTCAATCCTGTCCGAAAAGAAAATCACTCCGATCTTATCGTTGTTTTGTATGGCAGAAAAAGCCAAAGTCGCAGCAATCTCCGCCACCATCTCCCGTTTGGTCTGAGAAACTGTTCCGAAACTCAAACTGCCCGAAACATCGATCACAAGCATGACCGTCAGCTCACGTTCCTCCTCGAACACTTTGACGAAAGGCCGGTTAAAACGTGCCGTCACATTCCAATCTATGTCGCGAATATCGTCTCCGTACTGGTATTCCCTCACTTCAGAGAAAGCCATACCACGCCCTTTGAAGGCCGAATGATATTCGCCGGCAAAAATATTGTTCGACAGCCCTCTCGTTTTAATTTCGATTTGACGGACTCGCTTTAAAATCTCACTTGTATCCATTCACAACGATGATTAGGGTACCTCTACCTTATTCAATATCTGACTGATGATTTCTTCGCTGCTGACATTATTGGCTTCCGCCTCGTATGAAAGCCCGATACGGTGGCGCAAAACATCATGGGCTATAGCCCGTACATCTTCCGGTATCACATATCCCCGACGTTTAATAAAAGCGTAAGCACGAGCCGCCAAAGCCAGATTAATAGAAGCACGCGGAGAACCGCCGAATTCTATATAATTTTTCAAGTCCTTCAAACCGTATTGCTCTGGATAGCGCGTAGCAAAAACAATGTCGGCAATATACTGCTCTATCTTCTCGTCCAAATACACTTCCCTGACTACATTACATGCTTCGATGATTTCATCAGTAGACAAAATAGGACGCACGACAGTCTTTTCCCCTTTGATTTGCTGACGGATAATTTTCTTTTCCTCTTCCAACTTTGGATAATCAATTATCACTTTCAACATAAAACGGTCCACTTGGGCTTCCGGTAAAGGATAAG
>ENA-OVGE01002888-OVGE01002888.1-human-gut-metagenome-genome-assembly--contig:-NODE-2888-length-10531-cov-4.981100_pt1 | contig 10531 bp, 8 predicted proteins | sample MGYA00237769_ERZ505417 | MGnify/ENA primary metagenome ERZ505417 (study PRJEB26158, sample SAMN06016403) | human gut metagenome | biome: human gut; feature: ankylosing spondylitis patient; material... | reverse complement strand
TGCCGTCGGTTGCAGACGAATGCACGTAGCTGAACTTGGCGCGTTCGGTGCCGATACGGGCGCGGCCGAGACCGCCGACGTGTTCAACCTTGTCGCCACCCACCATGAAGTTCGCCCAGCCCTTGACGTCGTCGGCGTTGGGGTTCCAGCGAGCGCGCAGCAGCGACTTGTTCGAACCCATCAGCACGAAAGCGTCTTCCTTAAACGGCGTGATGCTGACGATGTCGAGCACGTTGGCGCTGTACCACGGGTCCATCTGAGCATGCACGACAGGCTTGAGATTGCTGTCCAACTTCCAGAAGTCGTACTTGCTTGCCACGAAGTATTCGCCGCGAATCTGAGCCAGCGTGTTGACCGGCTGCTTGATGCCTTCGATGACACGGATCTCTTCGAGCTTGAGCATGCCGTTAATGGCAACGGGAGCGTCAGCGGCATCGTGCTTAAAGGTGATCCCCAGCTTCTTGTCGTTGGCTTTGTAGGCAAAGTCCGGATCCTTCACATCGCGCTTACCGAGGAAGCTGATGCCGTCCCACATACCATGCCAGCTCGCATCAGACCAGATAACGTACTTCGGATTGAAGGAAAAGCGGACCGGATCGCCCTGACCCCAGTTGGGCGGCAGACCGGTGGACCACAGCGCCTGGAAGGTGTTGGAAGCCAATATGAAGGCCACGATGCTGAAGGCGATCTTGTTAAAGCGCGACAGCGGTCGGAAAGGCTTGCCCTTCATTTCGGCGATGAGCGCATCAAAGCGCGGTGCCAGGAACACAGCCAGGCCGAAGAGCATCACCACGCACCAGAACACAATCTCGGCCCACATCTGGGTGTGAATGCCGAAGACATCAAGACCGAAGCCCTGACCAACGTCGCGCATGGCGTGATTGCCCAAATGGCGGAACGACATGTAAAGACCGAAGGCGGCCATGACGAGCAGCATGCCCAGGTACTTAGGCTTGAAGCCGTAGCGAACCATCATCAGCGCAATGACGCCGATGTAGGCCATCTGCTGACGCTGCGCCCAGCACAGCGTGCAAGGCGAGTCACCGAGCAGATAGCCCAGAATCAGGTTGGCGATGCCGACGGGCAGCAAAACGATGAGAAGACCGCCCCAGCAGACGATGTCGTAGAACGTCTTGGCGCGGTTGAGATCGTTGGAATTGATCGGAGCGGAGTAATCAGTCATTTTCTTCATCCTCCCCGATTACAGATTGAGTACGCCGAGAATGCCGGTCGAAACGTGACCGACGTACATGAAAGCAACGACCGCCCAGCCGGCAACCGTCAGCCACCACGCCCATTTTTCCTTCTCGGGCTTGAAGATGATGAGCAACACCGCGATGGTGAGCATCAACAGTTCAACGAATTCCATTGAAAGGGACTCCTTATTTGCTTGATCAGCCCGATTTGCCCGAGACAGACCATCCCCAAAGCAAACCGACGCGTTCGGGCGATGGTAGGTAAAAACAGCGTTAAGTATCGGATAAGGGTTTTCACTTATAAAGAAAATGTACAGTCATGACTGACAATTCCGTGCTCACAAGAATGGTTCTCAATTCGCCACTCAATATCTTCGGCACTTCAATCGCCCCATAAACTCGAACTTGATGAAATTCGCGACTTTGTGTTTCTTGCTGCTCTCGGCCTTCCACGCATGGGCCGCGCCTTTGCCGTCGGCTACGGAAAGCTCCGAGGAATGCGAACCGCCAGCCGCTGTCATACGCGCCCCAGAAAGCGTCATTCGCGTGGGATACACCCCGTTCGGCTTAATGATCGATGAGCGGCTCATGCTCAATTCGCTCAAATCCACGCTCACACCAGAAAAACTTGGCCATCCAGTCACCTTTCGCCAATACGCTGCACACGACTTGGCCAAAGCTGTTCGAGCGGGCGAAGTTGACATCGTCTTTTCCGAGTCACCCTTTTATCAAGCCCTGATTCCAGAAGGACTGCGCAGCGTCACAACCTTCGTGTGCGATGTGCAGCCCGACCCAAACCGCAACGATGGAACGGCCGTCATCGTTCGAAGCAATTCACCTATACAAACATTTGAAAATCTGCGTGGGAAGACACTGACAGCCGTGTCCCGCGACACCTTCAGCGGATATCTCTACGCCATTCGCGAACTGGTACGCCGAAAGCTCGGCGACCCCGATCACTTCTTTTCAAAGCAAACTTTCGTCGCGGGTCGCACGCAAAGCGATGTCAACGAACAAGTCTTCAGCGATGTCGTCAGCGGTAAATCCGATGTGGGCTTTCTGCCCCTTTGCGCACTTGAAGAAATGTCCCGACGCGATCCATCGATTCTCTCGAAAGTGCGCGTTATTGAGGAGCGTCTCACAGACACCGTCACCGACTGCCGTCACTCCACACCTCTGTATCCGGCACTGACTCTTTCGGTCACGCCCCGCATCAGCGCCTCATTGAGCAAAGCCATCACGATGGATCTGCTGATGTTACCCAAGGGCGAAAGCGGCTTTATGTGGTCGGTGGCAAGCGATTTTCAGAACGCCGACAACCTCCTCAAAGATCTGCAGATCGGTCCCTACGAATATCTGCGCCAGACGGGACTCAAACGCATCTGGCAAGACTATCGCTCCGCCATCATCACCGCTCTCCTGCTAATTCTGGCGCTGATCGCCCACGGCGCACGCAGTCAGTGGCTTGTCAAAAAAAGAGAAACCGAGCTCAAAGCGTCAATCGGTTTGCAGCTTGCGCAGCGAGAGAAAATGGAGCGTCTGCAAAAGGCTGGTGCCGTGGGGCAGATTTCCGGACTCGTTGCACATGAACTGCGCCAGCCGTTGTCCGCCATCAGCCTTTATGCCGAAGGTCTCGAAGAGATGGTGCGCAACGACGCCATCGGCAAAAAAGAAATGCTCGACATTTTGCACAGCATGACCACGGATGCAGCACGCGCAAGCGACATTGTTGAGCGCGTGCGTCAGTATGCCAAGCAGAAGTCTGAGCTCAAGCCGATTTCCGTTCGTGAGGCTTTTGATAAGGCTGACGAAATGGTGACACATTTCGGCATCGGCAACGTTCCGACATACGTCAGCGCCTTTGAAGACGCCACCGTACTCGTGAATCCTCTGGATCTGCAGCTGGTGTTCGGCAACCTTATCAAAAACGCCAAAGAAGCCGCTGCGCAACAAACTGATGAATCCCCCCAACTGCTTGTCAAAGCTCAAGTGATGGAGGGCTTTATCTGTATCGAACTCGAAGACAACGGCCCTCCCCTTTCCGATCGTGAACTAGCCGGCCTCAACGAAGTGGTCACAAGCGCCAAACCCGACGGTCTGGGCTTGGGGCTTTCGATTTCGCGCAATATCGTCGAAGGCGTCGGCGGAAATATCGTCTTTAAACGTCGTTTCCGGAACACCGGCTTACGGACGTGTGTGAAACTTCCCGTCTCAGCCGGAACAGTCAAACCTCTTGGAGACTAACTTTTATGCGACGCGTTTATGTTGTCGATGACGACGAGAGTCTGCGAAAAGCGCTCTCCTTTGTGTTAAAGGGATTGGATTGCGACCCCGTTCCATATCCGAGCGCCGAACATTTCCTGACTTACGTTCCTCACAACGAGCCCGGCATCGTGCTTCTGGATGTGCGCATGGGGCAAATGACCGGACTCGAGTTGCAGCAGCGTCTGATTGACACCGGCATCGATTGGCCCGTTATCTTTCTTTCTGGTCACGGTGACCTTGAGATGGCGGTAGAAACGATGATGAAAGGGGCTGTTTGCTTTTTGCAAAAACCCATACGTCGAGAAAAACTCAAGGAAGCTTTGGATCGCGCAACAGCTCTGTCCGAAACTAAAGCCAACCAGCGGCAAGCCGCTTACGATGCGCTTTCGTCTCGAGAAAAACAGTTAGTCAAATTGGCCGCACAGGGCGTTGCCATGCGTGCAGCCGCAGAGCGTCTCGGAATCGCTCAACGCACCGCTGAATTTCACAAGGCAAGCGCCATGCGCAAACTCGGCGTACACACGATCACCGAATTGACCGAAGTGCTCAAAGACGTAAAGATCTGATAGACCGCTTCGCAATGTTTTTTTCACAAGCTCTAACACCATTCATCCGCCGGCTGACACGGGCGGTCTTCTGATACTAGTCAGATGAAAACTGACTTTTTTCGTCTCACAGGAGGAACATGCACCCATTTTCAGTGATGCAGTCTTTTCCGACTGGACGTTTTATAACCCTTTGTTTTTATTGCTTTTTCTGTCTGAAATCATTTTTTCCGGGTATAAAAAAACAGCCCTAAGGCTGTTTCTTGGTGCGCGGTATAAGCGTGAGAAAAATCGAAAAAATTCCTTATCTTTCAACGAACTATCCGCACCGCACGGTCATGCTTTCACCCGTCCGTTTCACCTCATGCTTGACAACGAGACTATCCTGAGTGCAAGCGGAAGTCAAGTTCTACGTCTCTGCTTCTTGATGTGAAGTCGAGGTCTGATCGAGATTCATACTGGTTACCCCACGATTATATAAATTACCATAGTTCTCAAAAACCGTCAGTTGGATGTGGACGGGCGCCTTGAAGCTTCGGACAACCTCTATGACTAAAATCACATAGAGGTAAACGATATGAAAGAGTTTGATCCTAGGACTAGTCCTATGTCTGGTGATATGTCTAGTGATAGGACTAAGGACGCTGACGGCACGCATGAAGTGAGCCGGACGGCGAACGAAATGCGTGCCGTCAGCGAGCGGCGCTCTGAACCCACGGTTGTGGTTGTTGAGCAAAAGCGTAAACGCTACACAGCGCAACAAAAGCTCGAACTGGTCCGTCTGACCTATCTTCCCGGCAATACCGTCTCTTCCGTCGCTCGTAGTTATGGCATCGCTCCGGCTCTGCTTTTCCGCTGGAGAGCCCTTGATAAACAGGGCGGATTAACGGCTATTGAATCCGGCCAAAGCTCCGTACCGGCCAAGCAATATGCCGAAGCGATGGATGAGATCAAACGCCTGCAAAGGCTTCTGGGGCAAATGGCATCAGACAATGCTCTGCTCAAAGAAGCCGTGGAGATCATGACAGGAAAAAAATGGACTGCGCGCTAAGCCTTATCAGGGCCGGCAAATCCATTTCTCATGTTTGTCGTGTTCTTCGCCTAGCGCGCTCCAATGTCTGTCGTGTGTTGCATCGGCCGGCTGATTGGCAGGATGGTCGACATTGTCGTCGACAGCGACGAGACTTGATAAGCGACCAGGACTTGCTTGAGCGGATCAAAGCAGTCCTTGGCAAATTCCCCAGCTTTGGCTACAAACGCATCACTGCGGTCATCAATCGCGAATTGCAAAGTTTGGATCAGGCACGTGTCAATACCAAAAGAGTCTATCGGTTGTTGAAAGAACACGGCTTGTTGCTAAAAACCAAACCAACTGCATTGCCGGGACAAAGTCTGGATCACAAAGGCCGAGTCGCTGTCTCGAAGTCTGACAGACGTTGGTGCTCTGACGGCTTGGAATTTGGTTGCCTCAACGGTGAGAAAGTGACAATGAGCTTTATTCTGGATTGTTGCGATCGAGAGATCATCTCGTTCACGGCCCGACAAGGCAAAGGCTTGCCGGCATGGATGGTACATGACGAAGTGCTGTTGGCAACAGAGAAGCGATTCGGATCCGTCGAGAAGGTCCCAAGCAAACTGCAACTGCTGACGGATAACGGCTCGGCCTACATTGCCAAGTCAACCAAACGCCTGCTTAAGCTGCTGGGCATCGAGGATTGCAAAACAGCCGTCTGCAGTCCGCAATCCAATGGAATGGCCGAAAGCTTGGTGAAAACTTTGAAGAGGGATTATTTGCCGTATATGAACTTGAGCAATGCTCAAACGGCATTGACGGAATTGCCAAGAGTGGTCGAGTTGTATAACAACGAGCATCCGCATTCGGCGTTGGGGTACCTTTCTCCGAGAGAGTTCCGGCAAAAGAACCGGTTACAAGATGCACGGCCGACAAGCAACGAGGAAGCGTGCCCTCAGATCCTCCTATCCCTTGGTTTGGTTGAAAAAAATCAGCTTGCGGGCTCGGTCTGCCTGTAATTGGCAGTTTGTTTGTTAATTACGTCATAGTTGTTGTCCTGAGTTAAAGGTGTAAATCCATCAAAATTTCCGCCTGTTGTAGAACTTGACTCTTTGAGGCATGCGTACACGTATGTATGCGACAAGATCCTTCCACCTAAATGGGGGAAAGGAATGACTCTAGAACGAGAAACTGAAGGCCGACTCCCAGCAGGAAGAAGGGAGACCTTTTAGACAACGCAGCGTCGAGTCAAGTTGTTCAACTTTGCGCAATGCAATTGGAAAGCCCCAAACCACAATCTAACGTTGCAAAGCCTTACCAGCGTGGTTCAACGTAGCTAGCTGTAACTTGAGGAGCGCCGCAGTTGTTTAGGGATACAGAAGACTGTTCGTAGTTGCGGCGTAGCTCGTCAATATGTCGATAGAGACATAGACAACGGGATGTACATAAAATCGATTGGCAGTCTTGTTTCAGCCGATGCTACTAATGTTTGAGGGGATGAGTAGCAAACCAATAAGATTGGAGACAGTGTAACTGTTATTTGGCTTGTTTAACAAAAGTATCACGCTGAACCGATACATCGCAGATGGGCTGTCCGCTGAGTGTTCCTGTAGCCACATTGGGTATCCTGGAGCACATCACTCTGCGCCACAGTTATACCAAGATGATCAATGGAACCATCTATTTCTTAAAAGAAGAAAAGAGGAGGGACTAATAATAAACCAATGATTACAACTTACCACCAGATCATAAAACTTACTGGAAAGATCTCATTGCGTCTACTCTGATAAAAAATTATCACGCTTGATACCTGCTGGCAGCCTGTTGGAGCAGTCACATAGAAAGCATATGTGCAGGAGAGTCTTTGCATTCATGAGCAATTCTTTTCTTGAAGCATCATAAGAAAATTTTTTTTGAAAATAGTCTTAGTCAGTGGCAGCAGCAGGCTAAAAGCTATTTCTTGGAGAAATTACTGATGCTTGTTAGCACTTCCTATCTTATGAGTTGTTCATCTCTTAAATCACAGATTCGTATTGCTTTCGAACTTAAACGCCTAGCGAAATTACTTTGCTTATCATCGATTGATGAGATTAACTGGTCTCATTTCACTCGAGCTGATGTCATCGATCTTTTAGGTTGTCCTGAACTAAGAAAACGAAAAGCAGCAACCCAAAATTTTACTCTAAATGTCATTAAACGTTTATGTGAGGAAGCGTGTTATGCCCAACTAATGCCAGAAAATCTTTATCTGTCAATTAAACGCATTCCGAATTTCAGAGGAATTCGCTGTCAAAAGTTGGCATGTTTAAGCAAGAATGACATTTTCAAAATGTTCGCTTCATGTATCAACGAAGGATCTTTAAAAGGCATTCGTGATGCTGCTATTTTAGCGGTTGGTCTTGGTTGTGGTTTGAGACGAAGTGAAATTGCGGAATTGCGAATTACAAATATTGACTTCACCAGTAGTCTTATTCGTGTTTTGGGAAAAGGAAATCGTGAAAGGTATATTGGTCTTAATTCAGTTGTGCGAAACTATCTTTTACGTTGGCTTCGAATCAGAGGATTTGACGGAATCGCCAACTGCTTTGTTCCCATGAATCGCAATGGCGAACCAATTACAACTAGAGCACTAAACGACGAATCAGTTTACCTTGTCGTTCAACGCCGCTCAATTTTGGCACTAGGGTATGCGATCACTACGCACGATTTACGGAGAAATTTTGCCTCACACATGCTAGCAAATCATGTAGACATCAATACGCTGAGAGTCGTGATGGGGCACAGTGACATCCGAACCACTCAGATATACGATCACAGAGATGAACTATCCCGGATTGCCACAGTATCCCGAATCTCATTTCTACCTCTCGTGACCTAAAAATAAATAGGCACCCTACAACCGTCATCAAGGCCACCAAAATCGCTCTTTTTCGGTGCATGCATAACTGAAATATGCATTTCACCAAGCAAGGGATCGTGCTGGCGGCACTGGCGGTTACTCTGCCTGCAATTAACCCGGCAGTACAGGCGGCCGACGTGTTGACGGCCGCAGTGTTCGGCAGCACTGGATCATCCTCCTACGCGAGCAATTCTCGCGCCCGATCGCTCGGGACAAGTACCAACCCAACTCCTGCCAGTACCGGCATGGCAGTTAATCCAGCCAATATGCCGACCGGTACTGTTATGGGGCCTAACGGCACTGTCATGTCTGTGGCAGGGACACCGTTGGTCATTCCGACCGACACTAACAATGTCACGGTAGCGCCTCCTGCTTGGGCGCAAGGTGCCTACAGCAATTCGACATCAATCGCTCTAAAACCTTTTGCATCCAGGCTGTTTGAAGGACGATTTGCTTCCACATTCAGTGATGCGGCAAGCGGCGACTATGTGTTGGCACCGGGCGATCGCGTCGTTGTTCGCATTTGGGGAGCTCGTTCATACGATGATGTTCTGATCGTTGATCAACAAGGCAATCTCTTTATCCCGGAAGTGGGACCGGTGCACGTAGCCGGAACCAAAAATTCGAGCCTGCTCTCCACCGTTCGATCGGCTATCTCTCGCGTCTATACCGACAACGTACAGGCCTATGTGAGCCTGCAAAGTGCTCAGCCCGTCGCTGTCTATGTGACCGGTTTTGTCAATCACCCGGGGCGGTACGCCGGTGGTTCTCTCGATTCCGTGTTGTCGTTCTTGGATCGCGCCGGCGGCATTGATCCGGAACGCGGCAGCTACCGCCGAATCGAAATCATCCGCGACAAGAAGGTCATTGCCGATTTGGACCTTTACCAATTTGCGTTGGCAGGGAATGTCAACACGCTTCGCCTGAAGGACGGAGACGTCATTCTTGTCAAAGAAAAGGGCATCAGTGTTTCGGCCTACGGTCTACTGCGAGAGGAAGCGGTCTACGAACTAACACAAGGTAATGCTGCAAAAGATAAGCAAGCTTCAAAAGGTGCGCGACTTATCGAATTGTCGTCACCTCTGAAAAACGTTTCGCACGTGAGCGTAAGCGGTACACGTAATAAGGCTCCCTTTAATCGCTATTTCTCGCTTGACGAATTCAAAAACTTCTCGTTAGCCGATGGAGACATCGTTGAGTTCGTTGCCGATATGCCCGGTCAAACCATCATGGCAACTGTCACAGGAGCCATCACCGGAGCGTCTCGCTACCCCATTAATAAAACAGTGAAGTTACGCGATCTGTTGCGTCGTATTGAGGTCGAACCCGAACTGGCGGCAACAGATTCCATTTATTTGCGCCGCAAGAGTGTGGCACGAGATCAGAAGGCAGTTATTCAAGACTCCTTGCGTCGATTGGAACAAACCGCACTCACGGCAACCTCGTCTACTCCGGAAGAAGCGCAGCTGCGCGTGGATGAGGCGCGACTAATCCAGGACTTTGTTAAACGAGCGGGGCAACTTGAACCGGACGGTGTGATCGTTGTCTCCCGAGGAAAGGAAGTCAGCGATATCTGGCTCGAGGACGGAGACGAGATCGTTATCCCGCAGAAATCCAATGTGGTGCAGATCACCGGCGAAGTGGTGATGCCCAAAGCGGTGGCTTTTGAAGAAGGAATGTCGCTTGATGACTACCTGGCTGCAGCGGGTGGTGTTTCATCACGAGCCGATGACAAAAACATTCTGGTGGCAAAACAAAACGGCGAAGTTGGGATGGCAGAACGTTTAGGGATAAGCCCCGGAGATCGAATTCTGGTACTGCCAAAAGTTGATACCAAGGGAATGCTCTTGGCTAAAGACTTGATGCAGATTATTTATCAAATTGCTGTCGCAACTAAAGTTGCTGTGGATCTATAGATATGAATATCCTTTTTTATTTAGACCCTTCTATTGAATTTAATAATCCAAGCTTTAGATATACAAGCTTTAGGAATAGCATTTTGCCACAAGCAAAAGCACTACATGAAGCTGGACACAAGATATCAATTATTGTTAATTCTGTCATTGCAAAAATAGCTGAAACAGAATGCTTAACACCAAATGGAATTGACTTAGTAATTGTTGACATATTTGATATTACAAATATGAGCAGCTTTTCGACAATTGCAATAGACAATGATAAAGAAAAGCAGGATTTAATTTGCAGCATTCTAAGGAAAGCTTGGAAAAATAGAAATCAACCAGACATTATCATTGTTTGGGAAAGTGTGACACCCTATTTATTAAAAATTTTTAAGAAAGCAAAAATTATTTTCCAAACACCAGGCTTTTTCTCTCGACCGCCTTATCCTCAATTAATTTCGCTAAACTCTGGACTATTAGAAAGCACCACTAGCCCTGAGGCTTATTCATGGGACACAGCTATAGATTTCAATAAAATCCGTAGTGAACTTAGAGAATTTTTCGTCAAAACATCTTCAATTTTTCATAAATTAACCAAGTTAAAGCAAACTTATGAAAAAATATTGTGAGATGAGCAGGGAAGAGCTACTCGATTTAAAGAAAGAACTCGACCGTGAGTTTGATGAGATCAAAGCGCAGGGTCTGGCACTTGA
>ENA-OVGE01002883-OVGE01002883.1-human-gut-metagenome-genome-assembly--contig:-NODE-2883-length-10543-cov-11.994661_pt1 | contig 10543 bp, 7 predicted proteins | sample MGYA00237769_ERZ505417 | MGnify/ENA primary metagenome ERZ505417 (study PRJEB26158, sample SAMN06016403) | human gut metagenome | biome: human gut; feature: ankylosing spondylitis patient; material... | reverse complement strand
AGGGCAGCTGAAAGAGGGCGAGGGGTATGACGTTGACTTCGACCACCAGTTCATAATATGATGCGCATAGTTGCGGATTTGAGGATCATTGTGAATTATTGCGCAAAGATAGTGCAAGGTAAGAGAAGAGCAAAACAAATTTATTTGATTTTGCGCTTCCGAACCGCAGCCTATCTTATCAAAAGATAGCGCAAGGTGCGAGAAAAGAGCTTGCTCAATTTTCTTTCCCGAACCGCAGCCTATCTTTTGATCACTTGACCTCCTCCGAATAAATCCGAGCCAGATTATTGCCCATCACCGCAAAAACGCCAAACAAAACACCACAAAAATTAGTTGCCGGCCACCACAAAAGTTAGCTGCAATACAAATCAATTCATAGCATTAAATATTCACTATATTATTGCTTACATACCGGCGTCAAAATCATACCGCCTGCTTGAAGGACTGAAATCCTACGACACGGAGGAGAACTGGCGGAACAATGCACCGAAAGCATCGCGCAACTCGCGTTTTTCCGCCAGCTGCTCGCTCAGTTGCTTCGCCTTCGAATAAATCGCCTCGGCAAAACTCGTATCACCGTTGCTCATCGCCGTTGCAAAGTCGCAGCCAAGAGAGGCTCCGGCATTGCTGTACTCATAAAGCGTCCATAAGCGGCAGGCGGCATCGTCGCCTCTTTCAGCACGACATTTTTCCACCGCCATAAGCACGGCGTTGTCCACATCCGCCATTGCTGGCAGGTCGCCCGAAGCACATGCCGTCTGTCGAAGAAGAGCAAACAATTGCGCGTCGCCTTCAAGCGTGTCAGACTTCAGCGTGCGCTCACTCATTTCCTGCAAAATGGATTTATAAGTATTTTTCATTATCGGATTTATTGAGAGTTAGATTTATCGTACATTGCAAATGTATTAATTCAAATCTATTTCACGCAACAATTACAGCGTGCTTTTTTGTTAAAATTACCTAATCCAACACTCTTTTACCCAATGGTTTCATCACCTCGCCACGCCTTCTGATTAAAGATTGTTAATTACGCATCACGCGTCTTGGTCTATGCCGGAAACGTTGTAATTTTACTATTTAAAATGCTTATGAATATGAGAAATGCTATAATCGTAGGCGCCACTTCGGGTATCGGTCTTGAGGTGGCACGCATAATGCGGAGCGAGGGCGTCAACATAGGGGTGGCTGGCCGCAGAGACGACAGGCTGCGCAAGTTTGCCGAAGAAGGCGGCAACGTTGTGTGGCAACGCATCGACGTGACCGACGAAAACGCAGGCGGGCTGCTCGTTGATTTGGCGGAGCGCATGGGCGGCGTCGACACCATCCTGCTCGTTTCTGGGATAGGAAGCCAGAACCGCGACCTCGACCCGGGCATAGAAATCGCAACGGCAGAAACAAACGTTGTGGGATTCACCCGTATGATCGATGCGGCATTCAACTATCTGAAAAGCCATGGTGGCGGACACATCGGCGCCGTAAGCTCGATTGCCGGGACTAAAGGACTGGGCATCGCCCCGGCATACTCTGCCACAAAACGCTTTCAAAACACTTACATACAATGCTTGGCGCAACTGTCGGCAATGACTCGCGCCAACATCACGTTCACCGACATCCGTCCGGGATTTGTCGACACCGACCTGCTGCGGTCGGGCAACTACCCGATGCTTATGCGCCCGGAAAAGACCGCACGGATGATTGTCGACGCCTTGCGCCGCAAAAAACGCGTGGCGACAATCGACTGGCGATACCGCTTGCTCGTGGCGGTATGGAGAATGATTCCCGACTGCATCTGGGAAAGAGCGGAAATTCAAACAAAACAATAAAATAATAGAAATGAAAAAACTTTTTGCAACAATCATCGTTGCGTCAACGGCTGCGGTGGGCTTTGCCGCCACTCCGTTGTGGATGCGCGATGTAAAAATCTCGCCCGACGGAAAGCAGATTGCATTCTGCTACAAGGGCGACATCTACAAAGTTGCCTCTGCTGGAGGCTCTGCCGTGCGGCTAACATCGCACGACTCATACGAGTCGGTGCCTGTATGGTCGCCCGACGGAAAGCAGATTGCTTTTGCCAGCGACCGATACGGCAACAACGATGTGTTTATTATGAATGCCGACGGTGGTTCGGCAGTGCGTCTGACCACAAAGTCGGGAGGTGAAGCGCCTGAGGCTTTCTCGCCCGATGGAAAAAATGTCTATTTCTCAGCCAACAATCAGAAACCTGCGGCAAGTGCGCTGTTCCCCGACGTGTTGCTTGAGCTGTACAAAGTGCCAGCCACTGGCGGACGTCAAGAGCAGGTGCTCCCTACTCCAGCCGAATGCCTGTCGTTTGCCAAAGACGGCAGTATGTTTGTCTATCAGGACCGCAAGGGTTATGAAGACGTTTGGCGCAAACATCACACGTCGTCCGTGACACGCGACATCTGGGCATACGACACCAAAACAGGCAAACACACCAACCTGACAGCTCATGCCGGAGAGGATTTGTGCCCGGCTTTGTCAGCCGACGGCAGCACGGTGTATTTCCTCAGTGAGCGCAATGGGGGCTCGATGAACGTATACTCTATGCCGCTCGCAAACCCGGCGGCATTGACAAAGATTTCCGACTTCAGCACTCACCCGGTGCGCTTCCTCAGCGTTGCCGACAACGGCACGATGTGCTACACCTACGACGGAGCCATCTACACTCAGCTAAACGGTGAGAAACCGGCGCTCGTCGACATCGACATTGTGCGCGACGACGTTGACCTGCCGTCAAGCCTGTCGTTCACAAACGGCGCCACTTCGGCAAGCGTGTCGCCCGATGGCAAGCAGGTGGCTTTCACCGTGCGCGGCAATGTGTTTGTGACATCGGTGGAATATGGCACAACAAAACAAATAACCAACACCGTGGAGGGCGAGGCCGACGTTGACTTCGGCGCCGACAACCGGTCGCTCGTATATGCCAGCGAACGCAACGGGCATTGGAGGCTTTACACGGCTCGCATAAAACGCTCCGACGACCTCAACTTCCCTAATGCAACTCTAATCGACGAGCAGCCGCTGCTCGCCGACTCTCTCGCCGACCGCCAGAATCCGAAATTCTCGCCCGACGGAAAAGAGGTGGCTTTCATCGAGGATGAATGCCGGCTTATGGTGGTCAACGTGGCCACTAAAGCTGTGAGGCAGGTGACCGACGGTTCGGAATGGTTTATGGGTGGCTTCAACTATGCCTGGTCGCCAGATGGAAAATGGTTCTCGCTTGAAATCATCGGCAACGGACACGACCCTTATTCCGACGTGGCTATCGTAAAGGCTGACGGATCGGAGAAGCCGGTAAACCTGACTGGCAGCGGATACTTCAGCTCGCAGCCAAGATGGGTGCTCGACGGAAACGCTGTGCTTTTCCTCACAGACCGCTACGGCATGCGCAGCCATGCTTCGTGGGGTTCGCTCAACGACGTGATGCTTGTGTTTATGAACAAGGACGCCTACGACAAATTCCGACTTAGCAAGGAGGATTACGAATTGCAGAAGGAATTGGAAAAGGAGCAGAAGAAAAATGCCGAAAAGGCTGACACCGACAAGAAAAAAGGCAAAAAGAAAGACGACAAGAAGGCTGACAAGAAAGAAGAGAAAAAAGACATTGACGTGCAACTTGACGGCATCGAGGACCGTATTGTGCGCATCACGCCAAACTCTTCCGAAATTGCCGATGCCATCGTCGATGCCGATGGAGAAAGCCTGTACTACCTGTCGGCTTTCGAGGAGGGTTACGATCTTTGGAAACTCGACTTGCGCAAAAAGAGCACGGAATGCCTGAAGAAACTCGACACGTCGTCGGCTCAGTTCGACGTGCAGAAAGACGGCAAGTGCATTTTCATTCTCGGCTCACGCATAATGCAGAAACTCACCGTGGCTTCCGACAAGATGGAACGCATCAGCTACAAGGCTGAGATGAAGATGGATTTGGCAAAGGAACGCGAATATATGTTTGACCACGTTTGCCGCCAGGAGGCCCGCCATTTCTACCGCACTGACATGCACGGTGTGGACTGGCCGATGATGACAGCTGCATACCGCAAGTTCCTGCCTCACATCAACAACAACGCCGACTTTGCCGAGCTGCTCAGCGAAATGCTCGGTGAGCTAAACGTGTCGCACACGGGTGGCAGATTCCGTGCCGGTGCCCGTGGAGATGCCACTGCCAACTTAGGTCTGTTCTACGACCTTTCGTATGAAGGAAAGGGCGTGAAAATCGACGAGGTGATTGCCGGAGGTCCTTTCGACAACGCGTCTTCAAAGGTGAAGAAGGGATGCATTATCGAGAAAATCAACGGACAGGAAATTTCTGCCGACACCGACTTCTATGCGCTGCTCGCCGGGCTGACCGGAGAGAAGGTACTAATTTCGCTTTCCGATGGCGGCAAGCAGTGGGACGAGGTGGTGAAACCTATCTCTGACGGCGCTTGCGGTGCTTTGCTCTACCGCCGATGGATCAAACAACGCGCCGCCGACGTGGACCGCTGGTCAAACGGCCGCTTGGGATACGTACATATCGAATCGATGGACGACAACAGTTTCCGTACAGTGTACTCTGACGTGCTTGGTAAATACAACAAGAAGGAGGGCATCGTGATCGACACCCGTTTCAATGGTGGCGGACGCCTCCACGAAGATATCGAAATTCTGTTCAGCGGAACAAAATATCTCACTCAGGTGTACCGCGGAAGAGAAGCGTGCGACATGCCGAGCCGCCGATGGAACAAACCTTCAATCATGGTGCAGGGCGAGGCCAACTATTCCAACGCTCACGGAACGCCTTGGGTATACAAACACACGCGTCTCGGCAAACTTGTCGGCGCTCCGGTGCCTGGCACCATGACAAGCGTTTGGTGGGAACGTCTGCAGGACTCTTCGCTGATTTTCGGCACTCCGGTCATCGGATACCGCACCGCGGAAGGAAATTACCTTGAGAACTCGCAACTGGAGCCCGACATCTATGTGCTGAACTCTCCTGAGGACGCTGCCAATGGTTTGGACGCACAACTGAAAGCTGCGGTCGACGAGCTCCTTCGCGAACTCGACGCAAAAAAATAAGCCCTAACACGGCTTGACTAAGACAAGCGGATGCGACACCTCTCGCATCCGCTTATCCTTTAATATTGCGAACGTTGCGACAAAAAAACTCCGTAAATGTTTGCCGTATGGAAAAATATGCGTACATTTGCACGCCATTACAGAAGTCGCCTTTACCAGCGGCGCATAACTTTGGAATAATAAAAAAGATATAGAAATGAAAAAAGACATTCATCCATCAAACTATCGCGAGGTTGTTTTCAAAGATATGTCGAACGGCGAAACTTTCATCACTCGCTCGACTGTCGCTGCTAAGGAGACAATCGAAATCGACGGCGTTACTTACCCGCTCGTAAAACTCGAAATCACGAGTTCTTCTCACCCTTTCTTCACTGGTAAGCAGAAATTGGTCGACACAGCTGGCCGCGTAGACAAGTTCATGAGCCGCTACGGAAACCGTCTCAAGAAATAAGGTTCAGAAGAACATCAAAATATCCTCAAAACAAAACAACAAAGCAGGGACAGCCTCTTCGGCAGTCCCTGCTTTGTTGTCTAACGCACACTTATGCACACAAGATGCCCTATCCGTAAGGTCTGGCTGTTTTCATCATAAGCCAAGGTATGTTTTCAACGCCTCGACATATTCTTCAAAAGCCTTTCTTCCATCGTAAGTAATTGAGCATGTCGTCCTGGGACGCTTGCCCGACATTCCCTTTTCAATAGAAATATATCCCGCGGTAGACAGCTTTTCAAGCTGAACGCTGAGATTGCCGGCTGTAGATTCGGTTTTCTCCTTGAGATAAACGAAATCTGCCTCTTCAACATTCATCAGTATGGAAATTACAGCAAGACGGAGTTGCGAGTGCAGAAGCGGATTCAGTTCTTTCATTTTTCTTTTCGTGCCTTATGGTTGAGAATATGGCCGGGAATTATCATCATCGCCACAAACGCGATTATAAACAATGGCATATACCATGATGCATAAAGCTCTACATCCCCGGCGATGCATGCCTCCGTAAATAAGCCTGCAAACAATCCTATCGCACCTCCAACAATAAGCGTTGTCTCTTTGAAAACAATTCCCTGGGCAACCTCGGCGAAGGGAACGATTATCAGAGCGAACGCCAACATCATAGGCCATGCGTCAATTCCTTTGACAAGCAGAAATGCGAGGCAGATGGCTGTGGCGGCGATTGCACTGAAGCCGACTGTAGACCAAATGCGGGATGTGAGTGTGTCGGAATAATTTTTTACCCCTTTTTCAATCTGTTGTTTCTTTGCCTTTATCGGAGCAACGATGCCTCCAATAATCCAAACAAGAAACCATAGCCAGTTCCACACAGGATTTTGTGTAATCGCGAGGAGTATCCATATCAACGCAGAAACGGCAACTGTCAGGTAGCCAAACAGCAGCAAAATGCGTCCATCGCCAATATAGCGTTGCTTAGTGAGTGCTATCATCGAAGTTATCACTTCGAGACTTTCTTTTTCGGTGAGTTTTCTGTCTTCCATTTTATGAAAAATTTGATGGTTAATACTTGGTTTATAAAATAAACCATTTGGCTTTGAAAAAAGAGCGGTCTCGCCTGTCCGCCCTTGAGTCGAGTGCAAATTTAATTTGGTTTATATTATAAACCAAATTTTTCATAGAAAATTCATTGACAGTGCGCCTATTCCCAGCTTGTGTGGCAGAGGCGCACTGCAACCTTCTTCATCTATGCATTAACCTTATTCCACTATGATTTTCCGAACGTTTGACGGATTAGCGTTCAGAACAGGGCGCAAAATATATATTCCAGGCGTCAAACCAGAGATTTCCGCTTCTTGCACATTCGTCCGTATGCAGACGCCCATAATATCAAAGACATCATAATTTGTGTCGCCATCGGAAACGACATATTCCACACCACTGTCATCACCGACAACAAACGTTCCCTCAAACAACGAAATCAAGCCTTCCGTATCCGATGCCGCTCGGATTCTATAGCGGTAACTGCCGTCATCCAACGATGAGACATCAAAACCTATGCGTTTGGTTGCTGCCTCTCTATTTGCACTGGCTGTTCTTATACTCTTTATGAGTGAAAGAGTCTGCGACTTAACTACTTCTCCATTTTTAAAAGCCTCAAACTCATAGTAGTCGGCACTCTCATCCACTGGAAGCGTAAGCACTCGTTCGCGACCCTCTGTATACACTTTCACAAAAGCCTCCACTGTCTCATCCTCGACAATCTCAAATTTATTCCAAGCTTCCGACGCTTCATAATACTTCTTGGCTCCAACCGGCACACGGATTCGCGGATTGCTTTTTGTTATAAACACATCATTCGGCAGCATTTTTGGCGGACAAATCCAATGTGCGGTCACTTCTGTCAGTGCTCCGTTCACAAATGTATATGCTCCAATATAAGAAACCGAACCTGGGATATCGATGGTCTTGAGTCCGTCAAGATACATCATGGAATTTCCGTAAAGCACCTGCAATGATGGCGGAAAAACGAATTCAGTCAATTTCGGACACCCCTCCATCGCGCTGAAAAATCTCAATCGCGAATTTTCAGGGAATGTCACTGTCTGCAGTTCCATGCAATATTTAAAATCATCAACCACATATTTTACAGAGGATGGGAAGGCTACCGAAACAACTTTCGAATTGTTAAACGCGCCTTCAGTTCTGACCAACTTATATTCTTTCCCATTATAACTAACCGTTTCAGGCAATACTATATCTCCTGAATATTGTCCCTCGTTTGGTGGTAGCAGAACGGCTTTGTTGCCGCGCAATCGATACCGCAGTCCTGCAATATCGGCATAAATGGTTGCCTCTTCAACCGGCATCTCATCCAATGAGAAAAAACACCACGGCTTTGTCAATCTATAGGTGGGGAGGGAGCCTGACGGCACGTGTATCTCTACAGGTGTCGGACACATGGAGCCTTTATAATCCACATCGTTATAACCCGACAACTCCAAGATATTCAACGGAGTATTGACTGGTCTTTCCCACTTCAAAAACAAATCCTTGATATTCGTTGCAAGTGACAAATCTCCCATACGCCACACTGTCGACGGTATCACAAGATCTGCAAATGCTCCACAAAATGCCCTCACTCCGATTTCCTGCAAACCTTCAGGCAGCCGGAAATGATCCGGGACTACCTGTCCTCTATTTTTGCAGAAGAACATAAACCCATAATCCTCTATCACTTTCAATTGTGAGTCTTCTTCTATTTCAATATCGTCAATTACTGCCGATTCGAATGCTCTTTTTTCTACCACTTCAACAGTTTTGGGTATAAACACCTTGTCCAATTCCATGCAGGCGGCAAACGCTCTCCTTCCTATCGACTTGACTGTATATTCTCTTCCGTCCACTTTTATAGACGACGGTATGATTATACGTCCTTGGTATGTAGAATTAAGTTCGTTTTTGGCAACTACCCTTGCTGCCATGGCTCCAGGGTCGAGAACGTAATATATCCCGTCAACACATATTACTCCATCATCGACCTGATCATCCAAGCCTCCTGTGCCGGTAACTTCAACATTTGTCTGATTTCCTTCTCTATCACAAAGCGCAGCCAGCATGTCGTCCGGTTTTTGCATTCTCCCGACTGCACAGTCACTTGCTTGTTCTTTTGAGTTCGGATTTACAGTTGCTGCCTCCATATAACAAGACAACATCAGCATCGCCAACAGCATTGCCGGCAATAGTCTTCTTCTGTGGTACTTACTGGTAATCATAATTACTTGTACTATGTGTTAAATGAAATCCTTAAAAGATTATTATGTCTAAGCAAAATATCCACTACGTTTACAAATTTAAAGTCACAAACCACCTTTTACAAATGTTTTGTTGGTTAAAATTCATTAAATATGTTTTTAAACATACTTTTCCTATTCTTTATATCTCACTGAGACACAACGCAATGACAATGATATAAAAAACAATTACAAAATCAAGCAAACCGCTATCGAAGAGCGATTCCTTACGCACAACAAACATTGCGAGGGAGCATGTGGTTACCGACATGCCCCCTCGCAATATGTTTCGTGGATGCGTCACTCTCCCCACCTTTTCGGTTGCCATACGGAACCTTCGCGGAAGTGCTGGATGGGTAGGTCTTGAGTGGTGTAAACCACATAGAAGCGATTATGCCTTACCAATCCACCCTCGTAAAAAACCCAGCTTTTGCCTGACCGGTCGCCGGCATACCAGTTCCAATTCTTCTTATCCCAAAACTGGTTGAACTTGTTTTCTTCCGTTTCTGTGGCATTCATGCGCAGCTCACTTCCGCCAGTCGATGAGATAATCACGTCGTGGTTGTCGATATTGGCGAAACCTATGGCGGTAATCTTCTTCGACGGGTCGATGTCTACGCCCTCGTCATAGTACTTCACAAAAAGATAGTTGTTGTCGAGCGCTCCATCCATATCATGATCAGCATGCACGCCTCGCGGAATGTAGTATTTTCCACCGTTGAAGTCTTTGGCTGTTCCCTCTTGACAGAACACGGCATCCACGATGCCTAAGCATTTGTCGCTTGGCGCCAACGCATAATAGATATACTTGTCGTCATTGTCTGTAGCGTCTATATAATGGTGGCAAGTCGGCTCGAATGCATATCCATTTTCACACGGAGCATTGGCGTTTGCCATGACTGGATAGTAAGTCAAGTAGTTGTTCTGATCGTTCGGGTCTTGCGCAACAAAGGGTGTTGGTTCTCCATTCTTATGCCCGTTCGCGCCGCTCTTGATCAAGATGTCTGCCAACACCAATCTCGACTTTGCCCGCTGCACCACCTGTTTAGAGTCAAGGTAGTCGTCTTTGGCGTTGAGCAACTCGCTGTAGTTGTTCAGCAGACGGGTGACTGCCTCTATGTCGGCTTCTGTTTTATCCGTAACCACTTGGTCGTAGGTAAACGCTATCTGACCAACCAGCTCTTCGATAGGATACAGACGGCAGAGGGTGTTGTCTTTATCATCGCTGCTCACGTTGTAGCCAATGAGCGCCCACTTACTGTCGGAACCGTCGGTATTGAAGCCGTCGAGCCACTTCTGCGGATCGTCGATGGCAAGGTCGCCTCCGGTAGAGGTTTGCAGGGATACTGCCTTGCTGGCTTTCTCATAGTTCTCGTTTTGGTAAGCCACGTCGAAATGTCCCTCCGCATAGTCGCTATGGGCATTCGCATAGATATCTTTCCACGTCTTGCCGGTGCTTGTTGGTTTGCTGCGCGAGAGGCTGCCCTGCGCGTCAAAGCCAACGCTATATTCATAAACGTTCTCCTGACGGCCGTAGATATAGATGTTGTAGCCGCCAAACGAGCCTTGCGTGATAATGTCGGTGCCCCAATCATCGTAGAATGCGGTCGTATTGATGTTGTCTACGTTCAAAGCTCTGACAAAGGTGGGCGAAAGCAGTGCCAGCAAGGGGGGGCACTGAAAAAGTCCCTTTGTAGGACACCGGTCCGATTTAATCGGCACA
>ENA-OVGE01002881-OVGE01002881.1-human-gut-metagenome-genome-assembly--contig:-NODE-2881-length-10558-cov-6.333048_pt1 | contig 10558 bp, 9 predicted proteins | sample MGYA00237769_ERZ505417 | MGnify/ENA primary metagenome ERZ505417 (study PRJEB26158, sample SAMN06016403) | human gut metagenome | biome: human gut; feature: ankylosing spondylitis patient; material... | reverse complement strand
ATCTGTTCCGCGACGGCTACAAGAGCGTGTTCATCGGTGCCGGTCTGTGGAAGGCCAACGCCATGCACATCAAGGGTGAGGCTCTGGGCAACGTGGCCTTTGGCATCGACTATCTGGCCAACTCCAAGGCCTTCCGGCTGGGGGACGACATCGCCGTGATCGGCGTGGGCAACTCGGCCATGGACTGCGCCCGCACCGCCATCCGCAACGGTGCCCGCCATGTCACCTGCTATGCCCGCCGGGACGAGAGCTGCATCAGCGCCTCTGCGTACGAGGTCAGCTATGCCAGGCTCGAGGGCGTGGGCTTCCGCTTCTGCAAGGCCCCGGTGGAGATCCGGGAAAACGGCCTGATCTGCCGCGACACGGTCAAGAACGAAGAGGGCAAGTTCGTGCAGGTAGAGGGCAGCGAGACCTTCTACCCCCACACCGGTGTCATCGTCTCGGTGAGCCAGGGCTCGGAGAGCAACCTCGTCAAGACCACCACCGGCATCGAGACCAACCAGAAGGGCCTGCTGACCGTCAGCGAGGACGGCAGCACCACCCGCGAGGGCGTGTTTGCCGGCGGCGATGCCGTTATGGGTGCCCGTACCGTGGTCGAGGCCGTGGCCATTGCCAAGCAGGTGGCCGAATCCATGGACAAGTACATGAAGAGCCTGCCTGCAGATACGACCCCCGATCCCTACGCCGACATCCCCACCTTCCAGACCCCCACCTCAGACGTTCTGGGCAAACAGGAAGTCAAATAATGCTTTTCCCGCCCGGCTGGTCTGTCCCGCCGGGCGTTTTATTTCTCATCGGTTTCCATTTGATTTCCAATTTGTAAATTTTGCATCCATTTATCCATCTTTACCGTTTCTTAGTTGACCCCTTTTTCCGCTTTTCGGTATACTATTCATATATCTGCATGTGTTTTGTACACTGCGGAAATATTTTCTCGAAAGGTCGGTGGACATTATTCTCAAGGCATCCATCCCCAAACTGCGGGAAAAATTATTGGAAGCGCTTCAGGCGGTGCTGCCCATCGTGGCCATCGTGCTGGTGCTCTGCTTCTCCATTGCTCCCGTCTCCCCCAGCATCCTGCTCTGCTTCCTGCTGGGCGCGGCTATGATCATTGTGGGCATCATGTTCTTTACGCTGGGCGCGGAGATGAGCATGAGCCCCATGGGCGAGCGGGTGGGCGCAATGCTCACCAAAAGCCGGAGCGTGCCGCTCATCATCGGTGTCGGCTTTCTGCTGGGCTTCCTCATCACCATCTCGGAGCCCGACTTACAGGTATTGGCCAATCAGGTGCCCTCCATCCCCAACATGACCCTCATCCTCTCGGTGGCGGCAGGCGTGGGGCTGTTCCTCGTGGTCGCCTTCCTGCGTATGCTGCTGAGCATTGCCCTGCCCAAGCTGCTGGTGGTGTTCTACGGGCTCATCTTTGTGCTGGCCGCCTTTGTGCCAAAGGAATTTCTTTCCGTGGCCTTTGATTCCGGCGGCGTGACCACCGGCCCCATCACCGTTCCCTTCATCATGGCGCTGGGTGTCGGCGTGGCCGCCATCCGTTCCGACCGCCATGCCGCGGACGACAGCTTTGGTCTGGTGGCGCTCTGCTCCATCGGCCCCATTCTGGCGGTGCTCATTCTGGGCATTGCGTTCCAGGCCAGCGACAGCACCTACGTTCCGCCCATCCTGCCCAACGTCAGCGATTCCGTGGAGCTGTGGCAGCTCTTCCACGAGGGCCTGCCCACCTACATCAAGGAGATCGCCACCTCCCTGCTGCCCATCATCGCCATGTTCGGCGTGTTCCAGCTGGCGGCCCTCAAGCTCGACCGGCGGACGCTGGGCCGCATCGGCGTGGGCCTGGCCTATACTTATATCGGTCTTGTGTTATTCCTCGCAGGCGCAAACATCGGTTTTATGCCAGCCGGTAATTATCTGGGCCAGGTGCTGGCAGGCCAGAGCTTCCGCTGGCTGCTGGTGCCCATCGGGATGCTCATCGGCTACTTCATCGTCAAGGCCGAGCCCGCCGTCTATGTGCTGAACAAGCAGGTCGAGGAAGTGACCGACGGTGCCATCTCCGCCAGCACCATGGGCGCGGCCCTCTCGGCAGGCGTTTCCCTCTCGGTGGGTCTTGCCATGGTGCGGGTGCTCACCGGCATCTCCATCCTGTGGTTCCTCATCCCGGGCTATGCCTTTGCCATCGGCATCTCCTTCGTGGTGCCCAAACTCTACACCGCCATCGCCTTTGACGCGGGCGGCGTTGCTTCCGGCCCCATGACGGCCACCTTCCTGCTGCCGCTGGCACAGGGTGCCTGTGTGGCCGTGGGCGGCAACATCGTCACCGATGCCTTCGGTGTGGTGGCCATGGTCGCCATGACCCCCCTCATCACGGTGCAGCTCATGGGTCTGATGGCCCAGCTCAAGCAGCGCAGGGCCCGGCAGGCACAGCCTGTGTCCGCCGCCGCGCTGGCCTTTGCCGACCTGCCGGATGATGCCATCATCGAGCTGTAAGGAGGTCCTGCTGTGAATACTTTATACTGGCTCGTCACCATCACCGACCGCCACTCCACCGATGCCTTTCTGGCCCTTTACGAGGAGCACGGCATCACGGTCAGCCTGCGCACGGTGGGTGCAGGCACGGCGGTGCGGGAGACCCTTTCCACCCTGGGGCTGGAGCAGACCGAAAAGGCCGTGCTCTTTGCCATGATCACCGCCGAGACCTGGCCCGGCCTGCAAAAAGACCTGCGCCGCAAAATGCGCATCGATGTGCCGGGCACCGGCATCGCGTTCATCATCCCGGTCAGCAGCATCGGCGGCAAGCGGGCGCTGCAATTCCTGACCGAACACCAGACCTTTGCACTGAAGGAGGAAAGCACCTTGAAGGATACCCGCTATGAGCTGCTGCTCGTCATTGCCAATCAGGGCCACACCGGCTCCATCATGGACGCGGCCCGCGCCGCCGGAGCTGGCGGCGGCACCGTCATCCACGCAAAGGGCACCGGCATGGAGGGTGCCGCCCACTTTATGGGGGTGGAGCTGGTCAACGAGAAGGAGCTGGTGCTCATCGTGTCCCGCACCACCCTGAAAAACCAGATCATGCAGGCCATCATGCAGGGGGCAGACCCCAAGGCGGGAGCCATCGTGTTCTCCCTGCCCGTGACCGATACGGCGGGTCTGCGGCTGCTGGACGAGGAGTAACGGCCTCGCCCTCTCAGGCGCTTCGCGCCAGCTCCCCCAAAGGGGGAGCCCTTGGCAGCCACATCAATCCCGCTGTTCTGATGGGAAGCAACCGCATCGGGTGGATTTTCTTGAAGTTTTCCTGTATTATAAGGATAGTATGGGAGGTACTGCTATGAAATCTACTCGTCGCTGGCAGCAGCTTTTGCTGAACAGTCTGGCTATCATCCTGGGCAACGCACTGTATTCGCTGGCGGTGGCCCTGTTTCTGGAGCCCGCCGGGCTCATCACGGGCGGTGCCACCGGCATCGCGCTGGCCTTCGGGCGGCTGACGGGGCTTTCCGTCTCTGGTTTCCTCTTCCTCTTCAACATGTCCATGCTGGTGTGGGGCTGGGCGGTGCTGGGCAAGAAGTTCGCACTGAACACCCTTGCCAGCAGCGTGCTGAGCCCCGCCTTTCTGGGGCTGTTTGAGCGGCTGCTGGACGGCCGGGTGCTGACTGAGGATATCTTCCTCTGCACCATCTTCTCGGGTCTGGGCATCGGCGTTGCGCTGGGCATGGTCATCCGGGCGGGCGCTTCCACCGGCGGCATGGACATTCCCCCGCTGGTGCTGCAGAAATGGTTCCGCTGGCCGGTGTCCATCACCATGATGCTCTTTGATATCGCCATCCTGCTGGTGCAGGCAGCGTTCAGCCAGCCGGAGCAGGTGCTCTACGGCATCGTGCTGGTCATCACCCACACCATCGTCATGGACAAGATGCTGATGCTGGGCGACAGCCGCACCGAGGTCAAGATCATCAGCACCCGGTCGGATGAGATCCGCACCGCCATTCTGGCTGAGATCGACCGCGGCGTGACCGTGCTCCACGGCGAGGGCGGCTACACCGGCGAGCCCAGCGAGGTGCTGCTCAGCGTCATCTCCAACCGGGAGCTGCCCCGGCTGGAAAAGCTGGTCCATTCCATCGACCCCGCCTGTTTCCTCATCGTCAGCCGCGTGACCGAAGTCAGCGGCCGGGGCTTCTCGATGGAAAAGGAATACCAGTAAATCTCCTTGACAGTGTTTCTGCTATCTGCTATATTGATATCAGAATAACAAAGTCGATTTTGGGCTTTCGCACAGGGACCCCCCTGCTTTTCGGGGTTATCTGTACGAAGGCCCGTTTTACTACAGGAAAAAGGAGCCAACTATGAAAATCACTCAGATCCCCATGGGGACCCACAATGCCCAGCTGACCTGCTACCTGCAGGATCCCTGCACCGAAATGCCTGCTCTGGACCGCTGCCCTGCGATCCTGATCTTTCCGGGTGGAGCCTATGCCTTCTGCTCAGACCGGGAAGCCGATCCTGTAGCACTGGCCTTCCTGAACGCAGGCTACAATGCCTTTGTGCTGCGGTACAGCGTCTCCCAGAACTGTCCGGTGGAGGAGGTCTATACCAACGCCTTTGCCGAAGCGCAGGAGGCCATGGACTACCTGCATCAGAACGCAGGTGACCTCCACATCGACCCGGAGCAGATTGCCGTGGTAGGCTTCTCTGCCGGCGGGCATCTTGCCGCCTCGGTGGGCACTATGGGCCGGGTCCGTCCTGCGGCCATGCTGCTGGGCTACGCTGTGTTCAGCGTCCCGGGCAAGGCGTTGGGCATGGAGCTGCCGGACCTGCTACAGCAGGTGGATGACCAGACTCCCCCTACCTTCCTTTTTGCCACTCAGGGCGACCATCTGGTGCCCGTCACACAGTCCCTGCAGTTTGCCACCCTGCTGGCAGAGCGGAAGATCCCCTATGAGATGCATATCTTTGCTTACGGCGACCACGGCTTCTCCACCGGCAGTCGCCACATTGCCAATCCCCAAAACCCGGAAAACCCGGAATCCGCAGTGTGGCAGGGCATGGCACTCGGCTTCCTGAACCACATCTTCAACCACGACGTGCTGGTGCCCGCCCCGGAGGAAGTCAAGGAATTCTGTCTTGATATGAAGATCGGCACCCTGCTGGACACTCCTCAGTCCGCTGCCCTGATCCAGCAGCTGCTGCCGGAGCTGGCTCAATATGTGCAGCAGGAGCCCGGCTCCCGGGGCATTTCGGTGAACGACCTGCAATTCTACAGCAACAAAATGTTCGATGAAGAAAAGCTGGCCGCACTGAACGAAGCTCTGGTAAAACTGAACTGAGGGAACACCACATGGAACGCTCTGAACTTCTTGCGCGGCTGGGATTTGCACCGCCGGAGGCCTGCCGGGTGCGGGTCATCATTGACACCGATGCAAAAAACGAAGGCGATGATGACTTTGCCATCCTGCACCATCTGCTCACTCCGCAATTTGATGTGCGTGGTATCTGTGCCACCCATTTCGAGGTCAAAACCACCCAAAGGGGTCTGCCGCCCCACAGCATGGAGCGCAGTTACCAGGAGGTATGCCGCCTGCTGAACGCCGCACACATCGACGATGTTCCTGTTCTTCATGGTTGTACTGCCCCTCTCGCCTCCCCGGAGGATGCTCCCGACTGTGAAGCCGTCGAGTTTCTGATCCAGGAGGCTCTGCGGGATGACCCGGCTCCCCTGTACATTGCGGCCCAGGGCGCTATGACAAACATTGCCGCCGCCCTGAACCGTGCCCCGGAGATCGCGTCCCGCATGACGGTGCTCTGGAACGGCGGCGGCCCCTATCCCGCCGGACGACCGGAATTCAATGTTCAGCAAGACCCCATCGCCTGCCGTGTCCTGTTGGACAGCGCTGTCACGGTCTGGCAGATCCCACAGGATGTCTACGCCAGATTCGAGGTATCCCTTTCCGAATTGGCGCTTCGGGTACGGCCCTGCGGCGAAGTGGGAGCCTATCTATTTCGGCAGCTGATGGACGAGTACCCCTCCGAATACGATCCCCGCTTTCCTCTGCGCACCGGGGGCAATTGGACTTTGGGCGACAACACTACCGCCGCCGTCCTGCTGGAGAATGGATTCCGGGGGCACTGGACACTCCGCCCGGCCCCTGTGCTCCTGCCCAGCCTGACCTATGCTGAAGCTCCTGACCGCAAAACCATCCGTGTCTATCACGATCTGGATGTTCGTTTTGCACTGGAAGATTTTTATTCCAAGCTGGCGCTGTGCTACCCCAGATAAGGATCATACAAAACAACAGCCCCCTCGGGTCATAATAGCCTGAGGGGGCTGTTGTTCTGTAATTCAGCTGTTACAGCAGCGGTGCAATGACCTTGAGCAGCATTCCGGTGGCACGGAGCAGATACTGCTTCTGCCAGATGCTGGCCGAGGTATTTTCCACCGCGCGGCACTGCTCCAGCGTGTGCTGGAAATCCTGCTCGATGTCCCGGATGCAGGGAGCATCCACCATCCAGACGGCATCCTCAAAGTGATGGTACAGGCTGCGGTAGTCCAGATTGATGGTGCCCACCACCGCTTCCCTGCCATCCACCACGAACACCTTGGCATGGACAAAGCCGGGGCTCCACTCGCTGATCTTCACGCCCGAATCCAGCAGGGCCGAATAGTGGCTCTTTGCCAGTGCGTAGGGGAACTGCTTGTCCGGCTTTCCGGGCAGGATCAGGTGGACATCCACGCCCCGTTCAGCGGCAAATTTCAGGGCGGTCTCCAGTTCGCCGTCCAGGATAAGGTAGGGGGTCATAATGTGGATGTAATCCCTGGCCCGGTTGAGCAGGTCGATGTAGACCATCTCGCCCACCCGCTCGCCGTCCAGCGGGCAGTCCCCGTAGGGAGCCGCCACGCCCTTTGCATTTTCCGGCACCGGAATGGGCCGAGTCAGGAACTGCTCATATTCCGGCTCCTTCAGGATGCCCCACATCTGCAGAAACTGAGCCGTCAGCGAACGGACTGCCTCGCCCTCCAGCATCACGGCGGCATCCTTCCAACGGCCATGCTTCTGGATGTGGTTGATGTATTCATCGGCAAGATTCACACCGCCGGTAAAACCGACCCGCCCGTCAATCACAAGAATTTTCCGGTGGTCGCGGTAATTATAGTGGGTGGAGACGAACGGCTGCACCGGGCTGAACACCTTGCACTGGATGTTCAGCTTCTCCAGCAGCCGGGGGTAATTGCGGGGCAGGGTGGAGAACTCACAGGTGCCGTCGTACATCACCCGGACATCCACGCCCTGCAGCGCCTTGCGGGCCAGCACTTCCAGGATCTTGCCCCACATCAGGCCCTCGTCGATGATGAAATACTCCACAAAGATATATTCTTCTGCCGTTTCCAGCTGGCGCAGCAGTTCCTCAAACTTTGCCTCGCCGCCGGGAAAATAGGTCATGGCGGTGTTCTGGTACACCGGAAAGCCGCCGCCCCGCCCATACAGGTACTTTGCCAGCGAGGCTGCGCCGGGTTCGAGCGCTTTCAGCTGTGCCACTGCCTTCTGGCTCTGCGGCAGCCAGCCGCGCAGCTGATCCTCCAGCTCCAGCAGCCGTTTGCGCAGGATGTTGTGCCCGAAATTGCTCTTGACATAGAAGAACATCGGAATGCCCACCACCGGCGCAATGGCAACCACCACCATCCAGGTGATCTTGGCGCTGTTGTCCATCTTGCTGTTGAGCAGGTAGATGACCATGGCCGATGTAACGACCACACTGCCGCCGAAGTAATGGAGCCACAGGTTGCCGAACCACCGGAAGATGCTGAACAACAGCCCTACCTGCAGCAGCAGGAGGATCAGCACCAGGCCAAAGCGGCTGAAGATGGCGTGGATCACACCCTTCTGCCCCTTTCTCAGCAGCCGCAGGCCGCCGTCCTCAAACTGATGAACATAGCCCTTGACGTTCTGTTTCAGTTTCTCTGTTTTCATGTTCCGCCTTTCTTATTTCCGCCGCAGGGTCACCGCATAGGAGTCCTGTGCCGCGTGGCAGCGCTCCACCAGCTCCTTGGGCCGGGCGCAGACCCCGTGGTCATGCCACGGGTCATTGAACCAGTAGTTTTCCTCATCGTAGCCCACCAGCAGCAGGCAGTGCTCGTGGCACTTCCAAGCAAAGTCGGTGCCATCGGCCAGCAGCCAGTGATCCCGCTCCTCGGGCACCGGGGTAAAATCCAGCGTTGCCCAGAACACCACCGGCATTCCCTCGTCAATGAATCGGCACAGCTGCGCCGCGGTCTCGCCGCTCACGTCCAGCACCTCGAACCGGTCCGCCGCCCCTTCATGCTTCAACGCGCTCTGCAAGGCCTGCACGATGCAGGGGGCATAGCAGCCGTACCCGGTGTGGTCGTGGGGGTCGCCGGGGTAGACGAACATCGGGTCAGGCCCGTAGAGCCTGCCCTCCTGTTCCCAGTAGGGGGCGTGGGGCAGGTCGCGCTCAATGAACACGTCCGGGTCAATGGGAATGCCCACGGCTTGCAGCAGCATCACGCTGCTGATGCTCTCGCAGCCGTTCACCCAGCGGGCAGTCTGGTCGATATACGGGGCCGGAACGATCTTTTTCATCAATTTTCCTCTTACTCTGTCAAAAACAGTGGTTTTGTGATATCATAAGCAGTGAGAAACAGGGGTGTTCCCCAACAATATACCTATTATAGCTTATTCTGACCGATTTTTCTACCGGAATCGGCAGGCGGGAGGATTTTGGGACATGAACAATCTGATCATCGGCATCGCAGGCGGCTCGGGCAGCGGCAAGACCACGCTGGCTTACCGGCTCAAGGAGCGGTTCGGGGAGGATGAGGTGCGTCTGATCTCCCACGACAGCTACTACAAGCGCCACGATGAACTGCCCTTTGCAGAGCGCTGCAAGCTGAACTATGACCACCCGGACGCGTTCGACAACGACCTGCTCATCCAGCACCTGAAGGAGCTGAAGGCGGGCCGCGCCATCGACTGCCCCGTGTACGATTACGCCAACCACAACCGCAGCAGCGAGGTGCAGCACATCGAGCCTGCCCCCGTCCTCATCGTGGAGGGCATTCTGCCCCTGGCTGAGCCGGAGCTGTGCAGCCTGTTCGATTACAAGATCTACGTGGACACCGACGCGGACGAGCGGATCCTCCGCCGCATCCTGCGGGATGTCAAGGAGCGGGGCCGCTCTCTGGACAGCGTCATCGCCCAGTACCGCGCCACCGTCAAGCCCATGCACGAGGCTTTTGTGGAGCCCAGCAAGCGCAACGCCGATATCATCATCCCCAATGGCGGTGAAAACGGCCCCGCCATCGAGATGCTGGTCCACCATATCCGCAGCCTGATCCAGAAGGCGAATCTGCGCTGAACTTTCACCGCAGTTCCGTATGATACCAAAAAAGGGGTGGTTCCCGACCGGGAACCACCCCTTTTTATGATTCTGCGGATCCTGCTCAGACCTTGCAGCTCTCACCGCTGCAATGGTCACAGTCTTCTTCCAGCTTGCCCACGATGGGTTCCGGATCGATGCCCTGACGGCGGTAGTAGTCGGACAGAGCGGCCTTCACGGCCTGCTCTGCCAGAACGGAGCAGTGCACCTTGATGGGGGGCAGACCTTCCAGAGCTTCCACAACGGCCTTGTTGGTCAGCTTCAGGGCCTCGTCAATGGTCTTGCCCTTGATGAGGTCGGTGGCCATGCTGCTGGTGGCAATGGCGGCACCGCAGCCAAAGGTCAGGAACTTGACATCAACGATCACGTTGTTCTCGATCTTCAGGTACATGCGCATGATATCGCCGCACTTGGGGTTGCCGACTTCACCCACGCCGTTTGCATCGGGGATCTCGCCGACATTGTGCGGGTTTGCGAAATGCTCCATGACCTTTGCGCTATACATACTTGCCATCTTAGTTTTCTCCCTTCAGGCTGAAATGACGGGCGGTGTTCTGGCCCTGCAGCCACATACAACTCATAGCACGGCGGCGGGGAATGACCTCCTCCAGCACGTCGCACAGATATTTTGCTTCCTCCATGGTATTCTGCGGGCCAAAGGTGAACCGCATGGAACCATGACCGATCTCCTCCGGCACGCCGATGCTCAGCAGAACATGGCTGGGATCCAGGCTGTCGGAGTTGCAGGCAGAGCCGGTGGATGCGCAGATGTTGTGCATATCCAGATCCAGCAGGATGGTCTCGCCCTCCAGGCCCGGGAAGCTGATGTTCACATTGCCGGGCAGGCGGTGCTCCAGGCCGCCGTTCAGGCGGGCCTCCGGGATGTTCTTGAGCACGCGGTCAATGACGTAATCACGCAGCTCTTTCTCGTGGGCCATCCGCTCGTCCAGATGGGCGACGGCCATTTCCAGGGCCTTGCCCATACCGGCGATACCGGCCACGTTCTCGGTGCCGGCGCGGTGGCGGGCCTCCTGGCTGCCGCCGTCGATCAGGTTCTGGGGCCAGATGCCCTTGCGGCAGTACAGTGCGCCCATGCCCTTGGGGCCATTGAACTTGTGGGCGCTCATGGACAGCATATCCACGCCCAGCTCCTTCACATCCA
>ENA-OVGE01002879-OVGE01002879.1-human-gut-metagenome-genome-assembly--contig:-NODE-2879-length-10568-cov-2.713212_pt1 | contig 10568 bp, 9 predicted proteins | sample MGYA00237769_ERZ505417 | MGnify/ENA primary metagenome ERZ505417 (study PRJEB26158, sample SAMN06016403) | human gut metagenome | biome: human gut; feature: ankylosing spondylitis patient; material... | reverse complement strand
GAGATCTACACTCTTTCCCTACACGACGCTCTTCCGATCTTCTATGACGGGCGGCCTGCTCTGATACGCGGTCAGGTACAGCTCCGTCATGGAGATTGTGTGTAGGTAATGCGGGTCGGTCAATCGCTGCATCCTGCGGTAAATTTCATCCAGACTTTCTGTGCTGTTTTGAAAATCACCGTTGATTTCCTGCTCAAAAGTGGATATACTATTCTCAGTTGAATTGTGAAGCGGCTGCCCATCATCTGCGCCAACAGATGTGTCCGGGGCGGTCGTTTTCTTTTTATAGTTTTCATTCTCCATAGGCATTTTCCTCCTTCATGCCGTCCATGATGGCGGCGATCATTTCAATCACATCCAGCAGCTCGTCATTTACGCTGCCGCCCGCTTCAATGCGCCGCAGCTCGTCCAGCACGGCGGTAAGCTGGTCGCGCAGTGCCTTGTAAACTCTCGGATTGCCCTGTACTACCACGTCCTTGCAAGTCAGGCGGCGGGTGATGTAGTCCTGCTTCGTCAGCCCGGAGAGCTTGACAAAGGTTTCGATTTGCGCATCTTCCTCCGGTGATACCCGGAAAGCAACAGTCTTGTTGCGCCAGCGGTTGTGGTTGTCTCGGTTTTTCAGTGACATTTTAATTGCTCCTTTCGACGTTCAATTTATCTGCCATTTCCTTCTGCACAGTTGGGAACAGATGCGCGTACCGATAGGTGATCTCCACGCTTTCGTGCCCCACGCGATTGCCGATGGCAACGGCGGAATAGCCCATGTTGATAAGAAGGGAAACGTGGCTGTGCCTCAAATCGTGGATTCTGATGACCTTGACACCCGACGCCTTGCAGCCAAACGCCATGCCGCGCTTCAAGGCATATTTGGATAGTGGAAAAATGCGGCTGTCCGATTCCAGTCCATAAAGTTGCTTGAAGTAGTCCTGTATCTCATCACAGAGAAAGTCTGGCATCTGGATCACGCGGTTGCTTTTCTTCGTTTTCGGCGTGGTGATAACGTCCTTACCCTGTAAGCGCTGATAGGATTTATTGATGCGGAGCGTTTTCTTCTCAAAATCAAAGTCCGCAGGGGTCAGCGCCAGCAGCTCGCCCTCACGAATGCCACACCAGTACAGGATTTCAAAGGCGTAGTACAGCATGGGCTTGTCCATCATGGCGTCGATGAATTTGAGGTATTCTTCCTTCGTCCAGAACAGCATTTCCTTCGGCTGCTCGCTGCCCATATTTCCGGCCTTTGCAGCGGGATTGATCTGCAAGCCGTAATACTTGATGGCGTGGTTGAAAATACAGCTCAGTTGGGTATGGACGTTCTTGAGATAGTCCGGGGAATAGCTTTCGCCGCTTGACTTGGTGTGCTGCCGTATCTCGTTCTGCCAGTCGATCACATCACGGGCGGTGATTTCCGAGAGCTTGCGCTTTTTGAAATACGGCAGAATCTTTGTGCGGATGATATGCTCCTTGCTGAGCCATGTGTTGAGCTTCAGCTTGGGCTTGACGTCCTTTTCATAGAGCGCCACAAAGCTTTCGAAGCTCATATTGATGTCAGCCTGCTTCTGCATCAGAAACTCGCGTTCCCATGCCTGCGCCTCTTTTTTCGTGGCAAAGCCGCGCTTCAATTTCTGCTGGCGCTCACCGCGCCAGTCGGTATAGCGAAACTGCACATACCATGAGCCGTTCTTCTTGTCCTTAAACGCTGCCATTCAATTCCCGTCTTTCCTTCGGTTCTCTCGTTCCGTAGAACTTCTCATGGAAGAACTTGCGGTCAATCCTGCCTGCAATGGTGATGCAGCCGGTCTTTCGCAGCTCTTCGTTCAGCTCACGGATGAGCTTATACGCATACGGAACCGATACGCCAAGCTCTTCCGCAACTTCATTTACTCTCATAAAAATTTCTCCTGCCATAGGCAAAATACCTTCCTTTCCTGATTTGTGGTTGATTGCTTCGCCGTTCTATCCGCAGGACTCTGACAGGCAACCCTTTTCGGCGCTGTGCCGTTTTCTTTTCTCCTTGGCACGCTCATTTCATCGCCTGCTTCCCCGGAGAAAGTATCCCTTGGACGGTCATTCAGTTTGGCTCTTTTGGATTTCACCCCCCTCTCACCTTACAACGGACATTTTTTCTGTATTTGTTGGCTATCCTAATTGTAAAATTTCTATGAATTAAGCTAATATGCTTAGTTTACAACTATTGTACTATACATAACAGTTTAAGTCAAGTCGGTTTGCAGGAAAATATTAAATAAATTTGCTTAGATTTTTCTTGACGAAATTAAACATATCTGCTATACTTGTTATCAAAGACAACCGACACAGGAGATGGCTATTATGGCGATTGGTGAACGCATCCACTTTTTCCGCACGATGCGGGGCATGACGCAAAAATATCTTGGCATGGCGCTGGGCTTTCCGGAGAAATCCGCAGATGTTCGCCTTGCGCAGTACGAGAATGGTTCCAGAACGCCCAAAGCGGACGTGACCGCTGCGCTGGCACAGGCGCTTGACGTTTCGCCCAAGGCGCTGGATGTACCGGACATTGACTCCTATGTGGGGCTGATGCACACGCTGTTCACGCTGGAAGACCGCTACGGTCTTGAGGTCTGCGAGTGTGAGGATGAGGTGCATCTGCGCGTTCATATCCACAAAGGACGCGACGCAGCGGAGCTTCACAGGATGCTTTCCGCATGGGGTGCGATTGCCGCCAAGCTGAAAGCGGGGGAGATCACCAAAGAAGAATATGACCGCTGGCGCTACCGCTACCCTGAACTTGACACCTCCGGTCAGTGGCACAAGATCACGCCGTCGCAGGGACTGAGTGATCTGCTCCTTGCTGATCTCAAGGAACATAGCGAAGAATAACAAAAGGCTCTGCCGACCTTCTTTTACAGAAAGTCAGCAGAGCCTTTTTCGCTCTCAATATAGGATTGGATGCGACAGCAAACCTGCAAACCATTCGCTCGCCAAAACAAGAACAAACAAAATGGCTTTAGTATCTGCTATCATTTTGCTATCAAACAGGAAATGAGATTTTCAAAAAGCGAGTATTTTCAAGGCTTTGCAGCCCCTCATATTCACTTTTTTCTCATTCCCACTCGATGGTCGCAGGGGGTTTAGAGGTAATATCGTAGACAATGCGGTTGATATGAGGCACCTCATTGACGATGCGGACGGAAACACGATCCAGCACATCGTAGGGAATGCGGGTCCAGTCAGCGGTCATGAAGTCGGTGGTGGTGACGCTGCGGAGCGCCAGCGTATAGTCATACGTCCGGCCATCGCCCATAACGCCCACAGAACGCATATTGGTCAGCACCGCAAAGTACTGATTCATGGTACCCTCCAGATGCGCCTTGGCGATCTCATCCCGGAAGATGAAATCCGCCAGACGCAGGGTGTCCAGCTTCTCCTTAGTGATCTCACCGATCACGCGGATGGCAAGGCCGGGGCCGGGGAAGGGCTGGCGCATGACCAAATACTCCGGCAGACCCAGTTCACGGCCCAGCTGGCGTACCTCATCCTTGAAGAGCATCCGCAGCGGCTCAATGATCTCCTTGAAGTCCACATAGTCCGGCAGGCCGCCTACGTTGTGGTGGCTCTTAATGACCGCCGCATCGCCGGTGCCGGATTCGATGACATCGGGATAGATGGTACCCTGCACCAGATAATCCACCTGACCGATCTTCTTGGCCTCCGCCTCAAAGACCCGGATAAACTCCTCGCCAATGATCTTGCGCTTGCGCTCCGGCTCACTGACGCCGGCCAGCTTGCTCAGGAACAGCTCTTCCGCATTGGCGCGGACAAAGTTGATATCCCACTTCTTGAAGGCTTCCTCCACCTCATCGCCCTCGTTGAGACGCATGAGGCCATGATCCACAAATACGCAGGTCAGCTGATTGCCCACAGCTTCGGCCACCAGAGCCGCCGCTACGGAGGAATCCACGCCGCCGGACAGCGCCAGCAGCACCTTGCCGCCACCGACCTTTTCCCGGATCTGACGGATGGCGATATCCTTGTAGTCGCCCATGGTCCACTCGCCCTTGGCACCGCAGACTTCATAGAGGAAATTGCGGATCATATCCGTGCCGTGCTGGGTGTGGTTCACCTCCGGGTGGAACTGCACGCCGTAAAAGCCGCGGCTTTCATCGCAGATGGCCACGTTGGGGCAGGCATCGGAGTGGGCCACCAGAGAAAAGCCCTCCGGCACCTTTTCCATATAGTCGCCGTGGCTCATCCAGGTAATGCCCTCGGCAGGTAGGCCCTTGAAAAGCTTGCAATCCGTCTGGAAGTATGTCTCGGTCTTGCCGTATTCCCGTGCGGAATCGTCGGTGGCCGCCACCACCTTGCCGCCCAGATTGTGCGCCAGCAGCTGGCAGCCGTAGCAGATGCCGAGAATGGGAATCCCCAACTTGAAGATCTCAGGATCGGCCTGGGGAGACTTGGGATCATAGACGCTGTTGGGGCCGCCGGTGAAAATAATGCCAATGGGATTCAGGGCTTTGATGTCCGCGATCGGGGTGGTATAGGGCTTGACCTCGCAGTATACGCTGCATTCCCGGACGCGGCGGGCAATGAGCTGGTGCTTTACCGCGGCAAAGTCACGGCCCGCACAGCCGAGGGTGTGGCCGAGGAAGAAGGCGTCCTGCGCCTGCCGTTTGCGGGCGACACCGTGACCCTGCGCCTGTACTTTGAGGACGGCGGCACCGTACACTATGCCTATGAACTGAACGGGCAGGAGACGCTGCTGGACGGCAGCTTCCCCGCCGCAAAGTCAACCTGGTCCGGCGCAAAGCCCGCACTGTTTGCCCGCAATACCGCCAACAAGGCGGGTGGGCAGGGCCGCTTTGGCGCTGTGAGCTTTGAACGTCTGTGAGGGAAGCGACGATGAATGAATACGCTGAATATTTTTCGCTGATACGCGCAAATGACTTTGAGGGCGCAAAAGCCTATCTGGCCGTCAACCCTGCCGCAGCCAATGCGCGGGACAATACGGGCGTGCCCGCCGTCCTGCGCGCAATGCAGACCGGGGACGATGATTTCTGCCGCTGGATTATTGAGCAGAGCCTTTCCAAATTGAACGAGACTGACCCCGACGGGGCCACAGCTCTGCACTATGCCGCGGCCAAGGGAAGCCCGGAACTCCTGCGCTATCTTGTCGAGCGTGTCGGCTGGGACCCCCTGCGCGGCGACTGCAAGGGCCGCACGCCCTACGGCATCGCCCACATGGCGGGAAACGCGGCGGGCGAAGCCTACTTTGCCGAGGCCGTCGGCGCAGCATGGGATGATTTGTACGCCAACCCCGTGCTGCCCGGGTTCCGCCCGGACCCGTCCATTGTGCGCGTGGGCGAGGACTACTACATGGTCAACTCGTCCTTCACATGGTTCCCGGCCATCCCCATCAGCCACAGCCGCGACCTTGTCCACTGGGAACCCGTCGGTCACGTGCTGACTGACCCCGAAAACGCGATGTTACAGGGCCTTGAGGGCGGCCACGGCTACTGGGCACCCGATATTTCTTATTATAGTGGGCGTTTCTACGTCACGGCCACTCTGCGCCGCAACGACGACCATCCCCGCCCGCGCGCGCAGATCGTGACGAGTGCCCCCGCGCCCGAAGGCCCGTGGGACCCACCCGCCGTCATTGAGGAAAACGGCATCGATCCGTCGCTTTTTACGGACGGCGACGGCAAGCGCTACATGGTGCTGAACCGCGGCGCGCGTCTGCTGCCCCTGACGCCCGACGCCCGCGCGGCGACAGGCCCCGCCCGCCTTTTGTGGTACGGCGACATAAAGCGCGCTAGCGAGGGCCCGCACATCTTGCAAAAAGACGGGTGGTATTATATTATTTTGGCAGAGGGCGGCACCGGCATGACCCACCAAATCAGCGTCGGCCGCGCCCGCACGCTGGACGGCCCCTACGAGTCGTGCCCCTACGACCCGATTCTGCACCAGTACGACCCCAATGCTACTTTGCAAAAATCCGGCCACGGCGACTTGGTGGAGACACAAAACGGACAGTGGTACGCGGTTTACCTCTGCGCCCGCCCGCAGGACGGTTTCAGCCCGCTGGGCCGCGAGACCGCGCTGGACCCCGTGGAGTGGACCGCCGACGGCTGGCCCATCATCAACCGCCGCAAGGGGCCGTCCGCGCTGCAGCGCCGCCCCGACCTGCCGCGGTTCGTGCCCCACGCCGCCAGCCTTGACCCCGCCGATGCGCGCAGCCTTTGGGTCAGCCCGCGCCTGCCCGCCGATGCCGCATGGGACGGCTGCACGCTGAGCCTGCGCGGCGATGTGCGCGATTTGGACGACAAAGCAACAAAAGCGGGTATCTACACTCGCCAGACCGCCCTGCAATGCAGCTTCTCCGCACGGCTGGACACAGCCCTGCGCCCCGGCTGGCAGGCGGGTATCACAGGCTATTACGACGAAAAATCCTATTGCAAATTCGGCCTGCGCGGCACCGAAAACGGCACGCTGGCAGAGCTGACCGTCCGCAGCCCAGAAGGAAAGACGGTCGTGCGCAGTGCGCCCGCGGCCTGCGGCACCTTGCGCATGGAGGCTGACGGCCTGACGCGGCGGTTTTACCTCGATGACACACTGTTTGCCGAGCTGCCGCGGGCAGAATTCCTCGCCGATGAGGGTCGCGGCTGCCAAAAGCGCTTCACCGGCAGCATGATGGGATTGTATGCGGTCGGCGCGGATTTTACCGCAAAATTCGGCGAAGTGTCGATAGAAAATAGCACATCTGATTGAACACTGTGAGAGGAGGCTCCCTATGGAGCTTTGGTACACCCAACCTGCCGCGGATTGGAATGCGGCGCTGCCCGCGGGCAACGGACGTCTTGGCTGTATGCAGTTCGGCGGTGTCGCGCGCGAGCGGTTCCAACTGAATGAGGACAGCTTGTGGAGCGGCGGCCCTATGCACCGCCTGAACTGCCCAAAGTCCAAGAACTGCTCCGCCAAGGCCGCCTGCCCGATGCCGAACGGCTCGCGCTGGATGGGCTGGCCTCGACCCCGTGCGGCATGCGTGCATACCAGCCTTTGGGCGATTTGACTTTGGATTTTGACGGCCTGCCTGCCGAAGCCGACGACTACTGCCGCGGCCTTGACTTGGACGCGGGCACGCTCTACGTCCGCTTCACCGTGGGCGGCGCGCACTACGCGCGGGAGGCGTTCGCCTCCTACCCGGACGGCGTGTTCGTCCTGCGGCTGGCGACCGACGCGCCGCAGGGGCTTTCCCTGCGCTGCCGCTTGGACCGCAAGCGCCGCGAAGAGACAGGGCACTTGGACAATGCCACGACCTATTTCACGGGCGACTCCGACGGCATCGGCTTCACCGCCGCGGTCCGCTTGGCTGAGCATGACGGCGGCACGGCGCAGGCCGTCGGCGATACGCTGCTGTTGCGCGGCGCAAAGTCGGCCACCTTCCTGCTGGCTGCCGCCACGACCTACCGCGCGGTCGAACCCCTGCAGGCCGTCACCGCCTGCCTTGACGCCGCGGCCAAACAGGGATATATTGTTCTTAAAAGGCGATATGCCGAAGATATTTGCAATAATTTTGATACCTGCCGCCTCACCTTTGCCACAGACCCTGCCTTGGAATCCTTGCCCACCGACGAACGCCTGAGGCGCGCCGCCGCACAGCCCGACCCGGGGCTGGACGCGCTGTACTTCCAATACGGACGGTGGCTGCTGTTTGCGGCCAGCCGCCCGGGCAGCCTGCCCGCCAACTTGCAGGGCGTCTGGAACGATTCGTTCTTTCCGTCGTGGGACTCCAAGTATACGATCAACATCAACACCGAGATGAACTACTGGCCCGCCAACATCTGTGGTTTGGCGCAAAGCGAGGAACCGCTGTTTGACCTGCTGGCCCGCATGGTGCCCAACGGCCAACGCACTGCGCGGGAGCTGTATCACTGCCGCGGCTTCGTCGCCCACCATAACACCGATTTGTGGGGTGACACCGACCCGCAGGACCGCTACATTCCCGCGTCCTTCTGGCCGATGGGTGCAGCGTGGCTCTGCACCCACATCTGGCGGCATTATCTCTACAGCGGTGATACGAAGTTTTTGCGTGCACAGTTCCCGACGCTCGAGCAGGCGGTGCTCTTCTTCACCGACTTTTTGGAGCAGGACGCCGATGGTTATTATGTGACGAACCCCTCAGTCTCACCTGAAAATACCTACATCCTGCCGGACGGCGTGCGCGGGCATCTCTGCATCGGTCCCACGATGGACCGCCAGATTTTGCGCGAGCTGTTCGCGGGCTACCTTGCCGCCGCGGCCAAGCTTTCCGTCACGAATGAGACGACCTGCGCCGCGGCTGCCATCCTGCCCAGACTGCGCCCGACGCAGATCGGCAGCGACGGACGCTTACTCGAATGGGGCGGCGAGTACGGCGAGGCCGAACCCGGCCACCGCCATATCAGCCACTTGTATGGTCTGGCTCCGGGCAATGAGATCAGCACTCTTGCTACGCCGGAACTTGCCGCCGCAGCGCGCAAAACACTGGAATACCGCCTTGCCCACGGCGGTGGCTACACAGGTTGGAGCCGCGCGTGGATCACGCTGTTTTGGGCGCGGCTGGGGGAGGGGAGCAAGGTCGAAGAAAACCTGCGCGCCCTCTACGCCAACTCCACCTTCCCGAATCTGATGGACAACCACCCGAGCAAGCGCGGCCCTGTGTTCCAAATCGACGGCAACTATGGCACGACCGCCGCTATGGCGGAATGCCTTGCCCAAGTCAGCTATGACGGCGTCAACCCACAGGCCGTGTCCCTGCTGCCTGCACTGCCGCCAAGATGGCAAAGCGGCGCGGTGCAGGGCCTCTGCCTGCCGGGCGGCGCATGCCTTGACCTCGTATGGGAAAACGGCACTTTGCAGACCGCGGCCTTGCACGCCGCGGCTCCGTGGAAAATGCGCCTGCACTGCGCGGGCGCGGAGGCTGAAATCGAGCTTTCGGCAAGGCAGAGCGTAACCCTGAACGCCGCCCTGCAGCCCATACATTAAAAAACGGAGGGAAAAATGAACGACCATACGGCAGAAGTCCGCAGCTCCCGCAACCTGCGCCGCGGGGCCCACCAGCTTTTAGAGCTGTACCGCGGCCATTGGGGCCAGCTGTTTTGGGCGGCGTTCTGGTTTACTGTCAAACATTCTCCGGCGTGGGTCACGCCGATCGTCATTGCCAACATCATTAACATTGTCACCGATCCGGAGCATCATAATCTGACGCAGTTCTGGCTCAACCTCATCGTCGGCAGCGTATTTATTGCGCAGAACGTCCTGACGGCGTGGCTGCACACCCGCGCCAGCTCGGGCCTGACCCGTGGGGTGGAAATGGAACTGCGCGGCGCAATGGTGCATAAATTGCAGCGCCTGTCCATCCAGTACCACACGCAGGCCCAGACCGGGCGGCTGCTGTCCAAAATCATGCGCGATGTCGAAAATGTCGAGCAGATGATGCAGTCCTGTTTCAGCTCCATCGTGCCGCTCGTCACCAGCGTGACCGTGGCGGTCATCGTCACGGCGCTGAACGACCCGCGCGTGCTGTGGCTCTATCTGTTCGCGGTACCCGTGGCGGGCATCACGGTGGGAGTGTTCCGCCAGCCTATCCGCAAATCGAACCGCTGTTTCCGCCGCGAGATGGAGCGCACGCAGGCCGCCGTCAGTGAGATGCTCGAGATGGTCCCCGTCACCCGCGCCTACGGCTTGTCCGAAGAGGAGGCCGACCGCATGGATGCCCTGCTGGGAGGCGTGCGCGACTCGGGATTTCGGCTCGACACGACGAACTCGCTGTTCGGCGCGACAAGCTGGGTCGTGTTCCAGCTGTTTCAGATGATTTGCTTGGGCTTCACGGGTCTGCTGGCGTGGAACAAGGTCATCACGGCGGGCGAGGTCGTGCTGTACCAGAATTATTTCGGACAGATCGTCACGGCCGTGTCGGGCGTCGTCAACCTGTTCCCGGCGCTGGCCCGCGGCATGGAGTCGCTGAACAGCATCAACGAGATCATGGCCTCCGGCGACGAGGAGCAGAGCGGCACGACGCCCGCCCCTGTGCCGCTGCGCGGCGCGGTGCGGTTTGAACACGTGGCCTACCGCTACCCCGACGCCGAGTGCTCCGTGCTGACGGATTTTGACTTGACCGTCCCCGCGGGCAGCAGCGTGGCCTTTGTCGGCCCCAGCGGCGCGGGAAAATCGACGCTGCTGAGCCTCCTCATGGGCTTCTGCCGCCCCGGTGCAGGTCGTATTTTGGTGGATGACATCGACCTGCGCGACATGGATTTGAAGAGCTACCGCAGCCAGATTGCCGTTGTACCGCAGAATACGATTTTGTTTTCGGGCACATTGCGGGATAACATTGCCTACGCCGCACCCGACGCCACGGACGAAGAGATCCGGTCTTCCCTGGAGGCGGCATGTGCCTGGGAGTTTGTGGAGAAGATGCCGGAGCAGATCAACAGCCCGGTGGGCGAGCGGGGGAAGGGGCTGTCGGAAGGCCAGGCCCAGCGGCTGGCCCTGGCCCGGGCCCTGCTGCGGGACGCGCCCATCCTGCTGCTGGACGAGGCCACCTC
>ENA-OVGE01002872-OVGE01002872.1-human-gut-metagenome-genome-assembly--contig:-NODE-2872-length-10590-cov-2.663028_pt1 | contig 10590 bp, 10 predicted proteins | sample MGYA00237769_ERZ505417 | MGnify/ENA primary metagenome ERZ505417 (study PRJEB26158, sample SAMN06016403) | human gut metagenome | biome: human gut; feature: ankylosing spondylitis patient; material... | reverse complement strand
AAAGCTGCAAGGCTGATTCGTACGCAGTGTCAGGATGTTTTGGGTCCTGCTCTGTTTGAGCATGAAATCCCGAACAGCATCAGTGTCGGTATGTCTGTTACTAATTATCAGCCAGTGTGTTTCTATGCAGCAAAGCAGCCTGTTTCGATTGCATATCAGCAGGTTTATGAAGAATTGATGAAGCGTTTGGCAAAGCTGGAGGTGAAGTAAAATGGCATTGACAAAGAAGAAGGGGCCTGTAACCACACCCAAGTTGCCTAATATTGAAGCTTTGAAGAAAGTAAACAACAATAACGCCGGTGCATTTTATAACGACTTACTCAATGCAAAGCACAAGATAGAATACGAGAGCCGCGACATATCCCTCTTTAATATCCGAACAAACCCTGATAATGAAATATTCCGTGAAATAGATGACGATGAAGATATTCGGATTCTTGCGGATGATATCAAGCGCAACGGCCTGTTGCATAACCTGGTCATGTTCCCATCCACAGAAGAGGGGAGAGAGGTCTATGTTCTTCTTTCCGGCGAAAGAAGATATCGAGCTCTCAAGCTGCTTGTTGAAGAAGGCAGATTGTTCGGAACTGCAATGTCATTACGACAGAGCTTTCCGATAACGAAAAGAAGGTATTGCTTTACAGCGCAAACCTGCAGGTGCGTGGTGGCCTAAATGATGAGGCAGTTCGCAGAAAGGCTGTATCAGAGTTTATCGAATGTCTCCAGAAAGAACCCTATAATATGAATAGGGTAGACGCTCTGAAAGCAATCAAGAGCGTGAGTTCTGTAAACCCGAAAACCATCGACAGAGATGCACGGCTCGAAGATAAACTGAAGGGTAGCCTGAAAGAGCTTCTCAACGCAAAATTCCTGAGCCGAAGCGAGTGTGAAAGCTATCTGCGATTCGATGATGAGAAGCAGGAAGAGATTGGCCAAAAGTATCAAGAGCTCAATGCAGTGGATTGTCACGGCGATACCGGGGAAGAAGCAGGGAAGAACCACATCGAAGTGATGCGCGATACGCTTCACGATATGTTCCGGGAATACCTGTTCAGTGCCTTGCAGCAGCGCACCAGAGCAGAGCACGAAGAAACCTATAAGAAATCCATCGAGTATTTTGACAGTGAATTACAGGAGCTTAAAAAGAAAGCCGAAGAGTTCGGGATTATCAAAGAGTGCAACACCCCGGAAGAAGTAGCAGATTTTGAGTATGATGCCCAAAAGGATGCTACCAAGGACGTTGCCAATAAGGAGAGGGAAGCGGCAGATATCAGTGTAAGTGCCGTATTAAAAACCACTCCGACAATCATCAAGAAGTTGCAGCGAGTCTATTCAAACAAGAGCTATGAAAAAGCATTGCGCCATGTTTCACAGGAATCGAGAGATTCCGACATTGCAGCGCTCGAAGAAGTGATTGAGATGGCTACAAAGCTGAAAGAAAAAATCAAAGCCGTGGATTGATTAAGGGAAACCTAAATGAATAGTGAAAAAAGCACAATTTCAGTGCGGTTCCGTTCAGAATTTGCGGAAATACTCGAAGTTCGGGCGTGGTACGAAGGAAGTCGCTTGGGAACACTGACAAACCGATTGGTTAGAAGTGAACTTCAAAAGGTCAGCAGAGTAGGGGAGAAGTACATCATCTCTAAAGGTTCTGCTGAATACGACGAGCTTGTAGCTACCGGAGGTCTGGATGAATCGTACTATCTCTTACCAGAGATTGATGAAATCATATCCTTCATGCCGACCAACGAAGGTAGACGAGGAACAAAGTTAACGAAAAACAAACAGGTCTCGTTGTACTTGACCGAGGATGAAGTAAGCCAGCTGAATAGAGTTGTTTATGCACAGGATGTATTCGGAACCTATGACAGCGAAAAGACTCTATCGTATCGTTACGCAATCCATGGGCTGCTCCTAAATACTGAACTTCTGAAAAAGCAGATTCACAAGGATTTCTAAACATGCAGCGGATGCACTACCAAGAAAACGCTTGGAATGAGCATTCGCTGTTTGCTTTTTTTGTAAGAAATGAATTTACACTAACAGGTATGCGAGTTCTGGATGAATTGTATGGCTTGCGGCAAGAAGCTAAAAGTCCTCCCTATATTTCGCTAAACGGAGATTTAGCGAAGCTAGAAATCAAACAAAATACAGTCCCCTTTTCGTTGATTTTCAAAGCAAAACCTTAAAAGCGCGAAATAAAAAGCCCCAACCAGAAAGGTCGGGGCTTTATTGTTATTTAGGCGAAGCTGTAGTTTGCAACAACTCCCATGAGCTCTTCACGAGTCTGCGGGTCAGATGTTGCACCGCTCACAACGGTCCATTCGGCAGCTTTAGCATAATCGCCAATCAGCATACCAGCCTGAACCCAGTTCGCAAGAGAGCGCATCGAGTTTACATTGCCATCTGTAGCGCCACAAGTCTGGCACTTCTTGGCAATTTGGTGAACGCAATCTACCATCGTCTGCAGCGGGACATCATTTCCACAGCCGGTCATACCCTTGATACGTTTGATGATAACCGCATCATTCGGGCATTTCATGTCAACGATGAGATGGTGGCGGTCGATGAACGACTGGTTCAGCGGACGGCAGCCTTCCAGGTCAACATTCAACGTGGAGATGATGATGCAGTCAGGATGCCGATGCAGCATCTCACCTGTCGGCAATACGACGCAGCCAGTTTCATCCAGCAGGCCATTCAAGCCGGGCATGACGGACGGACGCGTAATCAGAGAAGGCTCCTGCAGCTCACAGACCCAACCATTGCGGATAGCGCGAACCAGAGGGCTCTCAACATAGCGGAAGCCCTGACCGCAAGCCTCAGAGCAAAGCTTCATCTGCTTGCGGAACAGCTCGGTCATGCATTCAGTTTCCGTGGCATCAGCCTTAGAAACGCCAGTAATAGCTTCATATGCAGTCACGGGGTCCATACTAATATCAGTTGCGGTCGGCAGGTCCTTGAACAGTTCCTCATTGATGCTATCGTCAGAATCAGTAGAATCAATGGGCATCATGTCGCCAATCAGGTTATACATTTCAGTACCAGCATTGCAGGTAATGAACGTATAAGGTAGACCAAGACCGGCAGCAATCGCACGAGCACCAGCAGTCTTACCGACAGACGGGTCACCACGCAGCATGACGTTGGTCATAGGGCGTTTGGTGCCGTGTGTTTTAGAAATGAGATAGCAGGAAGTCACAACTTCTTCGGGAAGGATGTATCCGTCATCAATCTGTGGGACCAGGCTCTTCTCCTCGTCAGAGAGAATACGATTGTTATCAGCAAAATAGCCAACAAAGTCTTTAACAGACTTAAACGTAAACTTGCTGGCTCCGGAGCCTTTTTGGTCGCTCATAAACTGGAAAGTGCCCCAAACCATGTCTGGAAGGAACTTCTTGCTCTTGGCAAGGGTTTGAGTAACATTTTTCAAGTTGCCGTTGTTGGGATATTTGGCCTTGAGCTCTGTGTTTTGCTCCAGCATAGCGTCCATCGCAGTACCGGCCAAAGCGCAGGCGTATTTGACCTTCTTTGTGGTGTCGGTTTCTGCAACATAAGATTGGAAAATATCTTCAAAACCGTCAACACGATTTCGAAAATCCCCCCAGAGAAGCAAAAAGAAAGGCGCAAGTCCAATCTTTGCAACATCCAAAATATTACCATTAAATCCAGTAGATGCGTACATCTGACCGGTGCTTCTGTCATAAATCAGGCACAGCGTGTTCCCCAAATGGTCAGTTTCACATTCTTTGTAGATATTGTTATCTACCCACTCGGCCATTGTACGACCATCTTTGTTGCAAGAATACGCACCGACTTTTCGTCCATTCTCAATCATTTCAGCGCGGCACAAAGCCTTCGCGAAATCCGCTGTTATTTTGCCCGGTACGCAGTGTCCATTAGTTCGGTATACCCCGGCCTGCTTTACACTGGCAGCGGTGGGGTCATCAATGAACTTTACGCCGATGCCTAGCTGAACATCATGAAAAATGTCAGGCAGCGCAGGGTCAAGCAAGTCATTGGTCTTGCCGGTCCACCACATATTTTGCATATTCATAGTTTTCTACCTCCGATTAAATTAAAATAGTCGAGACTAGCAAGAATGCCAGTCTCGACTTGAATTAGTGTGTAATCGCCCGTATAGCCTGTTAGCACAGCTCACGGGGCTTAGAATTGATGATTAGAAGGGCAAATCGTCCTCTTCAACCGCATCGAATTCATCTGCCCCATATTCACCGTAAGTCGGTGCAGAAGGAGCAGGAGCCGAAGCGGGAGTTGCTGCAGGAGCAGGAGTGCTGTTCTGAGTAGTGTCTTTGCCGCGACTTGCAAAAGATGCTTTGTCAGCCCATACGGTGTAGAACGTACGATTTTCACCGTCCTTATTCTTGTGAGAATAGCTGGACAAAGTACCGGCAACCATGATAGGGTCACCTTTATGGAAATGACTTGCAATAAATTCTGCAAGCTTACCGGAGGCAGCGACAGCCACAAAGGAAGGAACATCAACCCACTGCCCATCCTTCTGGTAAGAGCGGTTGCTGGCAACCGTAAAGTTTGCAATGTTATTTCCGTTCTGAGTAGAACGGGTCGTAACATCTGCGGTCAGGTTACCCATCAGAAGGCCCTCGGAGAAGTTGCCACTGACATCTGCTTGAATCGTTGCGGCACTCAGATAAGAATAGTACTTTTTCTGTCCGTCCTTATCATAGGAGCCGGATTCAAAGCGGCCAGTGGCCAACACTGGTGCGCCCTTGACGAGTTTTGCACGCAGATTGTCACTGATAAACTTCTTCGGAGCGCGAACCGGGATAAAAGAAGTCTCCTTATTCTGTCCACGGTCTACCGCAACACGAAACCCAACGTATGTGTTGTTGCCAATAGTGAATTCTTCTGCATCAGCAGTAAGACGGCCGATGATGGTGAAAATGTTAACGTTAGTCATGATTTTGTCTCCTTTCAAAAGACAGTTAATAAATAAAAAAGGCAGGCTCCCCAAACAAATGAGAAGTCTGCCTTACGACGAGATTGTGAATTGTACGAGCGCATATATCGCCTAGTAGATGGTATCTATCGTACAATATTCATTGTATCGAGTTCGCATATATCGTCAAGCATTTTTGGGATGAAATCACACAATCGTTGCGTGAGCAGTGAGCCAGTCACCTACTTTGTTGTACAGAACCGTCTGGTTCACATATTCTTCGCCGTAGTATTTCTGAGCCTGCTGGACACTCAAAGAATCATCACCAAAATAATCGCTTACATCGGCATCGGTGACCTTGATTTTCTCTGCTTCAGCCACAGCCTGGAAAATCAGATACGCCTTTACGCTTTCTTCAATGCGGTCATTGTAGCTGTCGAGCAAGGCATCCTCAGTATCGTAATCGGTGGTTTCCAGGTACTCGTCCATGGTCTTACCCATGTTCTCTGCACTTGCTTCGATTTCCTTGCGGTAAGTATCACGCTGGTCATCAATGAGGTTCTGAGGGATTTCGGAAACAACGGAGTTATCCATCATATAGTTATAGATGGCAAGGCCCAGAGCATCTTTGGTCAAAAGCTCATTGTAATACTGTTTGAACGTATCCACGGAATTGACCAGAGTGCCATCCTCGGTATAATACTTGTTATCGCCGAAACAGTTCACGATAGAGTCATCCGTCAAGGTCAGCTCAGAGACATCCTTGAGTTCGATGCGGAACTGAACATCCTGACCAGCCAGGCTCAGAGTGTTGCCCTCGGAATCCGTGGTGTCAGGGTAGCTGTCGGGGAAAGTCACAGTGATATCGAACTTCTCACCGGCAAAATGTCCTTCAATCTTGCTCTCAAAGCCATCTACGTAATATCCCTGACCCAATACGATTTCGGCATCCTTTGCAGAACCGTTCGGGAATTCATCGCCGTTGTAGGAGCCGGTATAATCCACCGTCACGCAATCGCCTTCCTGCGCCGCGCGGTCCACAGTGGTGTGTTCACCGTAAGTCTGCTTAATCTGCTGCAAAGCGGAATCCAGAGCGCCGTCTTCCATGTGCAGGTCTTCAGTCTTAAAGGTCATATGGTCATAGTCATCCGGAAGAGTAACAATATTCTTGGCCTTGACACCAGCATAGTGACCGTCCTTTTTTAGACCCGCACTGTAATCAATGTCCAGCGCAGTCTCGACGGTTGCAGATTCTTCAGTGGCAGTAGAAGAGCTGTCACTGCCGGACACAGCAGTCGATGCACAGCCAGACATGATGATGGATGCAGCCAGAGCAGTTGCAAGGATAAAAGAAGTTTTACGTTTATTCATTTGGTATTCTCCTATTTTTGAAATGTTATTTTTACTGGACTTGCAGAATGCTGTTCAGCAAATCTTCATTGTTCGTGACGGCCAGGAAATTGTGGTCAGTGCCTTCCACGAGATAGGTCTTGCTGCTGTCGGAGTCAGCATAATCAGAGCGAGCAACTGTAAAACCAGAAAGTGTCTGCTTGGTATCCGTGAACTGAATATCATCAGCGTTGTAGGATGCAGGTGCAAACACGACCTCAGAATCGCCATCTTTGACCAGAACGCGCTCATTCGTCAGACTCAAAGTGCGTCCATCAAAATCGGCAGGCACATTATCAAGCAGCAAGGAAGCACCATCATTGGCAGGTGCGGCACTGCTCAGCAAAGCGGTTACTTCTTCATTTGCTGCATCGTTGATGCTCTCATCGCCGGTAGCACCGTGTGTAGCAATCACAACAAGTACTTTACCGTTCCCAATACCTTCAATGCCGGTAATTATATGAGTGGCACCGTCTTCGTGTTCGGTCATTGTACTATTGCCCAGATAAGAGCTGTCGCTCACCATACGGACAAGATAGGTTACTCCATTGCGCTCATACTGCAAGGCCGCGCCATCGTACTTGATGCTGTCTGCACTGTCTACAGCGACCGCTACCTTGGATTCGCCATCAGTAATCAGGAAAGTCGAGGAACTCAGCGTCCAGGTGTTTCCATCCGAAGTCATAGATACTACAGGAGTCAAGGCTTCCTGATTTTCAAAATTAGTGTCGGTCGTCGCAACATCAGCCGAGATGTTCAGAGTACTTCCAGTAGACGGATAAACGATAGAATCACTCTTACGGCTTTCAGCAATCGTCATGCCCATAACGACCACGGATGCGGCAAGAACTACACAGCTGACGCCCAGAATGACATTGCCGCCTTTGTGGGACTTAACAGCCACTTTAGGCTTAACAGTTTTTTTCTCGGTATCTTTCGCTTCAGGCTTTTTCTCCGGTTTCTCTTCCAGTTCTTCATCTGCATACGGATTCTTGAATCCACCAAACGAAGGAGAGACAAAAGAGTCGCTGTCATCATCCTGCTGATTGCTTTCGGGTTTAGCGACAGGCTTTTCCTCAGTGGCGGCAGGAGCCGCTTCCATAACGGGTTTCGTATCAAACTCATCGGAAGGCTTGCTCTGCTGAGAAGAGCCTTTCGGACGGAATTTATGTTCCGGTGTGGGGATAGGCGTTACGTTCTGAACGTTCCCTTTATTCACCGTGTCTGCCTTGTCCTTCTCGGCTTCCGACACGGGAGCGGGAATGGTAGTGGACTTATCGTCCTGGACCTTTTCAACTTTCACGAACTGAGAAAGGTCGAGTTTGGTTTCAGCGGGAGTATCCTCTTCTTTCTTCTTGTTCAGGTCCTCCGCAAAAACCGTGGTCCAGGGCTGATTCGTCCGAGTCACATAGGGCGGTTTCTTCAATTCGCCAGACTTGTTCTGGCTGTTCTTTTCGTTGCTCATAAATTAGGGCAAGGAGACCCGCGACTTCAGTCGTGGGAGGAATTGCCCGTTCACATCCTTTCAATTAAATAATTTGTTGCGGGCTCTAAAAGTCGCAGCTTTTTGAATGTCACGCCTTTAGAGACGCTTGTGCCATCCAGCTTTTTAAGCGTAAAGCTCCCCGAAGAGCGACGCCCGGAAACGAAGCATTCTTGCCCTTTGTAGAGAACCTTATCCCAAAGACGGAACCCTTCAACGAGATAAGGCATTTGGCTCCGTTTACGGATACCCTTTTTAGAGAAATTTGCTTTATGAGTTTGCCGATTATGGTGTCTGATAGCCTTTGTACGGTAGCAAACGCTGCAAGGCTCAGCCAGTGGATGCTTGCTAATACAACGAGCATCGTTTGTATGGCTCTTCTTGATGTCATTTTGCTCACGGCGCATTTTAGTGATATAGCCATAAGTTCCCTGAGCAGGGATAGGCAGCTCTTCTTTCAAACGTACCATTAAGGTTTTGCGCATGATTCCCATGAAAGCAGCATCACGAAGAGGCTTGCCGCGTTCCTTGCCGTCAAGGGTCACTCTTCCTTTGTGAAGGTTCTTGTGGCATGTGGTACACAAAGTAACAAGGTTGCTTGGAGCGTTGCCGCCAGTCTTACGGCTTTCGAGATGATGTACATGTAGCTTGACTACTTTTTTGGCAGTATTATGAGTACCACAGCATTGACAAGTGTAATGGTCACGCTTCAAGACATACTGACGAACATTGTATTCGTCATACATCTCACCAAGCTGATAGTCGGTTCCTACCGGTAGAGGCTTTCCGGCGAGCATTGCCTTCAAGCGCTGTGTATCAAACTCTGCTGTTTCTACTCTTACAAGAGAGATAGGCAAAATTTTGCAGATATGCTTGATGACGGTAATATGCTCTTGAATTTTTACCTCAACCGAAGGTGCCAGCCAGCCTTTATGTTTGCTATGTACACGGTTATCAAATCTTGGTGCGCGGTAACGGGTCTTGCGGTAGCGTCTTGAGCGGCGGTTCTGCTTGCGCGTAGAAAGCAATTTCACCACATCGCTGCGAGGAGTAAACTCTTCGCTGTAAAGTTCTCGCTTTTCCGTAGATGCAGATAAACCGACATGTTTACTGCCAGCATCAACACCCAAAGTGATAGGTTGTTTGTATCCCGCACTTCCGTACAGGAGCTTGATGGTAAACGGTGTGCGCCTTACAACGCATGCTTTTTGCTGCTTTAATAGCAGACGAGCCTTTCCGGGTGAGCACGGCATCAAGGGCTCGCCGTGCTTGTTAAGTACATACACATATTGCATGATGCCATGCTCCTTTCGATAAAATTGCAGCTAAAAAGAAGCTGCTCACTCCTCCGAAGAGGGTTAAAATCCTTCCCCAAGGTTATAAACGGCTTGATGCAGCCACACCTGTCGGCTTTGCCTCAGCTTTACGTGATGTGTTGCCTTAGAGCGCACGGCTAGGATTTACACCGTACGGTAACTGTCTATTCGCTTATAACGGGGCGCAACTTAATGCGCAAAGGGTAGTCAACATATCCTTGCGGACACTTCTAAAGCGTAGACTTACCGGAGCAAGCCCGCGACTTTAGTCGTGGGTTATTGACTGCTTTTCCTCCTCAAGCCCGGTTGAAGCAGACAATGCGAACATTGTAGGCATCGCTCAGGCAGGTATATACGATAAGGTCCGCAGTACCCCAAACGACCGTTCCGTCATTTTTCTGCAAAGCATCAAAGCCAGTCACATCGTTGTGGCCGTCACAGGCATCCACACAGACGTAGTTGATTTGTTCGCCAGACGGAGTGATGACATATGCGGTCGAGCCGATTGTCACGGATGTCAGGCCAGGTATTTCGTTATCCGCGACGATATTGCTGCCGCCATCTTGCGGTGCTTTCGGGAAAACGCATGCGCTGTCTTCACGGTTGCAGGTTTCCTGGTCCGTGTTGTTGTAGAGCGCAACGTCTACCCCGGCCGCAGGGATATGCAATCGGCCGCAGAAGTTCGGGTAATCGTTATCGTCGTTATAGTTCGGACCTGCCGGTGTCGCTTCTGCCTGCTGCTCGGCCTTTGCTTCTTCCTTTTCTTTTTCGGAATTCTTTTCTTCCTGGATGTTCTTCAGCTTGTTATCGATTTTCTGAATAGAAGCCTGAACATCAAGAGTCTGACTGACGGGTGTTAATTCCGTGTTCCTAGCCTCAGTAGAAAGAAGTTCAAGGCGGCTGGCATCCACATCAAGTGTCGGCTCCAACAGCGTAGATGACTGAGCCGAAAGAATCGCCTGTGTTGCGAAATCTGCTGCCTGCTTATTTCGCTCAACATTTCGTTTGACATCCATCAGAGAAAAGATAGATGCGAGCAAAGCAGCAATACTAAGCAGCAGCGCAACAATTTGTTTGAGAGTCTTCATTTTTTGCTTGCCTCTGACTTGCGACCATTTTACGGATAATACGATTGAGCTGGAAAATGGGAGACCGGCTCAACATTTTCCATTATTCGCGATTCGCACATTTCCGCAAGTTTCGGAGCGTTTGGGCGAATTTTGTACTCAATGAAGTTCTTCAAAGCTGATTTGACCATTGCTCTGCTGGGCCTTTTTGGAAGAGCCTCTGCCACGCTTTCGGAAGCTCTGGTCAAACGGCTGGGCCTTTTTGGGTTCGTCAGAATTCTGCTGCTTTTCATTTGCCGGTTTCTTTTGCGATTTTGCAGGAGCCTCTTTGGATGGCTGCTTCTGTTTAGGTGCCTTTGCCGAATCCTCCTTGGGACTTGATTTTGAAGTGCTCGTCCGCTTATCCGTGATGGG
>ENA-OVGE01002868-OVGE01002868.1-human-gut-metagenome-genome-assembly--contig:-NODE-2868-length-10595-cov-3.265750_pt1 | contig 10595 bp, 5 predicted proteins | sample MGYA00237769_ERZ505417 | MGnify/ENA primary metagenome ERZ505417 (study PRJEB26158, sample SAMN06016403) | human gut metagenome | biome: human gut; feature: ankylosing spondylitis patient; material... | reverse complement strand
GCCTGTACATCGAAATCCTTCCATACAGCAGCCTCCTTATACAAGTCCACACTCCCCTCGGACACATACAATTTGCACAAAGACAAATCCCCTGACTCCTCAAAGACCTCCAACCCTTCTATGTCAAGCGGTACTTCCACATCACAATATACCTCTCTCAAACTATGGCACGAAGCGAACGCCCCCTGCTCTATGGCCTTTACCGTAGCAGGGATATGAACCGTCTCCAAACTACGGCTCAGGGTAAAAGCACTCTCCGGAATGGTATCGACACGTTCCGGCCACTCCACCGATTTTAGATTGAACGAACGGCAAAAGGCTCCCCGCATGATGGTTTCCACGCTTTCCGGTATGTCTATTGACGTAAAATAATTATAATTCACAGCATTAGAACCTATGATTTTAAGCGTTGAGGGCAACTCCAAATCTGCAATCCCTTCCTCCCAAAAAGCACCGCCGGCCAAAGCCGTAGTACCTTCCTTCACCCGGACTGTATTTCCACTTCCATTGCTGCTTTTGTAAGCATATGCCACCGAACCGAAATAAATCACCTCATCGGTAGGCAGATTGCGTTCCCAATCTGTCGCTCCAAAAGCATTCTGACCGATATATTCCAATTTATCCGGATTCGAGAAAGACACAGAGCTTAACGAACTGTTCCAAAAAAACAATTCTGCCGGTACATATTCCACATCCTCTCCAAAAACCACCGAGGCCAAATTCTTATCAGACGACATCCCGAAAGGAGAACCCTCTATCTCTGCATTTACAGCATTGTAATAGACAGTCTTCAGGTTCGTACAATATCCAAAAGCATCATCTCCCATATAACGTACCGCACGGGGAATGTCCACTTCTTCCAACAAAGAACAACCGTCGAACGCCGAATTACCGATATAAGATACACCGCTTCCCAACGACAATGTCCCAAGCCCTTTGCACAGGCGGAATGCCCAACTTCCAATATATTCCACACCATCTGGAATAGTGAGCGACTTTAATCCACTGCACTCATAAAACGCACCTTCTTCTATTCTTTTCAGAGACGCAGGCAAATCACAGGACAGCAAACCGGTACAGCCCCTAAACATATACCGGGGTATCACGGAGACTTCACTTCCCCATCTCACTTGTTCCAACCCCGTACAACCAAGGAAAATGCCGCCTTCCTCCGGTAAACCGGCACAGTACTTGGCATTGAAATCCAAACGCACCAAACCGGTGCAATCCCCAAAAGCAGACGAACCTATATAGCCCAATGTAGACGGAATGACCACCAAAGCCAATCCCTTACATCCATAAAATGCTTTTTCACCGATTTCTTCCAAACCCTCGGGCAGCATAGCTTCCTGCAATCCGCTACAATCAGAAAAGGCTTCGGCACCGATATACCTTATACAATCGGAAAATACCACAGAAGCCAGTTCACTCTTTCCTTTGAACACTCCGTCAGCTATACCAACCGTACCCTCTTTAAAAGAGACAGTCATACCCTTCTCCATATTTCCGACCCATTTATAGGCCAAATTTCCTATATACAACAATCCGTCACTTTCTTTTTCCAAGGCTTTAAGCCAAGGAGTTCCTGAAAAAGCACCATCCCCAACCCTCAACAAAGAAGACGGGATGCTGACTTCCGACAATGAAGAACTCGAAAAAGCGTGCTTCCCTATAATTTCCACCCCATCTGGCAAGTCTACCGCATGCAATCCCTTACAAACATAAAAAGCGTAGTCCCCGATGGCTTTCAAGTCCGCCCCTTCGGGAAACAACAGCTCTTCTAATGCCGAACAACGACTAAATGCGCTTGCTCCTATTTCCTTCAATGCCGGAGAGAAAACCACGGAAGCCACGGAAGAGCAATCCTCAAAAGCACTTTCCCCCAACGAATCCACACGAGACAAATCCAAAACACCGCTCAAAGCCTTGCAGCCCGAAAATGCGTCATTTCCTACCACCTTTATTCCTGACGGCCAAGGCATATCCAAAGACACGCACCCTTGAAATGCCGAAGCACCAATTTTTTCTACTTCTGTTGGGATACCGACCTGTTTCAACGCCGTACAGTTCAAAAAAATGCTCTCGCCCACAGCAGGCAAACCATCGGGCAAATCCACTTCTTTTAAAGAAACCAGCCCCGAAAAGCATGATTCCAAATCATTCCGATAATACTTCGTCACCTTATTGATAATATCGGTATTTCCGTCATAGTTCCTATCGGATATGTAATAATAGTCCGTATAAGAATGCAAGTCGGAACCCGACCGTTGCACCACCTTATAAGGGGTTTCATCGGCTACAAGTTTCACCTCCGAAATATCCAAGATTTCCATTTGGCTTAACTTACCTACCATACTGGTCAGATAAGACAAGTCTTCTCCGTTTATCTCACCGGTAACGATGAGATGCCCAATTCTCAAACTTTCTAACTTTGAGACCAAGGAGCGCAAATTCCCGGCTTTTTCCACATAAACCGTCTCCGTTGTACCTTGTGCACGTAAAGCCAATACCGTTACCAAGGCCAAGAGCAAAGAAAAACATCTTATTTTCATATATTCATCCTCTTTAATGTCCATTTGCAAAGATATGGATATTCAATATATATTTCAAGAACAGATAAACATTTTCACCCATCAAAAGTATTAAAACCAGAATATGAACTATATTCAAATGACTGATTACAGATAGCCAAATTGAAAAAACTTTCCATCAGCGTTCCAACTGTTGTTTCAGATTCTCCAAATGCAAACGGAACTGCTCTTCCGACGCATAGCGCAAACCGCTCCGCACCACATTACCCATGCGGTCGAGCGTCTCGTAATGCGGAATCCCCAAGAAATTGAACAGCTCCATCAGACGGTTGAAGTCGTCGCGGCTCACCTGCACCACGTCTTCCCCCGCCAGATGTTCGTCCACATACTTCCGGTAGTTCTCTTCCGGTCCTTCCCCTTCGGCACTGATAAACAGGAAATCCACATCGGGATGGTTGCGCAAGGCCTCGCGCATCGGCTTGGAACGCTCGATGCCCGAACGGCAAGGACCGCAAAACATCCCCCAAAAATCTATCAGGACATATTTGCCCCGGTACTTCTCCGTGAGGCGGCGCAACAGTTTCCCGCCTTCCGTATCGGGCAGGGCGTAAGTAAGCGTGTTGCGGCGACGTGCCTGTTCGAGCAACCGCCCGGCCTGGACACGCATCACCTCACGGTTCATATATGCCAAGCGGTTTTGGTAAATGCTGTCGTACATGGACGGCGCTTCATTATAATTGCGTTCCAAATCGGAAGACAAGGCACGCAGCACCACCAAACGTCCGAGTAGCGAAGGCTCGTCCGCCCCCAATATCGCAGTGTCCACGGCCATCATGACTGCATCCTCTTTGGCCACGCTGTCCGGTTCCATGGAACCAGTCAATACAGCAGGGCTGCGCATGACCGAGGAGAACTCATAACGGTTCAGGAATATATCCAAGTCACGAAGCACCCAAACGGACACATCGTTGCAAGGCATCTCGCGCAGGAAACGATAGTTGGCAGGGTCACGGTACGGTGCCATCTTCTTATTTATTTCCTCTTGAGCCATCTTCCAATCGAGGGAAAAATGTTGGTTCATCTCGTAATCGAACACCGCCATACCATGCGCCAACCGCGTCTGGCACTCCGCCAAGTGACACTCCCACGGCGTATAACCGAAACGCCAAGCCACGTAGTCCACCGCCCGTAACCGCTCGCGCATCCGCCTCATGGCGTTTTCCGTGAAATCTTTAAAAACGAGCGAATCCGAAACAGCGGAAAACTCGTCATACGGGTAAGCACAAAGCTCCGAAACCCCGTGCTCCAAAGAACGCTTCCGCCCAAACGGGCCGGAAGGCGCAGAAGCGCAGGACACCGAACCATTCGCCTGAATGACCATCTCCGTGGTCTGCCCCGGCACGGCATAGAAGTTCAACCACTCGCGGAAATCCTTGCCTTCTATCGACAGTGCGCCCTCCACGGGATACCAAGCCCAAAAACGGAACTCGAACGTGCCGTCCTCACGGATATCCACCACGAGGGGAACGCGCTCGCCGGTGGTCGGCTCACAACGGTCATACAACATGGTGGAATAGCCTTGGCTGCGCGAATACCCCTCGATGCGGCCACGGACGCAGGCCGTGTCCGCCGTGAAAAACTGCCGCTCCAACTCGGGTGTCATCACGAACGGCTCCCGTTCCTCGGGCACCTGCGGGGCCTTCCCCTCTTCGTGCACGCCGTAGATATTAAACGCCCCTCGCATATTCCCCTCGATAAAATCAAAGAAACGGGTTTTCCGGGGCATAGGCTCAAACAACACCTTGAACTCGCCTTCACCGCTTGGAGGAGTCACATAATGTTCCCCCAGCACAATGCCCTCGCCCCGCAAGGCTTTATACTTCCGATTGTCATCGCCCAGAAGCCAGGAATCCTTGGACATTTGAATCCACCAACCCGGCTTGTATCGCTCGTGGAAACTGATAATCGTAGCAGTATCGGCAAACTCCACCTTCGTAATACGGATAGTGGAAGTGGTACTGCCCACCCAAGCCGGACGGGAGAACGTCCGCGCTTTCCGCGCTGTCGCCTCCGGGGAAGCGCAGCACAGCACGGCCAAAAGCAGCCATGCCCATAACGTTGCCTTGTGTGTTGTTTTCATTTCGGTATTCATCGTTTAAGTGTTTCCTTTTTACGTCTTTATCTTACCACGACTTTCTTCGTCACCAAATTACGCCCGTCGGCCGACAGCACTTGGACGATATAGAAACCGGGAGACAAGGGAGTCTCTACCACTAACGCCCCACACGGAAAGTCTGCCACGCAGACACCGGAGAGCGCAGCGACACGTACCTCTGCCGCCATGGGCGACGGCTCCACGCGCAACGTGCGTCCGGACACCGACACGACAGGTACGGACGCGTCCATCGCCACTTCGCCTATCCCCGTCTCGTCCGGAAGGTTGGCCGACCCGTAACGGTTCGTATTGCCGAACTTTACCTGATAGGGCCACTGTTCGTCGTTCGCGTCGTTGTCGTCCCACACTTGCCGCCAATATTTCTTCGGGCCTCCGCTCACCACAAAGTAAAGCCGTTTGCAGTCTATCGGACAATCGAAGAATACCGTATCTTTCGGGTTACGGTACACAGACTTTCCCATGTCGCCATACACCCGGCTGCCATCTTTAAGCAACGCTACAAAGCCATAACGCCATTCCGCGTAGGTCGCATTCTTCACGCGATAGCCCTCCTGACGGTTCAGGCCTTCAAAACAAGCAGACACCCTCGTGCCAACCCTCCGGGGCAAATTCAGCCGGATGATATTATGCCCCGTATTCTCCGGAGCCGCAGAAGGACTGATGCGCCAATAATTGTCGGCCACCTTGAGCATGGCAGGCAAGGGACGGCTGTCCACTTTGGCTGCACCGTACTCTTCCAAGGCCGGAATGTCCCAAGTGGCGAAACGGGCTGCACAGTCGTACATTTCGTCATTGAACTCGCTGTCCGTGATTCCCGTGAGGCGCATATAAGCCTCGACGGCATCCTCCGGGTTCCGGCTCTGGTTCCAAAGCCGCCCCATGAAGTCCATCCCGTGCTTGTAACACCAGTAATCCTGTATGAAATAATTGTTGTAACGCGGCGATTCGTGCAGGATATGCTTGTGCACGTTTTGCAGGTAGCCGTCGAACCATTCGTTGTTGAACTGGTCGGCCGGCATGATTTTATAGGCCTGCCATTGTGCACACTGCTCCCAAAATGCACATCCCTTGCCCCCTCCGGGTTCATACATCCAGCCGTTCTGGTTGCCGTTGTCGCAATGCACTTGGTATTGGAAACAGTGACCTATCTCGTGGTAAAGCGTCTGCCAGTTGCGCGACGGGGCAGCCCAAGGCGTAAGGGTGAGCAAACCGATCAGGTCGTCCACCCCCGAACCGGAAGCTTCCCATCCTTCAGGTTCATAACGCAAGCGGATGACCATCTTATAGGTGTCGGTCTTCGACCTGCCACGACGGATGAACTTCAGCGAATCGGTATAAAAATCGAAAGCGATTTCGGCATTCCTCAGCACCTCGTCTACGTCTATCGTATGGTTGCCGCACGTAAACACGGAAGGGTTCTCACCGTAACCTTTTTCCCAAAACAGGATCCAATTCTTCGACTGGCGCGTACGCCCGATATAATAAGCATTGTCCGGGTCGTTGACATCTCCCATCGACCACTGAGCCGTATAGACTTTCTTGTCTACCGTCTGCGTGACATCCTGCAAAGCCTGTGCGGCCGATCGGATTTGCTCCTCGGTCTGTTCCGTATTCTCCCAAACCTCCTGTGCGGCTTGGATGGCCGTCTCCATCTTTCCCCGCTTTTCCTCGTCTTCTTCATACCAGTCCTTCACTTGTCCGGCATAGCGGAGCGCGTCGGCCAAAACATCATAGACGGCCGCCGAGACCTCGATGGCCGTCACGGCTTCGTCCAAGGCGGCCTTCGCTTCTGCCATGGCTTTTTCATCCGGATTCTCCGCCGCCGCGGCTTTTTCGGCTGCTTCTATAGCTGCTTCCACCGCCTGGCGAACCGCAGACTGGATATGTTTCGCCTGCAATTCCTCACGGACATCATCGGCATAACGCGACAAATAAGCCGCATAATCTTCCGAGGTGTTCCCGCCGAGATAATACAGGCGGACGTTGTCGAGGCAAATCCAGTTGCCCGTGGCGTTTTCGGCCTTGAACCCGATGGTGACTTGCCCGTCCACCACCGTAAAGTAGAGGTCTTTGTGGGCCTTCATCGTATCCACCGGCATGTCATAAATCCCGGCATATAAGGTAACGCCCGTTTGCTTCTCTCCGGCATTCACCGTACTGTTCGCGCCGTTCTGCTGGATATTGCCCACGGCGGCACGCAGGCGGTACTTCCCGTCGGGAATGCCTTCCAACGTCTGCCGGATACCGACATCCGGCACTTTGGATCCGATGTTCACCCAACGCTCCAAATAAGTAGTACCGGACTTGCCCGGAAAACTCGTATTGGTCTGCGTGAGCATCCCATCGTTTTCCCAACCGGTCGTACCGTCCTCGAAATTGGGATTCACGATGCGCGAAGTCATGGTCAGCGGATGCTCCGGCGACGCGTTTTTATATTGGTAAGTCTGCGTGGCCTCCGTCAACCGTTGTGTCAAGGCCAAGATATCCGTAACTGCGGCATGCTCGTCTTCATAGACCGTCTGCGCTTCGTCTATCACAGCTTTCAATTCTTCGGCATACACACCCGATCCGTCACCGTAAGCTGCCCGCGCCGCCGAAAGGGCTGTTTCCAAGCCGCCCTTATCCATCTCATCGCAGAGCAATTTCACGTAGTCCACCAAAATCTTGGCATGGTTGGCCGACCCTGTGCCCTCGTTGGCCGCAAAACCGATGCGTATCTTTCCGGTGGTTTGTGCCGTAAGCGTAAAAATGAGCTCGTCCGTTTTCCACGACTTCACGGGGAAATTTTTCACGTCGGAAACCGTAGCGGTTCCGTTATCCGGCAGCCAGGCCAACAGGCTGTTTCCGGCACCGGACGTACCCACGTTATAATAAGCAGAAGACAAACGGTAAGTTCCTTTAGGAAGGGTCACACTTTGGGAATACACAAGCTGCATGCCCCAACCCGTCGTCAATCCGAGCGCACCGCCTTCCGAGCCTTCGTACCCTGAAGCCGGCAGCGTGGAACTGTTGTTGAACGTCACCTCCGGATTATAAGCAAACGTGCCGGCCACGGTATAAGTGGCCGTGGTTTCGTTCGTCCAACCGTAAACTTCGTTTATGACATCCCCGGAAACATTGCCCGTTTGCCGGGCATCGTAGTTGAATTTCGTATCAAAACCGTGGTTTTCCAAGAAGTAAGCGGATATATCCACTTGTGCCCAACTGTGCAGACTCGACGCAAGACACAAACACATGAATAAGTTTCTTTTCATATTATTAGGTATAATGTTTAGTGCCGTAAAGGTACATATTTTAAGCTAATAGCACAAAATCTCAAAAGAAAAAGTTATATCCTAAACGACTCTCAGGCAAATGAAAAATCGTTCTCAGGCAATTGATTTTTCGTTCGCCTGAGAATGATTTTCCGTTCTCAGGCGAATGATTTCAGACACGTAAGAAGCTGATAAACAGAAATATCAAGAAATACAATTTCTTTACAACAACATATTTCCTCTTACGCCCTTTCCTATGTGCAGGAAAACCGGACGACAAAAATATCCCTCACGTACAAATTAAAAGAGCAGGCATGAAAAAAGCCGCCCGGAGTTCCGGACGGCTTTTTCTCTTATAGCAAATTAAATTATTCGGCGCTTGCAGGTGTTTCTGTCGCAGTTTCTGCTGCCGGTGCTTCGGCCGCAGGAGCCTCTTCAGCCTTGGCCACAGCCTTCTTGGAACGGCGCGTACGTGTCTTCTTCGTAGCTTGCTTAGCCATGTTCTCATCATAGTCCACCAATTCGATGAAACACATCGCTGCGTTGTCACCCTGACGGAAACCGGTCTTGATGATACGGGTATAACCACCCGGACGGTCAGCCACTTTCACAGAGATTTCCTTGAACAACTCTGTTACGGCATACTTGTTCTGCAAATAGCTGAAAACGACACGACGAGAATTAGTAGTATCGTCCTTAGACTTTGTAATCAACGGCTCCACGTATTTCTTCAAAGCCTTGGCCTTTGCAAGAGTCGTAGTGATTCTTTTGTGCATGATCAGAGAGATGGCCATATTGGCTAACATCGCTTGTCTGTGGGATGCAGTACGACTCAAATGATTGAATTTTTTATTATGTCTCATTGTTTATTAATCTTTATCTAATTTATACTTAGAGATGTCAGTTCCAAACGACAGATTCAGACTCTCGAGCAAATCATCAAGCTCAGTGAGCGATTTCTTACCGAAGTTTCTGAACTTCAACAAGTCGGTCTTGTTAAACTGTACCAAGTCGCCCAACGTTTCCACATCTGCGGCTTTCAGACAGTTCAAGGCACGGACAGAAAGATCCATGTCTACCAACTTGGTCTTCAGAAGTTGACGCATGTGCAACACCTCTTCATCAAACTCTTCATTGCCCTCACCATCGGAATTCTCCAATGTAATCTTCTCGTCAGAGAACAACATGAAGTGATAAATCAGGATTTTTGCAGCCTCTTTTAGGGCGTCCTTCGGGTGAATGGAACCATCAGTAGAAATTTCAAGAACGAGTTTCTCGTAGTCAGTCTTCTGCTCTACACGATAGTTTTCAACAGCGTACTTAACATTTCTAATCGGAGTGTAAATTGAATCGATTGGAATCACATTCACATCAGTACAGAAGATACGGTTCTCATCAGATGGAACGTACCCCCGACCTTTGTTAATGGACAACTCAATCTGCATCGTTGCTTTGGCATCTAAATGGCAAATAACTAATTCAGGGTTTAACACTTCAAATCCAGTCAGATACTTGTTAATATCTCCGGCCTTGAATTCAGTCGTATTCTCTACCGTGATACTCACTTTCTCATTCTCGAATTCTTCTACTATCTTCTTGAACCGTACTTGCTTGAGGTTCAAGATAATGTTGGTAACATCTTCTTTTACTCCGGGAACTGAAGCAAACTCGTGCTCTACCCCCGCAATACGCATAGTATTGATAGCATATCCCTCAAGGGATGAAAGAAGAATACGGCGCAAAGCATTACCAACAGTAATACCGAAACCGGGTTCCAACGGACGAAATTCGAACTTGCCGTATTTGTCATCCGCCTCCAACATTAATACTTTATCAGGTTTTTGAAATGCTAATATCGCCATTATCTTAATTATTATTTAGAGTACAACTCAACGATCAACTGCTCCTTAATGTTCTCTGGAATGTCTGCACGTTCCGGCTTGTGGAGTAACTTGCCGGACTTAGTATTCTCATCCCACTCTATCCAAGGATATTTGCTGTGGTTGAAACCAGCCAAAGCATTGGCAATAACTTCCAAAGACTTAGATTTCTCGCGAACACCGATAATCTGACCAGGCTTAACAGCGTATGAAGGGATATTCACCACTTCACCGTCTACGATGATGTGCTTATGTCCCACCAACTGACGAGCTGCCGCACGAGTAGGAGCAATTCCCAAACGATAAACGACATTGTCCAAACGACACTCTAAGTTCTGCAAAAGAATCTCACCGGTAATACCGCTTGTACGGGCAGCCTTCTCAAACATATTACGGAACTGTTTCTCCAAAACACCGTAAGTATATTTAGCCTTCTGCTTTTCAGCTAACATGACACCATACTCAGAAGTTTTCTTTCTTCTGTTGTTTCCATGTTGACCGGGAGGGAAGTTTCTTTTTGACAACACCTTGTCCGGTCCGAATATAGCCTCACCGAAACGACGAGCAATTCTTGATTTTGGTCCAGTATATCTAGCCATTTTAAGTTCTAATTTTTAAAGGTTCTTGCAGGAATCCCAAGTCATTGCAGCCGCGACTACAGAAAGGAAATGAAGCCCTTGAAAATCGTTGGAATCCCTACTGTTATTATGGGTTATCTCTTATTAAACTCTTCTTCTCTTAGGAGGACGGCAAC
>ENA-OVGE01002860-OVGE01002860.1-human-gut-metagenome-genome-assembly--contig:-NODE-2860-length-10636-cov-3.228334_pt1 | contig 10636 bp, 7 predicted proteins | sample MGYA00237769_ERZ505417 | MGnify/ENA primary metagenome ERZ505417 (study PRJEB26158, sample SAMN06016403) | human gut metagenome | biome: human gut; feature: ankylosing spondylitis patient; material... | reverse complement strand
GATATAGATATATTGGTTGGAACTTCTAACGAATGCCTTGGTAATCTCGATAAGCGGTTTTAAATTTTCGTATTCCTCCTGTGCATAACCTATGAAGTTGGTAGTTGTGAGGGATTGGTTAGTTTTCATTTTATACTTAGGTTAATTGTTTATGGTGTAAAGTTATAAAAAAACTCAATAAGTGTGACTTTTGACGATAAAAAATCACACTTTTGGGTGAAAATAGCCTTTAGAATTGTAGAAATATACTTTTATACTTGGAAAAAGTATGATTTGACATCTATATTTGCGCAAACTTAAATTAAAGCCATGATAAAACAGGAATGGAAAACAAATCTTCGGGCGTTGGTCGTAGGTGGTGCAGGTTTCGTAGGCAGCCATCTTTGCCGGAGGCTTCTTCAATCAGGTTATGAGGAAGTCATTTGTGTGGATAATTTGCAAACCGGCAGGATAGCCAATGTGGCTGATTTGTTAGGCTCCCCTCATTTCAGTTTCTTTGAGCATGATATAGTAAACGAATGGCCTGTATCCGGGGCATTGCATGAGATTTACCATTTGGCCTGTCCAGCTTCTCCTGTGCAGTATCAAAAATCTCCGATACATACATTCAAGACTTCTGTCCTTGGCAGCATCCATCTTTTGGAACTTGCTAAAGAGAAAGGAGCAAGAATCTTGTTTACTTCCACCAGTGAAGTGTATGGCGATGCGCAAGTCTCGCCTCAAAATGAATCTTATTGGGGCAATGTGAATCCCTTCGGTGTCCGTAGCTGTTATGATGAGGGGAAGCGCGGTGCCGAGACCTTGTTCCACGACTATCATGAAGAATACGGTGTAGATACACGTATCATTCGCATATTCAATACATACGGGCCGCGGATGAGTGCGGAGGATGGCCGTGTGGTATCCAACTTCATTGTGCAGGCACTTCGCGGTGAGCCTTTGACTATCCATGGCGATGGCACCCAGACACGTTCGTTTCAGTATGTGAGTGATTTGATAGAAGCGATTGTCCGCACTATGCAGGACGGAGTACCGCATTGTCCCATCAATATAGGTAACCCTTACGAGATTTCGGTAAACGATTTGGCGGAACGGGTGTTGCACATGACCGGTTCCCGATCGTCTATTGTGTACAAACCTCTTCCCCAGGACGACCCATGTCGGCGGCGGCCAGATATTACATTGGCCGCATCCGTGCTGGGCGGGTGGAAGCCGGTGGTGGGTTTGGATGAAGGACTGTCGCAGACTATAGCCTATTTCCGTCACCTTATAAATAAGGCGGTATGAAGCACGAATACGATTTCCTGGTAGTTGGTGCAGGCTTGTTCGGGGCTACATTTGCCTGTATGGCCAAGCGGCATGGCAAGAAATGTCTGGTCATCGACAAGCGTTCCCATTTGGGCGGTAATGTATATTGCGAAGATGCGGAAGGGATAACCGTACACAAATACGGCCCCCACATATTCCATACCCATGATGAAAAAGTGTGGAACTTTGTCAACCGGTTTGTATCTTTCAACCGGTTTACGTTAAATACCATAGCCAACTATAAAGGGAAGCTTTATAATTTACCATTCAACATGTACACCTTTTACCAAATGTGGGGTGTGACGCAACCCGAAGAGGCGCGGCGCATAATTGAATCGCAACGTAGGGAAGCGGTGATGGAAAATCCGGCTAATTTGGAAGAACAAGCTATATGTCTTGTGGGGCGTGATGTGTATGCGACCCTTATCAAGGGGTATACAGAGAAACAGTGGGGACGTGCGTGTACGGAATTGCCTGCATCGATTATCAAGCGTTTACCCGTGCGGTTTACGTTCGACAACAATTATTTTAACGACAGGTATCAAGGTATACCGGTGGGAGGGTACAATGTACTGATAAAAGGTTTGTTGGATGGCATCGAATGGCGTACAGGCTGCAATTACTTGGATGACAGGGCTTACTTTGACGGATTGGCGGATGAGATTGTTTACACGGGGCCGATAGACGAATATTTTGGATGGAGTTTGGGTTTTCTGGAATACCGTAGCCTGAGATTCGAACAAGAAATGTTACCTGTATCCAACTATCAGGGCAATGCCATTGTAAATTATACTGAGCGCACCGTGCCCTATACTCGTATCGTGGAACACAAGCATTTCGAGCCAGGTAACGGGGCGGTACTGTCTTTGCCTTATACCGTGGTCACTCGGGAATATCCGGCGGATTATACGCCCGGAAGTGAGGCGTATTACCCTGTGGACAACAAGCGGAATAGGGATTTGCATGCGGCTTATCAGGACATGGGGCGATGTAATGTGCCCCATACATGGTTTGCGGGGCGACTCGGCTCATATAAATATGTGGATATGGGGCAGGCCATATCGTCTGCTTTAAAACTTTCAAAGGCTTTATTATGAAAAAAGAGATGGATAAAATCGCGGATTATTTGTTGTTGCGGAGCAGCTATATGCAAGAACTCGGGCTGTTTCATGGCAAAATGGGCGTGGTGGTCGCATTGTATCTGTATGCTGATGCTTATGGAGACGAGGTGATGCGTGAGTACGCATGGGAGTTGTTTCAGCAAGTGTATGATGGAGTGCATACCGATATGCCGGTAGGTTTGGAACGCGGTTTGGCCGGTATCGGTTATGGCACGACACTGCTTTGTAAACGCGGTTTGGTGGAATGTAGCTTGAATGACATCTTGGAAGACATAGACCGTAAGATTATGGAGCGTGATCCACGCAGGCTGACAGACATGTCTGTACGTTCGGGTGTGAGGGGATTGATGCTTTACCTTGACCTGCGCCAGAGCGTGGAGGCTGTGGCGACGTTCGACAGCCGGTATATGATGGAGTTGCAAGATACAGTGGCAAGGAACAATCTGCCTTGCCGGGCATTAGATGTCATGGACGTTTTGAATGAACCTACGTTTCCTGAAACGGAATATATCGAAAGGCCATTAGGTATAGACGGGGGATGTGCTTATTATATATTAAAATCCATACTGGTATGATGCACATATTCATCTTCAATAATGCGAGCCGTGCGGCCAATTATGGTATAGGCACTTATGTACGTTTGTTGTCGGACGGGCTTTTGGGACGTTCCGGTGTGAAAGTATCTTTTGTGGACATGTTTTCGGACGTGAAAGAGTATTCGATTGCGGACGATGAACGCGGATGCCGTCACTATCAGGTTCCGGCTTTGTTTTCGGGTATGGAGAATGAGCCTTATTGCCGCAATGTGTTTTATTTTTTAGCCAGGCATATCAAGGCGGAGGATGATGAACGGTTGGTGTTCCATTTCAACTATTTCCAGCATAAGCCGCTTGCCTCTTTGCTGAAAGGGCAATACTTTGATTGCAGGATTGTTTTTACGGTGCACTATTTGGGGTGGTGTTTTGAGCTGAAAGGCAATAAGACCCGTTTCCGTGAACTGATAGCCGAAGGGTATCAACCGAAAGATGACAAGGAAAGAGGCTTGTTGGCGGGCGTGGAAAACGAAAAAGAGTTTTTGCATTTAGCTGACGAGGTCATTGTCTTGTCAAAAGATACACAACAGATTCTGGCTGAAGGCTATGGTGTTTCTTCGGATAAGATGCACTTGGTTTATAATGGTTTGGGGGATGGTTTATGTTTCGACAAAGATAAAAATGTAGGAAATGGCCGCATAATTCTGTTTGTCGGTCGTTTGGACGAGATTAAAGGGTTGAACTATTTGATTCATGCGTTCAGGCATATTGCAGACAAATATGCGGATATCCGTTTGGTGGTTGCCGGGGACGGGGATTTTCAACTTTATTTGTCGCAGTGCAGGGATTTGCAAGGTCGTGTCTCCTTTTTAGGGAAAGTGTCAAGCAGTGAGGTGGAGGACGTTTATCGGTCTGCATATATCGGCGTAATGCCTTCTTTTCATGAACAATGCAGCTATACGGCCATTGAGATGATGCGTCATAAAATACCTTTGATTGGCACGGATACAACTGGGTTGGCGGAGATGTTGGATGCCACACCGGAGTTGCGCGTATCCATTGATGAAGATAATATGATGGATGAGGAGTTTACGGAGCGTCTTGTGTCCTGTCTGAATTTGTTGTTGTCGGACGAGGATGCATATCAACGGGCGGCGGATGCCGTGGGCAAATTGTATGAAGCCCGTTATAAGGTGTCAGATATGGTGCATGCCACGTGCGGGGTGATGGAAAGTTCATGGGACAGGCCGGATTATACCGTGTCGCCCGATTATCTGAAACATATAGATTCCCGTATGATACAGTTGATAAACCAATGTCCCGACATAGATACGGATTTTTACGGGATGGGAGGAATCGGTGTATATTTATGGAAAAGGGTGTTGGATTTATGTGACAGGAAAGAAGGGGATTTCCAAGCTTCCCTGATACTGGAACATTTGATATACTATATGGATTGGGTACAGGATGTGGTTGGTTCGAGTCCTTTGCCTGTGGAATTGTGGGCCATGATACGAAGTATGGGACAACACGGTTTTTATAAGACGTGTGTGAACGCGTTGCTCGTGCGGCAACCCGGTTCGGATACGCTTTTTCAGATGCCGTCAGATAGAGTTATAATACAAAATGCCTTAAAGATATGCAACTGCAAGATTTAAAATCACAGCTTACTTTAGTCTTTCCGGTACGCATAGATTGTGAAGAAAGACGGGAAAACCTCCGTGTCGTATTGAGGCAGCTCGATGGTTTAGGATGTCGCATGCTTGTATTGGAGGCCGATGCGGTGCCAGCCCTTGGAGATGAAGCTTGGCCGGATGGGGTGGAGTACACTTTCGTGGAAGATGCTTCTACGGTTTTTCATCGCACGCGGTATATCAATGAATTGTTGCGCATGGCCGGTACGGAGGTTGTAGGAGTATGGGATACGGATGTGTTGGTCGGTTACGCTCAGATTGGTGAAGCGGTGCAACGGATTCTTGAAGGATGCACCATTGCTTATCCCTATAACGGACAGTTTGTGATGCTTTCGGAACAAATGTCGGTGCATACAAGGAAAAAGCCGGATTTGGAATATTTGCGTAGCATGAGACTAAATTCTTTTTTTGGACGTAGGTTATTCGGAGGAGCTTATTTGGTGCATCGTCAGCGTTATTTCCAATGTGGAGGCGAGAATGAACGGTTTATTGGTTGGAGTCCTGAGGATGCGGAACGGATGCACCGTGTAAGGATACTCGGACACAAGGTGGCATGGACTCAGAGTGGGCAACTCTATCACCTGTATCATCCCCGTGGTGCGAGTTCCAGTTACCAGTCGAAAGACGATGCAGACCGGTTGAGACGGGAACTGGTGAAAATCTGCAGTATGGATAAAGAAACTCTGATAAGTTATCTGTTGAAATGAAAAATATATTGGAATCTTTTCTCGACGCTTTAGAGGTGCGCTATACAAAGCGGTATGTGCGGCGTTTGTACGAAGAACATCCGCATAGAGGCAATATGTACGGGCTGAAGCAGATGTTGGCAGTGTATGGCGTCAGGGCTTTGGGTGTATATATGGAGGACAAGGATTTGCTGAATCTCAGCTATCCCTGTATTTTCCATACGGGAAATGATTTTGTTATCGGTTTGGAGAGCAATGGGAGCCGGATTGTATTCTGGCAACAGGGGAAGAAGAAGACATCCACGCATGAAGCTTTCAAGTCGGATTGGACAGGCAATGTGTTGGTGGTGGAGGATTTGGAAAAGGCCGGTGAGCCGGATTTCAAAAAGCATCGGTGGGAAGATTTGCAGTTCGTGGCTCGATGTTTTTGTCTGCCAACCCTATTGGTGTTTGCTACAGGGATGGGATGCGTAAATAATTGGGGTGAGTTGTCTTTTCTCCATTTGTTTTGCATGTCGTTGGATATGGTAGGCTTGTGCCTTTGTTTCATGCTTATGCAGAAACAGTTATTGGGCGAAAGCAAATATGGTGATAAGGTATGCTCATTTTTCCATCATGCTGATTGCAACAGCATATTGGAGGGGGCGTATGCCAAGATTTTTGGGGTCAGTTGGAGTGAAATCGGATTCGGTTATTTTATGGCGAATATCCTGTTGCTTTCGCTTTATCCATCAGGTATTGACGTGTTGCGTGTGGTGAATGGGTTGGCCATGTGCTACGGGGTGTGGAGCATCTATTATCAATGGCGTGTGGCTAAGAACTGGTGTGTGCTTTGTGTGTCAGTGCAGGCTGTGGTGTGGTGCACGGGCATCATGGCGGCTTGCCATATTCGGGGCATTTCATTGTCCGTAGAGGCTTGCTTGTGGTCGGCCATGGTTCTGGTGGCTTGTGTGATGCTTGTGCATCAATATGTCTTTTCGTATCAATCGGACAAAGAGCGCATCCGTATGGTACAGCAATACAAGGGATTGAAAGCCAATAGTGTTGTGGCCAAAGCTTTGATAGAAAGCAGTACCTATTACAAGGTTTCGGAAGAGGATTCTTCTGTCGTCTTCGGAAATAAAGAGGCTCACTTGCATATCACGGTTCTCAGCAATCCACATTGCAATCCGTGTGCAAGGTTACATAAAAGGGTAGAGGACATGCTAAAGTGGTATGGCGACGACCTTTGTGTGCAGTACATCTTCACGGCTTTCAGTGAAAAGGCGGAAGACAGTTGCCGATACCTTATTTCGTGTTACGACAAAGACAATCCGGAAGCCACACTCAAGATATATGGCGAATGGTATGCCGGAGGAAAGAATAGATATGAATCCATTGTGAAGGAGCATGCGGACAGTATTCATACGGACGAAGTGGAGCAAGAGGTACAGAAGCATTTCCGGTGGTGCAAGGGACATGGATTTACGGCTACACCTACGGTATTGGTGAATGGTTATCTTTTGTCTCGCGAGTATGACATAGAGGATTTGGTGATGCTAACAAACTGTCAGATAGAATATCCAAGAAAAAATATTGTGCATGATATCAGTGGCCGAAGCACTACGCCATTGGGAGCAGAGTCGCTCTCTGCGGAAGAGTCAGTGTGATTGTTTAACTTTCCAAACAGAAACATTATGAAGAAGCTTAAAAGATTTGCTTTGAATGATGCCAGGATGTTGTCCCGTGAAGAGTTGGCCGCTATTGAGGGTGGTTTGACTATAACTGCATTGGATAATTGTACTTTGTATACAAGAGGTCAGGCTTGTGTATATCATATGGATAGTTACGGTGGTGGAAATGGACACACAACCGTGATAATCGGTACATGTGAAATTAAGTACGAACAAGTAGGAACGGGAAATAAGTTCACAGCAACACCCTTTTGTGCGTAAAAATTAAGTTTAATATTCCATCGGCATCACATAGTTGATGCTGATGGAATTTGGTTTGTCATTTAATTAAAAACAGTGATATTAATTATGAATGGGAAAAAATTATTATTGTATATCTTATTGTTTTTTTGTTGTCTACACACGTTTGCACAGACAATAGAAATAGTCGGTGAGATAGAAGATGATTTTTTGAAAGTTCCACTTAGTGGAGTAAAGGTATCCATTCTCAATCCGGATAGTACGGTTGTGGTAGACTCCGCAAAGATTGTGGACTTTAGGAATCGTAATGGAAAACTTCTGAAAGTGATGTTCTCTGCAGCAGTTAAAGCTGAAAAACGGGATTATTTATTACGTGCTACACGACCGGGTTATGGTGACGTATGGGAGTCGGTATCCGTCCTTCTTCCTGAGATTGTAAGTTCCGTAAGATTGGAAGAACCCATTAAGATGCGCAAGGAGCGTAATATGGCCTTGAACGAGGTCGTTGTAAAAGCTACGAAGGTCAAGATGTATTATAAAGGAGATACGTTGGTGTATGATGCCGACGCTTTTAAATTGCCTGATGGTTCGATGCTCGATGCCTTGATACGCCAGTTGCCGGGCGTGACGATGAATGACGGCGGCGAGATATTCGTGAACGGGCGACGGGTGGATGAATTGTTGCTCGGTTCGCGGACTTTCTTTCGTGGAAACAAGAAAGTGTTGATGGAAAACCTACCTTATTATACGGTGAAAAATCTTAAAGTGTATGAAAAACAGACGGACAAGAGTGAGGCGTTGGGATACGATGTGGAACCGCGCAAATATGTGATGGACGTAAACTTGAAAAACGAATACAACCAAGGATATATTGCCAATGTGGAGGCTGCGGGTGGAACGGAAGACCGATGGTTGGGGCGTGGTTTCCTTTTGGGGTTTACCGACCGTTGGCGGTATGCGTTGTTGGGCAATGTGAACAACGTGAATGAAAGCCGCCACATCGGAGAGCATGGCCATTGGTCTCCGGCCACCATGCCCCAGTCGCTTCTCACTACGCGCAGCGTAGCGACCGATTTGGATTACCAATCGAAAGATAAGAATGTGACGGACAATTTCAATGCCGATTTCACATCGTCCAATACCGAATCGGAGATGCGTCAACGCTATGAGCAATTCCTTGAAGGTAGCAAACCCATGTCGCTTACGGAGAACCGTAACGAATCTGACAACTGGCACTTGAAATTGGTCAACCGTTTGGTGTTCAAAAAACCGTCTTACTTTGATTTCACGTCTTATTTTGATTATGACAAGTGGGATGCCCGGGGACGTTCCGGGTTTGAGCAATGGGATAAGGATTTGACAGCTTCCATGCGTACCAATGCTTTGAGCGAGGGACGCGGATGGGCTTTTTGCCAAGAGTCAGGAGGAACTTTTAACATCAACAAGGAGAAACAATGGTATGGTGGATACTCTTTATTTTTCCGGTACAGTGATAACCAGTCTTGGTTATCCAACCGTTACGACACATGGCAGACAGTTTCGCAGGCTGAAGACGTACGTTATAATGCCAGCGACGTTTCCAAACGTTGGACAAACTTTTCTTTGAATACGTACTTTACCTTTTCCGAACTATGGGGCAAGGTAAATCTTCTAACGGGAGGGAACGTGCAGTTCTCAGGTGACCGGAGCCATGATTACCTCTATCATCCCGACACGTTGCTGTTGGCCTCGCAGCTCGACATGCTGACGGCCATTACTGACCCATCCAATTCTTATGACAGCCACCAACGTAATTGGCAATATAAGGTCTATCTTGCGTTAAGCCAACAAGCATCTTATAGTATAGGAGATTCTCCTTTGAAAATCATGTACGACCGATGGAGGATAGGTGTGGACGTACCCGTTTCTCATCAATCGTTAGATTACAAAAGAGGTGTCATCGACACTTTGGCACACGATACTTGGGTGTTCTTTACGCCCAATGCCGCCTTCCGCCACATGTCGAAAGACGGTAAGCACGACTTTCGTGTCGGGGTCGGATACAACTGTTCCCCTGCCGACCTGTTGAACCAAATAGCTTATCGCGACGACAGCCAACCGCTTGTGGTTAAGGAGGGAAATCCCGACTTGAAGGGGACGGCCACGACAAGTGCCAATGCCGACTATACCCGAAAATACGGGACGCACGTCAGCCAATGGCATGCGGGCGCATCGTTCAACTACCGCCACCGTGACGTGGCTCAGTCGGCGAGTTACAATCCGGTGACGGGCGTGTACACTTACAAGCCTATGAATGTGAGCGGAGCTTATTCCGCCACGGCACGGTTCGACATTTCGGCCAACATCGGCGAGAAGCGTTATTGGACATGGCAGATGAATGCAGATGCGAATTATGACCATTCCGTAGACCACGCCATGTTGGCGGGGGAGACGGAAAGCCACGTGAATGCGGTGAACACCACTGTCCTGCACGATGGTACTTATATCCAATATAATAAGGACGCATTCAACATCCGGGCTTCCGGTGACATCCGTTGGCGGCATTCTGAAGGACGGATGCGCGATTTCGAGACACTCGATGCCTTGGATTTCAACTACGGACTTTCTGCCCGTTACACCCTACCACGTATCAAGACCACCTTGTCGGCCGATGCCACAATGTACAGCCGCCGGGGCTATGGCAGTGCGGAATTGAATACGGATGACTTTGTGCTGAATGCCTCGCTCAGCCAACCGTTCTGGAAAGGCAAACTCATTGCAAGGATTGAAGCTTTCGACCTGTTGCATCAGGTTTCTTCCACACAATATAGTGTCAATGCGCAAGGGCGTACCGAAACATGGTTTCGTTCTCTGCCCCATTACGTGATGTTGCATTTGGTGTACCATTGGAACAGGAATCCTAAAAAGCCATGAATAAGTTTAAACGTTTTCCACATTTCAGGCAAAACAATACTTCCGATTGTGGTCCTACCTGTTTACGCATGATTGCGCGGTACTACGGTGTAGACTATACAGCGGAGATGTTGCGTCGTCATTGCCATGTTTCACGTCGTGGAGTCAATATGTTAGGCATAAGCGAAGGAGCGGAACATATCGGTTTGGATACGGTGGGGGTGAAAATGACATTTAGCCAATTAGCGGAGGACGGACTATTTCCATGTATCCTGTATTGGAACCAAATCCACTTTGTGGTTTGTTACGGTATAGAAAGAGATAAGGCGGGAAGTTATAAAATCCATATTTCAGACCCTGCCTCGCAACGCCTTACCTATACCCGAGAAGAATTTGAGCGATGTTGGATTGGAAGACGTGCCGAAGATAAAGGGTGCGGTGTGGCTTTGATGTTGGAACCGGGGGAGAATTGGGGAAAGGTGGAAGATG
>ENA-OVGE01002858-OVGE01002858.1-human-gut-metagenome-genome-assembly--contig:-NODE-2858-length-10636-cov-53.983555_pt1 | contig 10636 bp, 7 predicted proteins | sample MGYA00237769_ERZ505417 | MGnify/ENA primary metagenome ERZ505417 (study PRJEB26158, sample SAMN06016403) | human gut metagenome | biome: human gut; feature: ankylosing spondylitis patient; material... | reverse complement strand
AACTTCCCTCCTGGACAGCATGGCAACAACCGTCGTCGTAAGATGTCTGAGTACGGTGTCATGTTGGCAGAGAAGCAGAAGGCTAAGTACACTTACGGTGTATTAGAGCGTCAGTTCCGTAATATGTTTGAGAAGGCTGCAAAGGCTGAAGGTATTACTGGTGAGGTTCTTCTCCAGAGCCTTGAGTGCCGTCTCGATAATGTGGTGTTCCGTCTTGGTATCGCTCCTACTCGTGCTGCTGCACGTCAGTTGGTTGGTCACAAGCACATCACTGTTGATGGCAAGGTAGTTAATATCCCTTCATTTGCAGTTAAGCCAGGTATGGTTGTTGCTGTTCGTGAGAAGTCTAAGTCTCTCGAAGTTATTGAAGCAGCACTTGCTGGTTTCAACCATAGCAAGTACCCATGGATCGAGTGGGATGATAATTCAAAGAGCGGCAAGTTCTTGCACAAGCCAGAGCGTGCTGACATTCCAGAGAATATCAAGGAGCAGTTAATCGTTGAGTTGTACTCTAAATAAATCATTAAATTAATGGCGATATTAGCATTTCAAAAACCTGATAAAGTAGTAATGCTGGAGGCTGATAACCAGTTCGGAAAATTTGAATTCCGTCCTTTGGAGCCTGGCTTTGGCGTGACCATTGGTAACGCCTTGCGCCGCATTCTCCTTTCATCATTGGAGGGTTACGCTGTGAACACCATCCGTATTGCGGGTGTTGAGCACGAGTTCTCTTCAGTTCCTGGTGTGAAGGAAGATGTTACCAACATTATCTTGAATCTCAAACAAGTTCGATTCAAGCAAGTAGTAGAAGAATTCGAGAATGAGAAAGTTAGTATCACCGTTGAGAATTCTACAGAATTCAAAGCAGGTGATATCGGTAAGTATCTGACTGGATTTGAAGTGTTAAACCCTGATTTGGTGATTTGTCATTTAGATGCCAAAGCTTCGATGCAGATTGATTTGACTATTAACAAGGGTCGTGGTTACGTTCCTGCTGATGAGAATCGTCAATTCTGCACAGATGTTAACGTTCTCCCAATCGATTCCATCTACACCCCTATTCGTAATGTAAAGTACGCAGTTGAACCTTATCGTGTTGAGCAAAAGACCGATTATGATAAGCTCGTTCTTGAGGTTACGACAGATGGTTCCATTAGTCCTAAGGATGCACTGAAAGAGGCTGCGAAGATTCTTATTTATCATTTCATGCTTTTCTCTGATGAGAAGATCACTCTTGAAAGCCCAGATCAGGAGAACAATCAAGAGTTTGATGAAGAAGTTCTTCATATGCGCCAGTTGCTTAAGACTCGTCTCGTAGACATGAACCTCAGCGTTCGTGCTCTTAACTGCTTGAAGGCAGCTGATGTTGAGACACTTGGTGATTTGGTACAGTATAATAAGACTGACCTCTTGAAGTTCCGCAACTTCGGTAAGAAATCGCTCTCAGAGCTTGATGATTTGCTCGAGAGTCTGAATCTGTCTTTTGGAACTGATATTTCAAAGTATAAATTAGACAAGGAATCTTAAAGGTTCGTAGTCCAAAAAGCAAAAACAAAAAATGAGACATAATAAGAAATTCAACCATTTAGGTCGTACTGCTTCTCATCGTAACGCGATGTTGGCTAACATGGCTTCATCACTTATCTTGAGCGAGCACAAAAGAATCACTACGACCCTCGCAAAGGCAAAGGCTCTTAAGAAGTATGTTGAGCCATTAATCACTCGTTCAAAGAATGATACAACTACATCACGTCGTGTTGTTTTCCGTTATCTTCAGAACAAGTATGCTGTTAAGGCTCTTTTCGGTGAGGTAGCTGAGAAGGTAGCTAACCGTCCTGGTGGTTACACTCGCGTAATCAAGTTGGGTACCCGTCAGGGTGACGCAGCTGAGATTGCTTTCATCGAGCTCGTTGACTTTGATGAGAACATGGCTAAGACTCCTAAGGCTGCTGCTAAGAAGACTCGTCGTAGTCGCAAGGCAACAAAGGCTGAGGAGGCTCCTGCAACTGAGGCACCTGCAACTGAGGAGGCTGCAGCTGAATAAGTTACAAAAGATCTCACTATATATAGCGCTTCTGTCGTTAGACAGAGGCGCTTTTTTGTTTTGCGAATACTGTTTTCTTTGTTTTAGGGGATTCCCTAAGGTTATTTAGGGATTCTGGCTTGAATATTCAACTAAATAGTTGTATTTTTGCAGAAGAATTTAAAAAGATATGATATGAAAAAGATGATATTTTTGATGCTTTGCTCTTCCTTGGTGTTGAGTAGCTGCGATACATATACAGGCAGTGGAGCTTATGCCGGAGGTTCCATTGGTTCAATCTTAGGGTCTGCCATCGGTGGTTTGTCTGGTGGTCCTAGGGGATCAGATATGGGAACTATCATCGGTATGGCTGGAGGAGCAGCTATAGGTGCTGTTATCGGAAGCCAGGCTGATAAAGCGCAGGCTGATCGTGATGCTGCTTATCGCCAGGATAGGATAGAAAGACGCTCGGATTATCCGAGTTCGTCACGCCGATATCCTACAAATCCTAGTGGCAACCGCTCTTCACATTATGGGGGGAATGAAGTTTATGACTATAGCAATCCTTCTACTGATTATAGCAGATCCGGAAGCGATTATAGCAATGCTCCTGTAATAGATAACCCAGAGTTTTTCGATTCCAATAATGGAGGAGACGATCGTTTATATGATTTTCAGGGAAAGGACTATACCGGAGATTATAGTGCCCAGAAGCCGACTACTTCGATGCCAACTGCTACCGTAGAGGAGCTTGGCGCCCGCCTTTCTTATTCTACAACCCTAGAGATTGTGAATGCCCGATTCGTTGATTCCAACGAGGATAATTGTTTGAATAGTAATGAGATCTGCAAGGTGATATTTGAGATTGTCAACCGCGGCAAGTTTCCGGTTTATGATGTTGTACCTACTGTACTTGAAACCACAGGAAACAAACATATTTTTATTTCACAAAGCATTCATGTTGAAAAGATATTGCCTGGCTCTGGTGTCAGATACACGGCTATGGTGAAAGCGGACAAGAAATTGAAGGATGGAATGGCTAGATTCTGTGTGAGTGTCATTCATGAGGGTAAATCCATCTCGAAGGTCAACGAGTTTAACATCCCCACTAAGAGATAAGAATCATAGTAGTTGCAAAATAAAATAAAAAAAACAAGAACCGGCTTTTATGCTAGTTCTTGCTTTTTTTTTGGGGGGAATTAAGCTTTTGCCCTTACAGAGTGCACAGAGCTTAGCTGGTTTGCCCAAGGGGGTACCTTGTGCTAGGAGCTTCAGTTCTTTGCTTTTCCCTTCGGCCGGTGACCTTTGGTTCAAGGCGTATGGCGATGATTAGGGGCTTTTTCCTTTAGCTTTTCCTTTTCCTTTGCTTTTTCCTTAGCCTTTACTTTTTCCTTAGCCTCGACCTTGGTTTCAGCTTTCTCCCTTGCCATTTCTTTCTTCTCGAAATAATGGTCAGGTTCAAATTCAGCCATTTCGAAATCAATCTTCGGGAGCTTGGTTTGCTCAGGCTTGAAAGGAACAGGGTTATCCAGTCTTTCCACCTTGACCGTTGCTACACCCTGTGAAATCATATCCAGTTTCTTGGCTGCTGCCCAGGAAAGGTCGATGATTCGGCCTCTTCCGAAAGGTCCTCGGTCGATGACCTCTACGATTACACTCTTGTCATTTCTGAGGTTGGTAACTTTCAGCATCGTACCGAAGGGATAATATCGGTGTGCACACGTCAGGCTGTCGTGATGGATTCTCTGTCCGCTTGCTGACCTGGCTCCTGTAGCTCGTTTAGAGTAATAGGATGCCTTGCCACGTTGGTGCTTCTGGCCGCAACATGGTATACATAAAAATGTACTCAATAATGCTATGATTAATAATCTTCTTTTCATAACTTCTCGATATTTTGGTTGCAAATATATAAAAAAATGATGGAAAATGCAAGGAAATATCAGAAAATCAGTATCTTTGCAGAATAAATAGCAATAGAAATGGAGAATAATGTACCTCAAGAGTGGAATAAGTTCTACTTGAAAGACGTATCGTTTGTCAATCTTATGATGCGTCGTATCTACAATGTGTTGATTGTAGCTAACCCTTATGATGCGTTCATGCTTGAAGATGATGGGCGAATCGAGGAGAAGATATATAATGAGTATATGGAACTTGGTCTTCGTTATCCGCCTACTTTTACTCAGGTTTCTACCACGGAGGAGGCTACGCAAGTATTGCGTTCTACTGTGATCGACCTGGTAATCTGTATGCCAGGTAATGCGGATAATGATGCCTTTGATGTGGCCCGTGACATCAAGGGCAAGTTTCCTAATATTCACTGTGTAGTTCTTACTCCATTCTCTCATGGCATTACCAAGCGAATGCAGAACGAGGATTTGAGCATCTTCGATTATGTCTTCTGCTGGTTGGGTAATACCAACTTGATTCTTTCCATCATCAAGTTGATTGAGGATAAGATGAATCTTGAGCATGATATCCGGGAGGCTGGTGTACAGATGATTCTTCTTGTAGAGGATTCCATCCGCTTCTATAGCTCCATCTTGCCTAACCTCTATAATTATATTCTGGAGCAGAGTAAGAACTTCTCCAAGGAAGCCTTGAACCGGCATGCTGCCACCATGCGTATGCGTGGTCGTCCGAAGGTGGTATTGGCTCGTACTTATGAAGAGGCGAAGAAACTGTATGATAAGTATTCCAATAATACCCTTGGAGTCATCAGTGATGCCCGGTTCCCGTTGAAAAGTGCAGCCAAAGCTTTTGGAAATGAAGTTGAACAGGAGGTCAAACCAGAGTATGGCACAGATACCTTTGGTCGTGAGAAATGTCCGGATGCAGGTTTGCAGCTTTTCCGCTATATCAGAAAGAATGACTCTTTTGTGCCCCTTATCCTCGAGAGTTCTGAGAGTGATAACCGTGCCAAGGCAGAAGCAGAAGGCTTCCGCTTTGTAGACAAGAACTCCAAGAAGATGAGTGTGGACTTGCGCCGTTTGATGGAGGAGCACATGGGGTTTGGCGATTTCATCTTCCGAGATCCGAAAACCCACGAGGAAATCATGCGCATCAGAAGCCTGAAGGAGCTGCAGGATAATATCTTCAACATCCCCAACGATTCGATGCTCTATCATATCAGCCGCAATCACATGAGCCGCTGGCTTTGTGCCCGTGCCATATTCCCGGTATCGGCTTTCCTGAAGCACGTTACCTGGGAGAAACTTCAGGATGTAGATGCTCACAGACAGATTATCTTTGATGCGATTGTGCAATATCGTCATATGAAGAATTTGGGTGTGGTAGCCGTGTTTGATAGAATGAAGTTTGATAAGTATGCCCACTTTGCCCGCATTGGTGAAGGATCCCTGGGTGGTAAGGGTAGGGGCCTTGCTTTCCTCGACAATATCATCAAGCGTCATCCTGAGTTCAACCAGTATGAGAATGCCACCGTGCAGATTCCGAAGACGGTGGTGCTCTGTACCGACATCTTTGATGCATTCATGATGAATAACAACCTTTATCCGATAGCGCTGAGCGATGCCAGCGATGAAGAGATATTGAAGCACTTCCTGCATGCGCAGTTGCCGGATTCCCTGATAGCCGACTTCTTCACCTTCTTCGAGGCCACGAAGAGTCCTATAGCCATCCGTTCCAGTTCGCTTCTTGAGGATGCGCACTACCAGCCTTTCGCCGGCATCTATTCCACCTATATGATTCCTTATCTGGAGGATAAGTATCAGATGCTCCAGATGTTGGCATGTGCCATCAAGGGCGTGTATGCTTCTGTATTCTATCGTGATTCCAAGGCGTATATGACAGCCACCAGCAATGTCATCGACCAGGAAAAGATGGCGGTTATCCTGCAGCAGGTGGTGGGTAAGGATTATGGCACCCGCTTCTATCCAACGATGAGTGGCGTGCTCCGTTCGCTCAACTATTATCCTATCGGCGATGAGGAGGCTGAGGAAGGTATTGCCAGTCTTGCCCTCGGATTGGGTAAGTATATCGTGGATGGCGGTCAGACCCTGCGCGTCTGTCCTTATCATCCTCATCAGGTACTGCAGACTTCGGAAACGGATATGGCGTTGCGTGATACGCAGACCCAGTTCTATGCCCTCGATATGAAGCATGTAGGTGATGATTTCAAGGTAGATGACGGCTTCAATATTCTCAAGCTTCGGGTGAAGGATGCCGTGGAAGACCAGAGTCTTACCTATATAGCCTCTACTTTCGACCCATACGATCAGGTTATCAATGATGGAGTGTATGAAACGGGCAGAAAACTGATTACCTTCGCCAGTGTGCTCCAGCATGAGGTGGTACCATTACCGGAACTGATGCAGATGTCAATGAAGTTTGGTTCCGAGGCGATGCGCCGTCCTGTGGAAATCGAGTTTGCCTGCAATATCAACAATGACAGAACCTGTGAGTTCTATCTGCTTCAGATTCGTCCGATAGTGGATGCCAAGGAGATGCTCGACGAGGATGTGAAGGCGATACCGGATACCGACTGTCTGCTCCGTTCGCACAATTCCCTGGGGCATGGTATCAGCGAGGATATTGTAGATGTGGTTTACGTGAAGTATGATGATAACTTCTCTGCGATGAACAACTTTTATGTGGCTGATGACATCGAACGCATCAATCGCAAGTTCCTTGCCGATGGCAAGAACTATGTGCTGATAGGACCTGGACGTTGGGGCTCCAGCGATCATTATCTCGGAGTTCCTGTCAAATGGCCGCATATCAGTGCTGCCCGGGTCATCGTGGAAGTAGCATTGAAGAACTATAATATCGACCCGAGCCAAGGCACTCATTTCTTCCAGAACCTCACCTCTTTTGGCGTGGGTTACTTCACGGTAGACACCAATACCGAAGAAGGAGGCTTTGTGAATAAGGAGATTTTGGATGCGATGCCTGCCGTGGAAGAAACACAGTATGTGCGCCATGTGCGTTTTGATCATCCGATGAGAATATTGATGGACGGAAAGAAGCAGGAGGGAGCAGTCCTGATTCCGAAGGAATGATGATGTTTCCTCCTAAGGTAGAAACTTTCTGATATTGGGCATAAATGTTTTTGCTTCTAGGTCAAATCTTCGTTCACCGACGTTGAACCGCCGTTCAACGTCTATGAACCGCCGTTCAACGTCGGTGAACGGAGATTCAACGTCGGTGAACGGAGATTACAATAAGGCTCAAAACATTTTTATTTAGCATAAATAATAAAAAACACTAGGATTGTTTGGAAATCTCATCAAAAAGCCTTACCTTTGTTCCCAATTTAAACGAATTCCTTATGAATAGACAAGACCTATTTTTATTTGTATGGATGCTGATGCTGGCATGGCTGCCGGTTTCGGCACAAGAGTATCGTAATCCGGTGATTCCAGGTTATCATCCCGACCCGTCCGTGTGTCGGGTAGGAGATACTTTCTATCTTGTCAACTCATCCTTCCAGTATTTTCCGGGCGTTCCTATCTTCCAGAGCAAGGATATGGTGCATTGGCAGCAGATTGGTAACGTTCTTGATCGTGAAAGCCAGATTCCCTTGAAGGGGGCTAGTTCTTGGCTCGGCATCTATGCCCCAACCATTCGCTATCACGAGGGTACCTATTATATGATAACTACGAATGTGGGCAATGGCGGCAACTTCATTGTTACTGCTACAGATCCTCGTGGCCCCTGGAGCGAACCTGTTTGGTTGAAGCAGCAGGGCATAGACCCGTCGCTCTATTTCGAGAACGGCAAGTGCTATATGGTGAGCAATCCGGGCGATGCCATCTGGCTCTGCGAGATCAATCCAAAGACTGGCGAACAGCTTACAGAAAGCAAGCAACTCTGGCAGGGCGATGGCGGCCGCTATCCGGAAGGTCCACATATTTATAAAAAGGACGGTTATTACTATCTTCTTATCTCAGAAGGTGGAACAGAACTGGCGCATCGTCTTACCATCGCCAGAAGCCGGAATATTGAAGGTCCATACGAGAGTAATCCCAATAATCCGATACTGACCAACTGCAGCAGACTGGGACAGTCGAAGCAGATTCAGGGTACGGGGCATGGCGACTTAGTACAGGCAGGAGATGGCAACTGGTGGATGGTGTTCCTGGCATACCGCAACTATGGCGGTTCTTATCATCACTTGGGTAGAGAGACCTATCTGGCTCCTGTGGAGTGGAAGGAAGGTGAGTGGCCTGTAGTGAATGGTGGGATGCCTATCGATACTCTGGTGAAGGCTAATACCTTGCCAAGTGTCCTTCTGGAGAAGCATCTGGAAGCGGATGCCGAGGATGCGCCTGCGACAGGAGCTTTCGAATGGGTGCAATTGCAGAATCCTATTCCGGGCAACTATCTCCGCAATGATACGATGGCTGTGGAAGAGAAGTACTTCGTGCGTCTTTATCCTCATGGAACCTTGACGGAAAATCAGCAGCCTACCTTCGTTGGACGCCGACAGGAGAGTGCCAGCTTCTCCCTGGAGACGGATGTTGTCACGAAGGGGGAGGTAGAGGCAGGTCTGTCTGTCTATCAGATCAACGACGGTCATCTCGACTTTTTCGTATCCCAGAAGCAGGTGGCATTGCGCTGCAAGCTGAAGAGCATCGACTATGTGGTGAAGAGCGTGCCTCGCCTGCGCAAGGGTTCGGTCAAGTTGCGCATCAGAAGCAATGGCGAGATGTATTTCTTCGACTATTCGCTTGATGGAAAGCGATTCCATGAGTTGGCTTCCATGAACTGCAGTCTGATGAGTACAGAGGTCGCCGGCGGATTTACGGGCGTAGTTCTCGGCATGTTTGCAGAAGGTAAGGAAAAGAGTGGATATGCAGATTTCGGTTATTTCTACTATGATGAAAAGTAAGGATTATCTTCCGATAGTCTTTTTAAAATGAACAGAAATATCTTTTTAGATGAATAAATAGAAAAGTAAATGTTGACAAAAGAAACAGATTCAAAACAAACAGCCGACAAGAAATATCTTGTCCCTTTCATATTGATAACGTCGCTCTTCTTCTTGTGGGGCTTCGCTCGTGCCATTCTGGATGTGCTGAACAAGCATTTCCAGAATGCTCTGCATATTAGTATTACCCATTCAGCCCTCATTCAGGTTACCACCTATCTGGGTTATTTCCTGATGGCGATACCTGCAGGTATCTTTATTAATAGGTATGGCTATCGCAGGGGTGTAGTCTTTGGATTGTTGCTCTTTGGATTGGGCTCATTGCTTTTTGTCCCAGGAGCAGCAATCGGCAGTTTCTATGCATTTTTACTTTGCCTCTTCATTATCGGCTGTGGATTGGTCTTCCTGGAAACGGCAGCCAATCCATACGTAACGGAATTGGGAGCCAGGGAGACAGCTACTAGCCGCCTGAACCTTTCGCAGTCTTTTAATGGCTTGGGTAGTATCTTCGCTACATTTTGCATCGGTCAGTTTCTTTTCAATAATACCGATGAAGGTGGCAACGTGGCTGTACCTTATGCCATTTTGGGTGTCTTGGTACTCGCTATAGCCGTGGTCTTCTCACGTGTCAGTTTGCCTGAAATCCAGCATGATACAACAGCCGAGGATGAGGCGCAGGGAAGTAATATCGGCAAGCTTTTTGCCCATCACAGGATGTTTGTGTTTGGTCTCTTTGCCTTGCTATGCTATGAGATTGCAGAGATTTCCATCAATTCCTACTTCATTAATTTCGTAACCGGCATGCATTGGATGACGGATCGTACGGCTTCGCTCGTGCTCACTTGTGCCCTGGCTTTCTTTATGGTAGGTAGATTTCTGGGCAGTTGGGTGATGCGCCACATCAAGGCCACTACGATGCTCTTGATATGCGCCATTGGCAGCGTAGTGTGTATCGGTTTGGTACTTTGCGATTTAGGCTTCATCTCCTTGGCAGCCTTGGTGGGCAATTATCTCTTCGAGGCAATCATGTTCCCTACCATATTCTCTATTGCCCTCACGGGATTGGGTAATCTGACCAAGAGCGCATCCTCGCTTCTGATGATGACTCCGATAGGAGGTTGTGGCTTCCTGCTGATGGGATTGATAGCCGACCGCACCCATGTGGTGTTACCTTTTGTAGTGCCGTTTATCGGTTTCCTGGTTGTGCTGGCTTATGCAGTAAGAGAGTATAAAATTGCAAAGTGCAATTAGCAATTTGCTGGAAGTGGGGTGTGCAAAAGGGTATAATTAACTTTTTTAACTCGATTGAAACGCTAAAAAGTAAGTTAACATTTTGTCGTATCAAAAGAAAAAGGTAAATTTGCAGTCGGTTAGGGTAGGAATCCCATAAGTTCATTTCCCTAGTTCAATGGAAAAAGAAAGAATGTTTCATTAAAACAATAAAATTAATACAATTATGGCAGTAGATTACAAGAAAATCGGTCTTGTGAACACTAAGGACATGTTCGCAAGAGCTATCAAGGGCGGTTGGGCCGTTCCTGCTTTCAACTTCAACAACTTGGAGCAGCTCCAGGCTATCATCCAGGCTTCTTCTAACTTGAAGTCACCAGTTATCCTCCAGGTATCTAAGGGTGCTCGCAAGTATGCTAACCCTACATTGCTCCGCTACTTGGCTGAGGGTGCTGTAGAGTATGCTAAGGAGTTGGGTTGCAACCATCCTG
>ENA-OVGE01002857-OVGE01002857.1-human-gut-metagenome-genome-assembly--contig:-NODE-2857-length-10638-cov-2.776717_pt1 | contig 10638 bp, 7 predicted proteins | sample MGYA00237769_ERZ505417 | MGnify/ENA primary metagenome ERZ505417 (study PRJEB26158, sample SAMN06016403) | human gut metagenome | biome: human gut; feature: ankylosing spondylitis patient; material... | reverse complement strand
CCAAAGCGACAGGAACGCGCGGCAGCCCATCGGAGACGTGATGGCGCCGTACTTCTGGAAGATCTGCGAAACACTGCCGTACTGGCTCGAAAGCGAGAGGTAGTCCGGATACATGCATTCGGCCGAAGTCTTGACGGCTTCGTCGAAAATTCCTGCCGAGAACGGATCGGCCTTGACCTGCTTGTCGTCGTAAAGGAACACGAGCTTGGGGAACACCACGGGCTTGTGATCCTTGCCGTGGCCGTTGCGGCGCACCTGCAGCATCACCTTGCCGATCATGTAGAGCCACCCCTTTTCGCGCTCGTCGTACTTGGCGGGATCCCACTGACCGAACGTAATCGTCGTAAAGGCGAAGTCGCCGCGGCTGCAGGGAACCGTGTTGAGCTTAAGTTCCAGCGACTGGAAGCCCTGTTCGAGCTCGCGAATGACATCCTTGCTCGCGACTTCCATGGCCTTGGCTTCGTCGAGCCCCAGCTCCATGTACTTTTCGACGGCCGCCTTTTCGCTCTTCAGAACATACGGCAGCAGCACCTTGTCGAGTTCGGCAAGGGTAAAGCCGCCGAACTGCTGAGCCGTCGCCACCAGCGTCACGTCGCCGATCACCTGCAGAGCCGAAAGCACCGTCTTGGGCTCGGTGTACTGCACGTTGGACATCTCAAAGCCGCCCTTCAAGACGTTGCCGATGTCGAAGAGGCAGCAGTTGATGCAGCCCAGAATCATGTCGCGCAGGTCGTGAATGTAGATGTCGCCGCGCTCAATCAGTTCCTTTTCCTTGCCGGACAGATAGAACTGCTTGTAGAGCGACTTCGTGAGATAACCTTTGATGAGGGAACCCTTGGTCGACACGAGGGAGCTGTCGAAATTGGCGTTCTCGCGATCGCCCAGACGCAGCACGTCGTCGGCGTCCTGACGCAGCTGCTCGAAGGTCTTGGCATAGGTTTGCTTGTAGTAGCGGTATTCGGCATAAGCGTCGGCCACTTCCTTGTACTGCAGGAAGGCCAGAACCGCGATCACCATTTCGTGCAGCTCGGCCACGGTCACATGATCGCGGTGCTCTACACGGCTGAAAACCTCGTCGGCAATCTGATCCAAATGATCGGCGTCAATCACCTTGTCGCAGCGAAACGCCGCCTTCTTGACGGCGCTCTTGATCTTTTCGGCATTGAAGCTTTCGATCGTGTTGTCTTTTTTTACTACTTTCAGCATCTGGCTCAGGACCCTCGAATCGGGTCGTACAACGAATAGGTCGAAACACCGCAACCTGTCCGGAAAGCCCTCGAAAATCAACGCTTTCGGACATGCGGGCGATAAAAATTCCCTCGCCCGACACTACCCTATCTAGCGCCGTTTGCGAAGGAATCCACAATGGCTTGTTATTCTACGTCGCAATTTTCCTACGTCAAGACAGACAAAACGATCGTCCCGATTGGGTAGTCCCCGTTCTTTTCCCCATGCGGCGGGCAAAGACGAAAACAGGACGAAAAGTCCATAGGTTTTCGTCCCTAAAAAATAAATTTTCAATAGCTCCTGCCTATGACAAATTTGTCAGCTCTTTAGCTGCGCAGTAGCGGGCCTCGGAGTCGGATGCAAGAATTTCTTCGACCGAAACGGGAGCACGAGCCCCCGAAAGCGCGTCCATCGTACGCCGGCACACCTCGGCAATGCCCGTAAAGGAAAGCCGTTCGGCCAGAAACGCTTCCACGGCCACTTCGTTGGCGGCGTTAAGAACAATCGAAGCCGTACCGCCCGCGGCAAGTGCCTCGTATGCATAGGCCAGCTGCGGGAAGCGCTTCAGATCGGGTTCTTCGAACGTAAGCTGCGAGAGCTCATAGGCCATCCCAGGCAGTAAGCAACCGGATGACGCATGGAGGCGGTGCCCAATTGCGCGATAAACGAGCCGTCGCCGTACTCCACCATCGAGTGCACGACCGACTGCGGATGAATCACGACGCTGATGCGATCCTGCGGGATGTCAAAAAGCCATCGAGCCTCGATCACTTCCAAGCCCTTATTCATGAGGGTGGCCGAATCGATCGAAATCTTGCGGCCCATCTGCCAGGTGGGATGCGCCAAGGCCATAGCGGGCGTTACCGTCGAAAGGTCCAGATCCTTCTTGGCGCGGAAAGGGCCGCCCGAGCAGGTAAGCCACAGGCGGCAAAGCTCGCGGTCGGACGGACTTGCCGAAGCCAGACATTGGAAAATGGCGTTGTGTTCGCTGTCGACGGGCAAAATCACCGCTCCGGACTGCTTGATGGTCTGCATCAAAAGCGCGCCGCCGCACACCACGCTTTCCTTGTTGGCGTGAAGAATGCGCTTGCCCGCACGCGCCGCAGCAAAAGTCGCCGGCACGCCCGCAGCGCCCACGACAGCCACAATCACGGCCTGTGCTTCAGGGTCGGAAGCAAGCTCGACGGAGGCCTGTGGGCCCGAAACAATCTCCACATCCCGGCAGCCGAGCTCATCGAGAAGCCGCGCGAGTTCGTCGACACGGCTTGCGTCGGCAATGCCGACCCGCTTGACGCCGAACTTTGCGGCAATTTGCGCAAGCTTCTCAACCTGATGCATAGCGCACACCGAGTGCAAGCGAAAGCGATCGGGATAGAGCTCGAGCACCTCAAGCGCGCTTTTTCCCACCGAACCGGTGGCGCCGAGCAAACAAACATTCTGCATTGCGTTTTTCCTCAAAGATTCGGGCGCCCGCAGCGCCCGTGTGTGCGACAGTTTAGCGAGCGACGTGAGCAAGCGAATTTTGTGCCTCGAAATCAGGAGTCCGAACGAGCTTCAAAACCGTAATCTCGCTTGTCGTACCTAGGCGCAGCAAAAAGCCGTTCCACACATCGGTGCCCTGATTGACGTAAAGCTGCATGCCCATCACCGAATAAAGTCCCCGCACGAAGCCGTTGTTGAGGTTGCTCACCACGGGCTCGAGCGCAAGCACTTGACCTCCGTGGGTGTGCCCCGAGAGCATCAGATCGGCTTTGTCCGCATACATCGGCGCATATTTGGGCTGATGCGAGAGAAGCAGTTTGAAATCCAACTCGGCGGGCAGCTTTGCCGTCGCCTTGGCAAAATCGGGCATCTCGCGCCCGTAGCGCTGAGCCATCGGATCAAGCAGTCCGATCACGGCAAGCTTGCGGCCGTTGACGTTGATTACAGACGACTCGTTTCGCAGCAGCTTCATGCCGAGCGTCGGCAGAAACTTCGTCCACCCCTCATAGTCGACGTAGTGCTCGTGATTGCCTTCAATGCCGAAGACACCGTATTTGGCTCTCAAGTCTTTCAACGGCATCAGATCGCCGGCTCGCCGCGCGGGCGTACCGTCGACAAAGTCGCCCGTGAGAGCAATCAGATCGGGTTTAAGTTCGTTGGTTCGCTGCACGATCTCTTCGATGCGGGCGCGTCTGAAGACGGACGAAACATGCAGGTCGCTCAACTGCGCGATGCGAAAGCCCTCAAGCTCGGCGGGCAAATCAGGAACCGATACGGTTTGCTCAACGACCTCAAGGCTTGCAACCGACTTATAAAGCCCGAAGCAAGAGAAAAACACAGCTAATACGGCAATTGTCACAGCCGCTACGCGGCTTTTGCTCAGGAACGGATACGGCAGTCCGGCAATGCGAAGCAGGATGCTGAGCACATCGCGGGCAATGATGAAAATGGCCGCAACAAGCGTGAAATTCTGAAAGAGGCTTCCGACGATCATCACCGCCGCCGGCAATCCGCCGGAATACAACAAGAGTGTCCGGGAAAAAACGCTCCGGGAAGCACGACAAGCATGCACCAAAGCTGCTTTTTGCGGTCGTGCACCGCAGGCATCACGCCGCGCAAATAGATCACAAGCGCAAGCGCGAGATAAATCACCACAAAGCGCATAACTTACTCTTCCGTTCGATCTTCGACTTTGGCCTCAGTCTTATCTGCCTCCGCACTGCGTCGGTTTTCCTTTACGTTTTCACCGATCACAAGCTCTACGCACGTACCGCTTGCAAACACTTCGGGCGGAACCGAACCCACCGTCACCTGCGCATCGATGCGCTGGGCCCGCTCGTTCATGATGTTAAGTCCCACGTGCCGTTTGCTGCGCTTCTTGAGAATCGCCTCATTGATGCCGATGCCGTTGTCAATGACGGAAAGCTTGAATTCCCTTCCGTTATCAATGTTAATGAGCACTTGCGTGGCTTTTGAGTGCTTGCGCACATTCGCAAGCGCTTCCTGCATGATGAAGATCACCTGGATCTTCTGTCGATCGGTAAGCTGCGCTTCGGGGCCCGTAACGGTGAGCTTGACAGGCAGCTTCGTCTGCGCCTCGAATCGATCAATCACGGTATCGATGGCTTCGGCAAAACTTTCGGTATGCACGCGCTCACGGAAATTCAAAAGCAGCTCGCGCACATCCTCGTAGGACTCCTGCACGCCCGCCTTGATCTGCGCCACGGTCGTGTTGATGAGTTCCTTATCGTCGGTCGCAAGCCCGCTTTCAAGTAGCTGCACCTGCAGATTCAGGAATGAGAGCGACTGCGCAATCGAGTCGTGCAGTCCCTGCGCCATCAGGTTGCGTTCCTGCACCACGGCATACTGCTGCTCGCGTTCAACAAGTCTGAGACTATCGACCGCAATGCCCAGATGCGACCCGAAGCTCTCATAGAGCTTGTAGGTTTGCGGCAGCAGCTGCGTATCCAGCTTAAAGTACAAAACGAAGAACCCCAAGTCCTTGGTGCCGCTTCTGACATGAAAGATATAGGCAGTGCGGTAGTGATTCTGTCCTTGCACACGCAGCGCGGGCAGGAAATCGGCCGGCGTACTTGACGTGATGCGCAGCGGCACATCGCCGCGAAGACTGTCTTCGATCGCCTCAAGCGGCAGCGGGTTGAGCGAGAACCACGTAAAAATAGCGGGCGGCAGATCCAAACTGGCTGCAAGCTCCACAATCTTGCGCTTTCGATCGATCAGAAATACGGCGCAGGCATCTGCCGGCGTATGCTGCATCAGACGCGCAGCAAACCCCTCGCACATTTCGTCGACGGAATGCTGCTGCGTCACAAAGCTCGTCATTTCGTAGAGGTACGAGAGATTGCGGTTTTTTTCCTCTACCGCTTCGGTTTTCTCCTTTACCTTGGCCGCCAGATTTTCGACCAAGTCCTGCAAACGGCCTGCCATGGCGTTGAAGTCGGAAGCAATGGCTTCGAATTCGCTGGCACCCACCAGATGCAGTCTCGTATCAAGCTTTCCTTCACGCACGGCCGAAAGCCCCGTTCGAACGTATTCGGTCGGGCGAATCACCCAACTCATCAGGAAGTACATGATCCCAAACAGACTGCCGATGGCAAGAATCATCAGAAGCGTTTGAACGCCCTTTTGAATCATCAGAGCCTTGTCTCGGTTTACGGCAATCTGCTTGTTGACGGTATCGATCTTCGTGATAAAGCGCTCAAGCTCATCGGTACCGATCGGGTTGGACTGTTCGCGGGCAAGCAAGAAGAGCGGTCCCACAACATTGCGCCATTCGTCTAAGAGCACATCAGCAGACTGCTGCTCCTGACTGCGATCAATGAAAAACTCGTTACCCAGATCTCTTTTGCCGATGCGGCGCATCGCCTCGTCAATGGCTCTGTATTGCGTGGCGAAATCCTCTCCCCCGAAAGCTCGATCCGCAAACAGATTCAGACGATAGACGCGAGCCGGAAGGCTACCTACCTCGTACTGATAGGCGCCCGCCGTCTGCACCTGCTGACTCAAGTACATCTGATAACCGATGGCACAGATGATGAAGGTCACCCACAAAGCCGTGAGCGTGATCAGACGCGTCGAGAGTCTGTCGTAGAAACGAATGATGCGCTTGATGTTGAAATCCATACCGTTTCGCGTTTTAGTCTGTTTTGTCCTGCTCTTGAGGTTCGGCTGCAATGGCATTCAAACCGTGCGGCTCGAAACGGCACGGCACCACTTTACCCTTGCGCGCGCGGTGGGCGATAAACATATGCCATTCGGCCGGCCGCAGCACTTTGCTTCTGACTTCACCCGTCGTTTTTGTGGCGCCGAGCACTTCAAGACTGTCGTGATGACGCAGTGCACAAGCCTGGCTAAAGCCGCAGAAAAGATCGATGCCGCCCATGAGCGTCACGCCCTTGCCGCCACCCGCCAGCGTTCTCAATTCTTCCAGCGTAAAGACAAGCAGGCGGCCGTCCTGCGCCATGCAGGCAACGTACTGAGTGCCTTCGGTCAGAACAACAGGCGGGCACATCACGGCTTCTTCACCCACGCTCATGAAAGCCTTGCCGGAGCGCACGCGCGCAACAAGATTTTTGAGCGAACAAGCGAGCCCGAAGCCTTCCGTGGTGTAGAGCATTACGCCGAGATTGTCGGGACCGGCCAGATATCCCACGATTTCGCTGCCGGTTTCAAGCTCAATGAAACTTGTAATCGGCAGACCGTCACCACGAGCCGAAGGCAACTGCGAGACGGGCACCGAGTACGTACGACCGTTGCTGCCGCAGACAATAAGCGTTTCGGTGCTTTCGCATTCGGCCGACCACAGGTAAGAGTCGCCCTGCTTGTAGCTCATCAGCTTGGCATCGTGTCCGTGACCAGTGCGGCAGCGCACGTAGCCCTTCTGCGAGACGACGACCGTGACGGGTTCAGAAACCTGCACGGGTTCGCTGGAAGCCTTCTTTGCTTCCTCGATCGTGGTGCGGCGAGCGTCGCCGTAAAGCTTGGCCGCTTCTTTTGTTTCCTTGGCAACAACGTTTTTGAGCGTCTTTTCATCGGCAAGGATCTTCTCGAGTGTTTCACGTTCGGCGTTGAGCTTTTTCATTTCCTCTTCCACACGCTCGTACTCGAGTTTGGCCAACTGGCGCAGACGCAGTTCCAAAATGTCTTCGGCCTGCAGTTCAGTAAGCCCGAACTCGGCCATCAAGGCTTCCTTGGGCTTGTCTTCGAAACGCACGATTTCGATCACTCGGTCGATGTTGTCGATTGCTTTGGTTCGACCTTCCAAAATGTGAAGTCGCGCATTGACCTTATTGAGTCGAGCCTGAGTGCGGCGTCTCACCGTCTCCAATCGGGCCTGCACCCATTCGGACAAAATCTGCTGCAAAGATTTTTGCGCCGGACGACCGTCGTTGCCAATCATCACCAAATTCATCGGCGCGTTGCACTCAAGACTCGTCTGACTGAGGAGCATCTGCACAAAAAAGTCTCGATCGACCTTGGAACTCTTGGGTTCAAACACCAAGCGCACCTTGGTGTCTTTGTCGCATTCGTTGCGCACGCCGTCAAGCACCGAGAGCATCGCTGCCTTGCTGTTGGCCTGTTCGGCCGAGATGGTTTTTTTGCCTGCTTTAGGTTTGGGATTGGTGATCTCTTCGATCTGTGAAAGCACCAACTCGGCGTTTGCCGCCGGCGGCAGTTCGTCAACCACAAGCTGCCACTGGCCGCGCTGCAATTCCTCAAAGTGATAACAGGCACGCACTCGCAGGCTTCCTCTCCCGATGGCATAGGTTTGGCGGATTTCAGACGGACTTGAAATGATGCGGCCGCCGCCCGGATAGTCGGGACCGGGCATGACAGCAAGAATGTCATCGAGCGTCGCTTCGGGGCTCTTGAGAAGCAAAAGAACAGCCTGCGCCACTTCATTGAGATTGTGCGACGGAATTTCAGTGGCCATCCCCACGGCAATGCCGCTGGCGCCGTTTAAAAGCACGAAAGGCAATTTGGCTGGCAGCTGAACGGGCTCCTTAAACGAGCCGTCGTAATTGGGAACAAAGTCCACATCTTCGGAGTCAAGTTCCGAGAGTACCAGCTCAGAAATCTTTGTCAGACGGGCTTCGGTGTATCGCATAGCAGCCGGCCCGTCGCCGTCACGGGAACCGAAATTCCCTTCGCCGTCCACAAGCGGATAACGAAGGCTGAAATCCTGCGCCATTCGAACCATGGCGTCATACGCAGCCTGATCGCCGTGCGGATGGTACTTACCGAGCACGTCGCCCACGACGCGTGCACATTTGACGGCTTTGGCGGGCGGATTCAGGCGCATACGATCCATCGCATAAAGGATACGGCGCTGCACGGGCTTCATGCCGTCAAAAATATCGGGCAAAGCGCGGCTTTTTACAACGGAAAGCGCATATTCCAGATAGGCGCTTGCGGCGTACCGCGCAAGCGTCAGTTCGCCGTTGAGTTCGGCCGGCGTATCGTCGCAGAGAATGGCAGGAAGCTTGTTTTTCCCGGCGATTGACTTGGGTTCTGAGGACGTTATCGATTCGGACTGCGCCTTCGAAACAGAATCATCTTCTGCTGCCGGCACTGTAGTCTTCTCCTGCACCTCAACTGAAGCACCCGTTGGTACCGTTTCGATATCCGCGGATGGTGTCGTTTCCGGGACCTCTGGAGCTGCCTCTTTTTCTTCGTTTTGTTCGTTCGTTGCGTCGGAACCGGCGCCGAAATCGGCAAAGAGATCGGGCATCATACCGGGATTATTTTTTTTCTTAGCCATGGAAAAACTCAATCAATTCTGAAATCTGTCTCGAGAATGCGATATTTTAGATGTTTGCCGAATCGGGACTCTTTTGCAAACCGGACTCGTCAGTATCCGACGAATAGACGGACTCGACCCCCTTGAGCTTGCGTTCCATTACGTTCGTGCGGGTGCGCATTGCGGATATCGCGGATTTGACCGAATCGATACGTTTTTCCATGCTGCCCACGCTTTCCGAAAAGCGTCCGAATTCGGCCTTGACTTCACCCAAAAGACGCCACACTTCGGCGCTCTTTTGCTCAATGGCAAGCGTCTTGAATCCCATCTGAAGACTGTTGAGGAAGGCTGCCAGTACGGTCGGCCCCACAATCGTCACATGACAATCCCGCTGCACACGTTCCACCAGACCATTGACCTTGAGCACCTCGCTCCAAAGGCTTTCGGTCGGCAGATACATCACGGCAAACTCCGTAGTAAAAGGCACTTCGATGTATTTATCGCGAATTTTCTGCGCTTCCGTGAGAATTCGCGTCTGAAGCGCTTTGCGCGCAGTCGCCTCTTTTTCCGGGTCGGCTTCGTCGGAAGCCTCGATCAAACGTTCGTAATCCTCCGTTGGAAACTTGGCATCGATCGGCAGCAACACGTGCGATCCCGCTTGCACGCCCGGCAGCTTGACGGCAAATTCCACGCGGTCACGCGACCCGGGACGTGTGGCAACGTTGGTTTCATACTGCTCGGGCGTCAACAAATCCGAAAGGATCATCGCCAACTGTACTTCCCCAAACGTCCCTCTGGTTTTGACGTTAGTGAGAATACGACGCAAACCGTCGACGTTTTGAGCCATTTCGCGCATTTCACCCAAGCCACGGTGCACTGCCAAAAGCTGCCCCTCAACCGTTTTAAAGGACTCCGTCAAGCGAGAGTTAAGCGTGGTCGACAGCTTTTCGTCAACCGTGTTGCGCATGGATTCCAGCGCCTTGTCGTTGGCCTCGCGAATTGCAGTAAGCTCAGCGTTCAGCGACGCCCGCACATTGAGCATTGCGCTTTGCACCGTCTCATTCATTTGTGCGAGACGCTGCTCTTGAGCCTGACTTCCGGAATTGATCAACCCGAGAAAATTCACAAAGTGACTGCTCTGGGAACTTTTGAGGTCCGAGTCGGCTGCCTGCATTTGGCGCGATAGTGCTTCGATGCGCTCAAGAGTAGTGCCGGCCGTCTGCGCCGCGAGCGCCTTTGCGGTTTCGGCATTCACTTCAAGATCTCGTTTCATGTCCGAGGTACGGATCGTCAAATAGATCACAACCGCCGTCAACACAACGAGCAAGAGCAAAACGCCTCCCAGTATCACGGGCAAATAGTGCGACAGAATCAGTGTCAGTTCCTGCAATTTGAATGCTTCCTTTGCAATTGATGCGCTCGAAAGACTAGCAGGAAAGACGTCGGCGCGTCGCTCAAAATTTCTCCAAAAGAAAAGGCCGCTCATCGGCAGCCTCTTCTCAGGATAAGTTTGATTGTTTTTAGAGCGGCATCTGCGCCATTGACGTAATAATCAGAGCGTTGATCAAGTCAATCAGGAAGGCGCCTACAACACTCACGATCAGCCATGCCTGCGGGCTTTGTCCGTACTTTTCGCTCAAGGCCTGCATGTTGGCCAAGCCGTTGGCGGTCGCGCCCATCGAAAAGCCGATGCCGCCCACCGTAAGCATCACGGCCGTGAAGTTGCGTCCGAAGCACATGAAGAGAACGCCCCAGGCAAACGCCAGCATCAGAAGCGTCTGGCAGACGAGCGTCACGACAAGCGGCAATGCCAGATTCACGAGTTCATGGAGCTTGAGCGAATTGATGGCCATCGTCACAAAAAGCACGAGACTGATGTCGGCCACCGCATTGAGCCCCACTTTGTCGATCTTGAGTTTGCCGGTGAAATCAGCGATGTTGCGCACGATAGCCGCCACGATCATCGAGCCGATGTAGGCAGGCAGCGTAATGAACTGACCGAGATAGTGACTGACGATCGTACCCAGAGCCATGCAGATGGCTATCATGCCGCCCGCTTTGAGAAGCTGTTCGGTAAAGGTCGAATGTTCGGCCGCATGCTCGTCAATAATGTCCGTCTCGACTTCTTCGGGAACATTGAGCTTGGCAGCCACTTCCGGATCGGTCAT
>ENA-OVGE01002856-OVGE01002856.1-human-gut-metagenome-genome-assembly--contig:-NODE-2856-length-10638-cov-2.858358_pt1 | contig 10638 bp, 8 predicted proteins | sample MGYA00237769_ERZ505417 | MGnify/ENA primary metagenome ERZ505417 (study PRJEB26158, sample SAMN06016403) | human gut metagenome | biome: human gut; feature: ankylosing spondylitis patient; material... | reverse complement strand
GTCTACACAATCAATCTGGAGCAGTTGTTGAAGAAGCACGGCCATGAAGTGGCTGTGTTTGCCATGGACTATCCAGAGAATATGGATACGGAATGGAAAAGGTATTTTCCCAAAAACATGAGCAAATGGATGGCCTTTACGCGTCCTTTCGGAGCTGTGGAGGTCAGGAGGAAGTTCAATAAGTTGTTGGATGACTTTAAGCCCGACGTGGTGCACCTGAACAATGTCCATACGCAACTGTCCCCCGTACTTGCAGAGTTGGCGCATCGGCGCGGCATAAGGGTGGTATGGACTTTGCATGATTATAAGCTGTTGTGTCCTCGCTATGACTGCCTGTTAAACGGACGGACGGTGTGCGAGACATGTTTTAACGGTGACAAAAAAGCTTGCCTTGACAACAAGTGCATGAAAGGTTCAAAGTTGGCTTCTTTTATAGGTTACCGTGAGGCGGTGGTGTGGAATCGTCAACAGTTGGAAGATGCGACGGACATTTTGATTTGTCCCAGTCGTTTCATGGCCGATAAAATGGCACAAGGTGGGTTTGATGCAAGGAAAATGAAGGTGCTTTGTAACTTCATCGATACAGGGAAGTGTGCGAAGGGTGATTATGGGAAAGGCGACTATTATTGTTACATCGGGAGACTGAGCCGGGAAAAAGGAATAGGAACGTTAATAGATGCGGCGAACCGACTTCCTTATAAAGTGAAGATTGTCGGTGACGGTCCTTTGGCTGGCGAGTTGAAAGCAGTGGCTCATAACCATATTGAGTTCTTGGGGCATAAGGAGTGGGACGAAATCAAGATGTTGGTGGGGCAGGCCCGTTTTTCCGTGGTTCCTTCGGAGTGGTATGAGAACAACCCGTTGTCTGTGATAGAGTCACAGTGTTTGGGTACTCCCGTGCTTGGAGCCCGAATCGGCGGGATTCCGGAATTGACCGATATGACTTTTAGCAGCGGTAATGTGGCAGACCTGAAATCCCGGATAGAAAAGATGTGGGACACGCCTTTCGATTACCGGCAAATGGCCGAAGAGGCGCAAAGAAAATACAATGCAGAAACTTACTATGACAACATTATAAAGGTATATTCAAAATAAATCCATAAAACTATGGCAGAAAAGAAACTGAACGGTACGGTCATCGTGACGTACCGATGCAATGCGCGTTGTTCGATGTGCAACCGCTATAAGGCTCCGTCGAAGGCGGAGGAGGAAATCTCTATCGAGACGATTAAAAAGCTTCCCAAGATGTATTTCACGAATATCACCGGAGGGGAGCCGTTTATCCGTACGGACTTGAAGGAGGTGGTACGTGAACTGTATAAGAAAAGCGACCGTATCGTCATCTCTACGAATGGCTTTTTCACGGATCGCATCATTGACCTTTGCAAGGAGTTCCCGCAGATAGGTATCCGCATTTCCATCGAAGGATTGGAAAAGACCAACAATGAAATCCGTGGTTTGAATGACGGGTTCAGACGGGGGTATACGACCTTGAAGAAACTGCGCGAGATGGGCATGAAGGATGTGGGCTTCGGCATGACGGTGCAGGACAAGAATGCGCCGGACTTGGTGCCGCTATATGAGCTTTCCGATAAAATGGGGATGGAGTTTGCCACGGCTTCCCTGCACAACTCGTTTTATTTCGTGGAGGCCAAGAACATCATCCATGACCGTCCGATGGTGGCTAAAAATTTTGAAAACTTAGTCAATGAACTGTTGAAGTCTAATTCGCCTAAGAAGTGGTTCCGCGCTTATTTCAACCATGGCCTTATCAATTATATCTACGGGCAGAAGCGTCTGTTGCCTTGCGACATGAGTTTCGACACGTTCTTCATAGACCCGTATGGCGACGTGATGCCTTGCAATGGGACGAAAGACAAGGAGGTGATGGGCAACCTGAACCGGCAGACGTGGGATGAATTGTGGAACAGCCCCGAGGCGGAAGCCGTACGCCGCAAAGTGCGTTGTTGCGACCGTAATTGTTGGATGATTGGTTCGGTGTCTCCGGCGATGCACAAGTATATCGCCACGCCTGCCTTATGGGTGGCCAAACATAAGCTAAAGTCGCTTTTAGGCATGAAGTATTCCATGTATGAGAATCCTGTATGCTGTGATTACCGTGACGGAAAAGTGACGAAAGAGCAGCTTGACCGTTTGTCTACGTGTGACATGAATGCGGAAATCAACAACGGTCTTTCTGATGATTCCAAAGAGGCTTTGAAAGGCAAACGGGGCGAGGACATTGTAAATGCCGACGTAGCGGGGCAAGGTTATGAGACTACAACGGCAGAAACAGACAGAAAGATTGAAATCAAATGATACTCCGAAGGTAACCTCCTAGCGTGTTTTAATGTTTCCTTTTGCCTGTCAGCCAAAGCCAAAGGGCAGAAAGGCACGTCAACGATAGGATGCCGACATATTGGAGTGTTTCTTTGATTCGGGTGACAAATGCTCTCATGAGTTCTCGAAGTTGTGGTATTTGAGTGTAAAAGTAATGAATTATTTTCAATGCGGATGATAAAATGAAGAAAATAGTGGTAACCGGTACCCGCGGCATACCCGGTGTCATGGGTGGGGTGGAGACGCATTGTGAGGAATTGTTCCCGCGCTTGGCGGAACGAGGATGGGACGTGACAGTGGTACGACGCTCCAATTATGTGGAGGATGGCCTGAAGGAGTGGAAGGGTGTGAAACTCGTCACGCTTCCTTCTCCCAAGAAAAAATCGTTTGAGGCCATCATCCATACTTTCCGTGCCATTAACGAAGCCCGGAGGTCGGGGGCGGACATTTTGCATATCCACGCCATCGGTCCTGCCTTGCTCGTACCTTATGCCAAAGTATTGGGCATGAAGGTGGTCTTTACTCATCATGGGCCGGATTACGACCGCGACAAGTGGGGGCTTGCCGCCAAAACGATACTGAAACTCGGTGAACGCATGGGCTGCATGTTTGCAGACGATGTCATCGTCATATCCGATGTGATTCGCAATCTGATAAGTCGAAAGTACGGGCGTACAAACCGTGTACACCTTATATATAATGGAGTGTCGCGACTGGAAGTGTGCGATTTTCCTGAATATTTCGAGGAACTGGGTATCGAGAAAGGGAAATACGTTTTGGGCATGTGCCGCTTCGTCCCCGAAAAGAACTTGCATCATCTTGTGCAAGCATTTGCCCGGATGAAAAACACCGGGGGAATCAAATTGGTCCTTGCCGGCGATACGGATTTTGAAGACGACTATTCCCGGTCGTTGAAAGAAGCGGCCAAAGCAAATGGGGTAGTGTTGACCGGTTTTGTCAAAGGACGTAAACTCCATTCCCTGTTGACCCACTGCCGCTGCTACTGTTTGCCGTCAAGTCACGAGGGGCTTCCGATAGCCTTGCTTGAAGCTATGAGTTATGGCGTAGAGGTCGTAGTCAGCGACATCCCTGCAAACCTTGAAGTAGGTTTGGACAAGGGTTGCTATTTTCCGGTAGGAGATGTAGAGGCGTTGGCACAAAAACTGGACGAGATAGCTGCTTTGCCTTTAAAACATACAGACTACGACATGTCGAAATACGATTGGAACCGGATTGCCACACAAGTGTCGGAAGTCTATCTTACCTTGACAACAGGAAACTCAGGAACGCGCCCATGACCTTATCCCTGTCGGCAGCATATTTGATACACTCGAAAGGGAATCCCAATGTAATCGCACGGTAGTCTTCCCCTTGATAAGCCACGGCTGCCGAATAATTGGTAGGTGTATATAATAAGGTGGAAAACGCTTCAGGAAGAGGAATGAGGCAATCTGCATGCGTAACGGCATAGTGTTGGGGATTGAGTTCCGTGTACAAATGAAGGGTGGTATTCATTCCCGTAGCTTGAGAATAGGCATCCAAGGCGACCGGAGCGTATGCGTCTACCTTCAACGTATTGCGCAGGAAGTCTGCATTTTCCTTTTGCTTCTGATCCCGGGCTACATAGGCACCGCTCACTAACAGGCTGCCGCGCATACGGGTAAATTCTTGTAACGCACTACATAAAGCAGGTGTCAATGACGGATACGGTCGGGTACTGTATCCGTCATTTTTTTGCAATCCCAAAATCAAATCCACGATGTTGTATTCGTTTAAGTCCACAGACTGCGCCTCTACTGCCGTACGGGAAACGGATGCAAACGAATATCCGCCAGCAGTGGCTATGGCCTCACCATGCATGCGGCTATGGTCGAATGTATTTCCCGCTATCATCTTGCCTTCAAGTTCATTCCCGCTAAAGCCCCACGCGCTCTTGGGGTTCAGTTCTGTGTTGAATACGATTTGCCGACCGCAGAATCCGGGAGAGCGCATATAAGGAACACCGGGATCCGCTGACAGGTCGAATCCCCGGGTCGAATCCGTCAGAATAACCTGTGGTCCGGCCACCCTCTGAAAGCCGTCGATAATCAGGACCTTGGCAAAGGCATTCTTGGCTATCATGGCCGACAGTTCCTCCGAAGGAAAACTCTCTCCACCGTCGTTCACGGCTGTCACTTTGAACGAGTAAATCACATTCTCCTCCGCACGGAACGAGAACCGAGGCTCATGTACAAATATACCATTGTCGTAACCGTTCTCTCCCTGCTTGGTATACACGACATAGCCTTTGGGAGTGGCAGAAGGTTCCAACGTATCTTGTCCGGGTGTCCAGGTTAATGTTATTTCTTTTTCATCCGGGTTCAAACGAGTTTGGAAACAAGTGACGGGAAGGGGCTGTACGACATAATCTGCCTCATGTTGATAGGATGTATATTTCAGTACTCCTTTATATATGGCCCGTGCCAAATTGAATTTGAATGCAGGATCGTGCCCCAAGGCCATATCCCGGAAATTCTGGTGGGACAACATTTCCAATATCATGGCCGGAACTTGGGGCTCGCGCGTTTCACTGTAATTCCGGTCGAACATTTGGCGTCTTTTCCATTGTCCGTAAAGTCGGTTCAAATCCTCGTCCACTTGCGTCATGACCACATCGCATAGCTCACGTGATGCCAATCGCGACATTCCGGTCGCAAACGTCCCTTCATTAAAATCCGTGGTATAGATGCCTAATGTACCGACAAAAGTACTGTCGGGTGCTATACCGGCATCGCTATGAAGCGCGATGGCCATTTCAATCGGTACGTGCAATCCGCTGTCGGCCGGAAAATAAGAAGAACCTCCGGCCAGATAGTTTGTCATATATGAACGGACATTGATGTCGTCGCTATAATCGTTTGTCCCGTTTTTACCGCTGTATACGGAATAAGGCATGCCGCTCCATTGTGCATTGTAACGGGCACCTTCCAAGTACCTCGGGAAACCGCTTACGACTTCCTGCAAAGAATCTCCACGAGCAATGTTTCCCATTCCACCTCCGAAACGTACGGCATCTGCTGTCACCGTTCCGCGATAGTTGCTCAGATTGCTTAAACTGACATAGTTGGAATGGGGCTGGTCTTTGTCGAAATCAAACGTTCCGAGATAAACCCAAGTCCCTCCTCCCATTTGCTGGTTGACTTTGAAGGTCGTAGACATACCTTGGTGACGAACCACATAATGGGCATCGGAAACACTCGTAGGTAAAGTCGCGTATGAAACATATACGGCATAACGTCCGGATTCAGGTACGTCAGGCGTCCAACGTATTTCGGAAGCCTGGCTTTTTCGGGTGACCGTATGGGTACTGCGCACCGTCCCGTCCGTAAAAGGGTTCTCGCCGTCAAGGTAAGTCCGTTTGAGTTGCGCAAATCCTACACCACCGTTTTCCCATGCATATTTGTTTTCATGTTCTGAATATGTTCCGCCCGAATCCCGGGTGTCATTGTCCACTATTACTTCGTGGGGCTGCCAATCCCTTTCACGGGGGGTAAAGACATATGCCCCGGCGTTTTCCAACATGGGGATTAAGTAGGGGATGACTATCGTTTGAGTGAACAAATCTTCAGTCGTGCAATACAAATACGGTCGTTGCCATGTCCACTCTTTTTGGTCGTTCTTGTAATAACGTCCATGACTGGCCCAAACAGACAAATGGCGTTGTTGCATACCTTTCGTGATAGGATAGGGGCGTTGCGTCCGTTCCACCCACGGTGCTCCGCTATACAAAGCCTGCTCCCATTTCTTTTGAACTTCCGATGGAGCTCCGCTCATGTCCGTAACAAGATTCTCTATGGGGATTCCGTTGCCATATATAATAATAGTATAAGCATTGTATGGCGCAGGAAGCAAACGTTTTACGTCGCGATAGATACCTTTGACCTTATCCCTGCTAAAAGACTGTCCGGCAAAGAGTTCATTCAGATAAATCTCTACCGTCCGCACAGAAGCATCCACTTTAACCCTTTCTATCTTACAGCGGTCGGTAGCCGTAGTATAAGATGTTTGATAGTCAGAGAAATAAACCCCTAATCTGGATTTTACTACTTTCTCTCCACTCTGTGAATATACGGAAAGTCCCAGCAAGAATGCTCCCGCCAGGACCATAAGTCTTTTCTTCATACTTACCATTATTTTAATCCGGTTGCGAACTTTTCAGGATGCCGCCCTGTGAAATCTTTAAAGTATGCTTTAATGTCGTTCATTTGTTCATCTATATTTCCATTGGGGACGACTACTTGCGTGCAACGTATGGTTTTGGTCGGATAATCAATTCCATACAATAAAATGGGCAGCCCGGCCTTCAAGGCGATATAATAAAACCCTTTTTTCCATTCTTCCGTACGTGAACGAGTGCCTTCCGGAGTGATGCAAAGGTGAAATATATCCCGTTCCCGAGCCACTTGTGCCAACTGGTCCGTCATACTCATCTTCTTACTCCGGTACACTGGAATTCCCCCCAACCATCGCATTAAGATTCCCAAAGGCCAGAAAAACCATTCGCTTTTCATCAGGAAGTCACAACGAAAATTCATCGCACGACTATAAAGCACTCCCAACAAAAAATCGAAATTACTTGTATGAGGTGCCAATGCAATGATATATTTATCCCCCATGGGAACCGTCACGTCGACTTTCCATCCCATCAGCCTGAACAGGAGGAAACTGCAAAAACGTCGGCTCATTTAGCAAAGCTGGCTGATAGTGCTGACAATGTCGCTGACCTGTGCATTGAAATTCATGCGCAGCTTCTTGTAGAATCCTTTTACGTTTCCCGGTTCCGTATGACTTATCCTGCTGACAAATTCATCATGCATCAGCAATATGCGGGCCATTACGTTGTCCACATCTTCTTGTTTTATATCTACTTTGTAATGCGTCAACGCTACACATTCCGCAAACAGTTCACTACAGATATAGTTGATATTCTTTTTTAATGTTCTTCTTTTAGCCATATTCTTTAATCTCAAATTATGATGTAAATTAGTAACTTGGACAAAGATACGCAAAGTTGGCGATATCGGGAAATTTTATAGAAGAAAATAAACTGTATGTTTTTGGGGTGAGAGTTTCTTCATTCCGACAAAAAACATTAATTTTGTGTGCTGAAAATGCGTTTCAACAATTAATTAGAATCACAACATGGAAAAAAGTGCATTGCAAATTGCAAGAGCGGCTTATCAGCCCAAGTTACCCAAAGGATTGCAGGGTAACGTTTCTGTAAAGGAAGGCGCACCCACGCAGTCTGTGGCCGACCAAGAGGAAATCAAGAAATTATTCCCGAACACTTATGGAATGCCTCTTATTGAGTTCGTTCCGGGCGAGGCCCAGTCTTACGCCCCGTTCAACGTCGGTGTAATTCTTTCCGGTGGCCAGGCTCCCGGCGGGCATAATGTCATTTGCGGCTTGTTCGACGGTATTAAAAGACTGAACCCGGAAAGCAAGTTGTATGGCTTTATTTTGGGTCCCGGCGGACTGGTGGACCACAAATATATGGAATTGACGGCTGACATCATAGACCAATATCGCAATACGGGCGGTTTTGACATGATCGGTTCCGGACGTACCAAACTCGAAAAAGAGGAACAGTTCGAAAAGGGACTTGAAATCATCAAGGAATTGGGAATTAAAGCCATTGTCATCATCGGTGGCGACGACTCCAATACGAACGCTTGTGTCTTGGCTGAATATTACGCAGCCAAGAAATGCGGTGTGCAGGTTATCGGATGTCCGAAGACCATCGACGGCGATTTGAAGAACGAACAGATCGAAACTTCTTTCGGTTTCGATACGGCTTGCAAAACGTATGCAGAGGTTATCGGCAATATCCAACGCGATGCAAACTCTGCCCGTAAATATTGGCATTTCATCAAATTGATGGGACGTACGGCTTCTCACATCGCTTTGGAATGCGCTTTGCAGTGCCAACCCAACGTTTGTATCGTATCGGAAGAGGTGGAAGCCAAAAACCAAACGTTGGATGATATCGTTACTTATATTGCTCAAGTTGTAGCCGACCGTGCGGCCGATGGAAACAATTTTGGTACGGTATTGATTCCGGAAGGCTTGATTGAGTTCATCCCGGCTATGAAGGCTTTGATTGCCGAATTGAACGACTTGTTGGCAACCCCAGAAGGTGCTGCATTGGCTAAAGATCAGCAACGCGAATGGATTTTGAATAAGCTTTCTGCAGCAAACAAAGCTGTATACGAATCTCTTCCTTTGGGAGTAGCGGCTCAGTTGACCATGGAACGTGACCCGCATGGAAATGTACAGGTTTCACTGATCGAAACGGAAAAGCTGTTGTCTGAAATGGTGGCCAACAAGTTGGCTGCATGGAAGAAAGAAGGTAAGTTCAACGGCAAGTTCTCAGCTTTGCATCATTTCTTCGGCTATGAAGGCCGTTGTGCAGCTCCTTCCAACTACGATGCGGACTATTGCTATGCTTTGGGTACAAGTGCCGCCATGTTGATGGCTAACGGCAAGACCGGTTATATCTCCGCGAAGTACACCACCGACAAGCGTTGAAAAAAACAACACAATACAGGCAATACAGCAAAAACCGGCATCGAAAGATGCCGGTTTTTCAGTTTGTGTATGCAATTATTCACCCATTACCTGAAATACAATTTCGCGGTGACGATCGCGGGTGTCGCACTCAACCAGCGTCAGGTTCTGCCACGGGCCGACCGTGATGCGGCCGTCGATAAACGGAACCGTGATAAATGGGCTGAGCAGGGCAGATTTGATGTGGCTGGAGCCGTTGTCATCGTGCCACGTGTTGTGGTGCTCGTAGTGAATCACACGACCCTTTTCGTCTGTATACGGGGAAAAGACGTCCATTGCTGCCTTGAGATCATGGTGAACCATGCCCGGTTCAAATTCCAGTGTCGTCAGGCCGGCAACGCCTCCGGTTGTGAAGCCGGTGACAGTACCGCTCTTGATGCCGTACTTGTGGCAAGCCTCGGTAACAGCCTCCTGAAAATCTCCGGTAACATCAATCATACCCATGTGTGCGCGGGTATGATATTCCTTCATGGAACTATAAACTGCCATTGTTGATAAACTCCTCCATCTTGACTAACTTCTTCTATTACACTTGCTCCGCTTCTTCTTTAATCTCATTTATTGTACCACGTGCCAGCGCATTTTTCAAATCCTCTGACAGATCCTGCAATAATACGGCGTCCTGATCGCGGTGTTCCTGTACCTGCTCGACCTGTGCGGCAATTTTTTCGATTTTTTCTTCCAATCCGCGCTCGGCTTGTTCTTTGCGCAGCTGCTTGATTTCATCCAGCAGCTCGGAGACCTCCTGTTCCAGCTTGCGCTCATCCTTGAAGCGCACTTTGTTGATTTCCTCCATGAATCCGGCGGTTAAAATGCCGGCGGGCATGGCGATGACTGCTGTGCCAAAGACGGAGGACACCATGCTGACCAGCCTGCCCGCGCGCGTCACCGGATAAATATCGCCGTAGCCAACCGTTGTCAGCATGGCGAATGCCCAGTACAGCGCCTCAAAAAAACTGTCAAACGAGTTCGGTTCCACCGAGAACATGACGGCAGCGGAAACAAAGCTGTATACCATCGACAGCATCAAAACCATAATGAGCAGCTTGCGCTCGCGCCGCACGGCGCGATAGATGTAAATAAAGCTGCGCGCATAGCGCATGGTCTTGAGAAAGCGCACGCAGCGAAAGACGCGCATGATGCGCAGCACCTGAATGTATCTTGTCAGCGGCATGTCCGGAAGCAGCTGCATGACAGCGGGAAATGTCGTGATGACCGGCAAAATGGCAAGCAGGTCGATAATTGCCATCGGCGTGACGGGATACCGCAGCATGGACTGACGCAAGGACAGACCTTTCATGCGCGGCGAAAAGTCCGCGGTGATCCAGCGCAGGAAATAATCCAGAATGAACAGCGCGGTGACGATGCGATCCAGCCAAAAGATTGGCTGATTCCATATTTTAAACAGCAGCGGGACGGCGCTCAGACACACCAGAACGAGGATGTACCGATCATATAGTGCGCTGATTTTGTCGTGTTGCCGATCTTTTTCGACGATTTCATAAATCCGCTTGCGGATGTGATGCGTTTGAATTCCCATATGTTGTGTCGTAAATCGGTGAGAGAAAGACAGCCGCTGTCCGGAGACAGCGGCTGTACAAATCCGTTCTGTGTAAAATTACTTCAGGCCAGCGGTGATAATAGATCGGAAGAGCACACGTCTGAACTCCAGTCACGATCAGATCTCGTATG
>ENA-OVGE01002854-OVGE01002854.1-human-gut-metagenome-genome-assembly--contig:-NODE-2854-length-10647-cov-7.771809_pt1 | contig 10647 bp, 7 predicted proteins | sample MGYA00237769_ERZ505417 | MGnify/ENA primary metagenome ERZ505417 (study PRJEB26158, sample SAMN06016403) | human gut metagenome | biome: human gut; feature: ankylosing spondylitis patient; material... | reverse complement strand
AGGACGCCAGCCACAAGCTGATCGATACCATTGCTGCTCAGCCTAAACTGTGCAAGCACCTGCATCTGCCGGTGCAGTGCGGCTCCGACCGGCTGCTGCAGCAGATGAACCGCCATTATACCATTGAGCAGTATCTGGAGCTCATCGAGTACGCCCGCAAGACCGTGCCCGGCATCACCTTCTCCAGCGACATCATCGTCGGCTTCCCCGGTGAGACGGAAGAGGATTTTGTCAAGACGCTGGAATTGGTGCAGAAGGTGGGCTATATGCAGCTGTTCACCTTCATCTACTCCAAGCGCACCGGCACCAAGGCTGCCGAACTGCCGGACCCCACCCCCCGCAAGGAAAAGACCGACCGCATGAGCCGCCTGCTCAAGGTGCAGGACGAGATCGCCATGGCGCTGGTCAAAGGCCAGGTGGGCCAGACCGTGCAGGTGCTGGTGGAAGGCTACGGCCGCAGCGAGGGCACCCTCTCCGGAAGGCTCGACAACAACCTGACGGTGGAGTTTACCGCCGACCCGGCACTGCTGGGCCAGTATGCGCTGGTCCGGCTGACCGGTGCCCGTGCTACCGTGCTGCTGGGTGAGCTGGCAGACTGAGAGAAAACGCGATTCCGGGGCCGTGTGCCCCTGAAACAATAAAAAGCGACAAGGAGAACAACTACCATGGATTGCATTGATCTGTTCAAGCGCGCTGCAGTGGCCCTGCAGACTGACCCCCGTTACCTGGCACTGGACCAGGCCCGCAAGGCAAACGACAACGACGAGAACCTGCAGAACCTGATCGGCGAGTTCAACCTGGCCCGCATGGACCTGAACAACGAGATCGGCAAGAGCGAGCGCGACGACGCCCGCATCACCGAGCTGAACGAGAAGGTCAACAACCTCTACGGCCAGATCATGGGCGACGAGGGCATGACCGCCTACAACGAGGCCAAGCGTGAGTGCGAAAATCTGGTCAACTACATTGATGCCATCATCAACACTGCCATGAACGGCGGCGACCCGATGACCGTGCAGGAGCCTTCCGCTTCCTGCACCGGAAGCTGCTCCACCTGCGGCGGCTGCCACTAACACGATCCGGAACAAAACGCGGCTGTGCAATGCAGACCGCGTTTTGTTTGCAAAAGGCGGTTACCGGCCGCAAACCATGCACAGAACATCGAACGGGGAGAGAGGGAAAACCATGGCAGAGCTGTCGCCCATGATGCAGCAATATCTGGAAATCAAAAAACAACACAAGGACGAGATCCTGTTCTACCGCATCGGCGATTTTTACGAGATGTTCTTTGAGGATGCCCTCACAGCGTCCAAAGAGCTGGATCTGACCCTGACCGGCAAGCAGTGCGGTCTGGAAGAGCGGGCCCCCATGTGCGGCGTGCCCTTCCACAGCTACGAGGGCTATGTGGCGCGTCTGATCGCCAAGGGCTACAAGGTGGCCATCTGTGAGCAGGTGGAGGACCCTGCCAAGGCCAAAGGGCTGGTCAAGCGCGACATCATCCGCGTGGTTACCCCCGGCACGGTCATCGAGAGCAGCATGCTGCAGGATGACCGCAACAATTACATTGCCAGCATCTATCTCAAGGGCAAAAAAGCGGGTCTCTGCTTTGCGGACGTCTCCACCGGCACGGCCCACATCACCGAGCTGGCGGCGGACAAGATCGCCCCGGCGGTGATCACCGAGCTGTGCCGCTTCCACCCCAGCGAAGTGCTGATGAACCCCGGCCTGCTGGACTGCCGCGAAGTGACGGCCTACATCAAAAAGAATATGACCTGCTCGGTGGAGCTGGTGGAGGATGAGCGCTATGCGCCGGGTCTGGTGGCGGCTTCGCTGGAGAGCCAGTTCGGTCGTGACTGGCCCCAGACCACCGGCATGGCCGAAAACGGTCTGGTACGGTTTGCCATGGCGGCACTGCTGGAGTATCTGCACGACACCCAGATCAAGGGCGTGGAGCGCCTGAAAACCGTGGTGACCTACAACGAGGCGCAGTTCATGCGTCTGTCGCCGGTCACCCGGGCCAATCTGGAACTCACCGAGACGCTGCGCGGCCGCGAAAAGCGGGGCACGCTGCTCTGGGTGCTGGACAAGACCAGCACGGCCATGGGCAAGCGCATGCTGCGCAGCTGGATCGAGCAGCCGCTGTTGTCCAGCAAGCTCATCAATCAGCGCCTCAACGCGGTGGAGAGCCTTGTGCGGCAGACCGTCGTGCGCGGCGACCTGACCGACGAGCTGCACTACATTGCCGACATGGAGCGCCTGATGACCCGCACGGTCTATGGCTCGGCCACCCCCAAGGAAATCTATACGCTGGCCCAGACCTGTGAGCATCTGCCGGTCCTCCGGCAGCAGGCAACGGCCTGCGGCTGCCCGGAGCTGGCAGAGCTGGCGGAGGAGATCGACCCGCTGGAGGACATCAAGGCCCGCATCTATGCGGCCGTGGACCCGGATGCACCGTCCACCCTGAAGGACGGCGGCGTCATCGCCAAGGGCTACCACACCGAGGTGGACGAGCTGCGCTCCATCCGCGACAACACCAAGGGGGTCCTGGCCCAGCTGGAAGCCCGCCTGCGGCAGGAGACCGGCATCCCCAAGCTGAAGATCGGCTACAACCATGTGTTCGGCTACTACATCGAGGTCAGCAACTCCTACAAGAGCATGGTGCCGGAGACCTATATCCGCAAGCAGACCCTGACCAGCGGCGAGCGCTACATCACTCAGGAGCTCAAGGAGCTGGAAAGCAAGATCCTGGGCGCACACGAGCGGCTGATCACGCTGGAGCGCCGCCTGTTCGACGAACTGCTGGAGAGCATCAGCGCCCAGCTGGACCGCATCCAGCGCACGGCCAACGCCGTGGCAAAGCTGGATGTGCTGACGGCCCTGGCGCAGGTGGCGGCGGAGAACAACTACTGCCGCCCCGTGGTGGATGACAGCGACGAGCTGACCATCACCGAGGGCCGCCACCCCGTGGTGGAACAGGTGCTCAAGGGCAGCCTGTTTGTGCCCAATGATACCACCCTCAACTGCGGCGAGGACCGCTGCCTGATCATCACCGGCCCCAACATGGCGGGCAAATCGACCTACATGCGTCAGAATGCGCTCATCGCGCTGATGGCGCAGATCGGCTCCTTTGTGCCGGCCGCCAGCTGCCATGTGGGCGTGGTGGATGCCATCTTTACCCGCATCGGTGCATCGGACGACCTTTCTGCCGGGCAGTCTACCTTTATGGTGGAGATGACCGAGGTGGCCGAGATCCTGAAAAACGCCACCTCCAAGAGCCTTGTGGTGCTGGACGAGATCGGCCGCGGGACCTCCACCTTTGACGGCATGAGCATTGCCCGCGCCGTGGTGGAGCACATTGCAGACCCCGCCAAGGGCCTTGGCTGCAAGACGCTGTTTGCCACCCACTACCACGAGCTGACCGAGCTGGAAGGCACCGTGGAGGGTGTAAAGAACTACAACATCGCGGTCAAGAAGCGCGGTGAGGACATCACCTTCCTGCGGCGCATCGTGCGCGGCCCGGCCGATGACAGCTACGGCATCGAGGTGGCCAAGCTGGCCGGTCTGCCCGGCAGCGTGACCCGCCGCGCCCACGAGGTGCTGCGGGCACTGGAAGCCACGGCCCCGAAAAACAAGGTGGAACAGATGGACTTTGATGCCCTGCAGGAGTACAACTCTCCGGCGGTGCCCAGCGAGATGATGGAAAAGCTGGAAGCCGTGGACGTGGAGACCCTGACTCCCATCGAAGCCCTGAATTTCCTCTATGAACTCAAAAAGACCCTGAAGGGCAGCCTGAACGGCTGACCCGTTCTCCATAAAAACGCACAAGGGAGGGAACGACCATGGCCGTGATCCATGTTCTGGACAAGCACACCGCCGAGCTGATCGCAGCCGGTGAGGTAGTTGAACGTCCGGCGTCCGTTGTCAAGGAGCTGCTGGAAAACTCCATCGACGCAGGTGCCAGCCAGATCACCGTGAGCATTGAGTCCGGCGGCGTGAAGCTGATCGAGATCAGCGACAACGGCACCGGCATTGAAGCCGAATACATTTCCACTGCTTTCATCCGACACGCCACCAGCAAGATCCAGACGCCGGACGACCTTGTCTGCATCCATACACTGGGCTTCCGCGGCGAGGCATTGGCCTCCATTGCCAGTGTGGCCCGGGTGGAGCTGACCACCCGCACTGAGCAGGACGAATTTGCCACGGTATACTGCATCGAGGGCGGGGAAGAGCTCTCCCGTGAGCCGGGCGCCCGTGCCGTGGGCACCACCATCCGGGTGCAGGATCTGTTCTACAATACCCCCGCCCGCATGAAGTTCCTCAAAAAGGACTCCAGCGAGGGCACCTTCGTGGCCGACACGGTCACCCATGTGGCCCTCAGCCACCCGGAGGTGAGCATTAAATTCATCCGGGAAGGCAAACTGCAGTACGTCACCCCCGGTGACGGTCAGCTGCGGGGCGCGGCCTACTCTGTGTTGGGCCGGGAGTTCAGCCGGGACCTTGTGGAGGTGGACAACCAGGAGGGCGTCTACCACATCAGGGGTCTCATCACCCCGCCCAAGAGCTGCCGCGCCAGCCGCAGCATGCAGCATTTTTACATCAATGGACGCTATGTCCGCAACCGTACCATCATGGCCGGTATGGAGATGGCGTTCAAGGGCACCATGATGCAGGGCAAGTTCCCTGGCGGTATCCTGCTGCTGGATATGCCGGCAGACTTGGTAGATGTGAATGTGCACCCGGCCAAGATTGAGGTGCGCTTTGCCCGGGAAAACGACATCTTCGATGTGGTTTACCACGCCGTCAAGCTGGCACTGGCCCAGCCCGGCACCGGCGAGCGGCATTTCACCTTTGAAGAAACAAAAACCAACGAAAAATCCAAGATCAAGGTATCTGACAGAGAATCGCCGGAAAATTCTGTAAAGAAAAACAACTTTACAGGGCTTTCTGCCATCATTCCGGGGCAGGCGGACCCGGGCACCCTCCCGCCGCAGCCCGCTCCGGCCCCGGCGGCTCCCGCAAAGCCCGCAACGAAGGCATCTGCACCTGCTGCGCCGGAAAAACCGACGGCTGTGGAACAGCCCCGCTGGAAACAGAGCAGCGTGGATGCCGACATCCTGGACCCCTTTATTACCCTGCACAGCCCGGCCGCCCCGCAGGAAAAGCCTGCTGAACCCTTCCGTGCGGCGGCCAGCGAAACACAGTTGGACGTGGAACCGGATTTCGGTGAGACAAAAGTGCAGGCAGACCAGAACCACATGGCGGCCTGGGACCCGCAGCCTGCCGTTCCGGTGAAAGAGCCGGAAAAGCCCGTAGCGCCGGTACAGCCTGCACGGGAGGAACCGGAAGCAGCTGCCGAAGAGCCGGTGGAGCCGGAGCAGATGAACTTTGCCCCCGCCGACGGCCCGGAGCCGCTGCGCTATGTGGGCGAGGTGTTCCGTACCTATATTCTGGCCGAGCGCGGCGACGAACTGTGCCTCATCGACAAGCACGCTGCCCATGAGCGCCAGCTGTACGAAAAGCTGGCAGCCAACTACGGCAATGTGCCCAGTCAGATGCTGCTGGAGCCGACGGCCATTGACCTGTCTGCTGAGGAAAAACAGGCCCTGCTGGATCATGTGCCCCTGCTGGAAAACGCAGGGCTGGAGATCGCGGACTTTGGCGGCAACACGGTGGTGCTGCGGGCGGTCCCGGCCGATGTGGAACCGCAGAACGCCGAAAGCCTGCTCATTGAGATCGCCAACAAGCTGCTCAAGGGCGGCCACGACGCACTGAACGAGCACACCGAGTGGGTGCTGCATTCCATCTCCTGCCGTGCGGCCATCAAGGCGGGGGACAAGTCCTCCCCGCAGGAGCTGCTGGCGCTGGCCGAAAAGATCCTTTCCGGCGAAGTGCCGCCTTTCTGCCCTCACGGCCGCCCCTGCGTGCTCAAGTTGACCCGAAAGGAGCTGGAAAAGCAGTTTGGACGTATCGTATAAACACCCGGTCGTGGCAGTGGTGGGCCCCACGGCCACCGGCAAAACGGCCTTGGGCGTAGCGCTGGCCGAACAGTTCGGGGGTGAAGTAATCAGCGCGGACTCCATGCAGATCTACAAGGGTCTGGATGTGGGCACCGCCAAGGTCACGCCCGAGGAGACCCACGGCATCCCGCACCACGGGGTGGACATCCTGGAACCGGACGCACCGTTCAGCGTGGCAGATTTCACTGCCATGGCGGGCCGCCTGGAGCAGGAGATCGCGGGCCGGGGGCATCTGCCCATTCTGGTGGGCGGCACCGGTTTATATGTACAGAGCTTTCTGTACGGTGTGCGCTTTACCGAAGAAAAAGCACCGGCCGGTCTGCGGGAGCAGCTGGCAGAAGAGCTGTCCCAGAAGGGCGGTGCCGCTCTCTATGCCGAGCTGCAGCAGGTGGACCCGGAAGCGGCGGCTGTCATCCACCCCAACAATCAGGTGCGGGTGCTGCGGGCGCTGGAACATTACCGCGCCACCGGCAAAAAGCTCAGCGAGCAGAAGGCGGCATCCCTGCCGCCGGAACGCCCCTACCGCAGCCTGATCTTAGGGCTGGATTTCCCGGACCGGGCGGCGCTGTACCGCCGCATCGACCTGCGGGTGGACAAAATGCTGGATGCCGGTCTGCTGGCAGAGGCAAAGCTGGTCTGGAACAACCGCAGCCGCTTCCGCACGGCAGCACAGGCCATCGGCTACAAGGAGTTCTTCCCGTATTTTGAGCAGACGGCCTCGCTGGAAGCCTGCGCGGACAAGCTCAAGCAGGCCTCCCGCAACTACGCCAAGCGGCAGCTGACCTGGTTCCGCCACATGGACGGCGTGGTCTGGCTGGATGCCGGGGCACCGGAGGTGCAGCAGTGTGCCTGCCGTACCGTACAGGAATTTTTGTCGAAAGGATGATGGATAATGGCCGATAGGGCAGAAAAAAGCCGGAGGGACCGCAGGGAGCCGCATCCGCTGGCGGTGCTGGCCGGGGTGTTGGCGGCATTTTTGCTGCTGGCTGCATGTTATGTGGGATATCAGGCCCTGCACATCCTCTTCCCGCAGAATGTATATGAGACCGCACTGCCGGCCACCGTGTCGGACAACGTGGAGGCCGACGGTGTGCTGCTGTTTGATGAGGTATATGTTTCCGGCAGCGGCACGCTGGGATATCTCGCGGCCGACGGCGAGCGCGTCTCGGCCGGGACGGCTGTGGCGGAGATCTACAGCGATGCTTCCCAGGCGGTGCTGCGCCAGCAGCTCACCCAGCTGACCGAGCAGATCGACCTGCTGCAGCGCTCCCAGAACACCACCTCCCTGCAGCTGGACGCCCTGCTGCGGGAGCGCTCGGCGGCCCTTTATGACATGATGGACGAGCTGGATGCCGGAGCATACGACGAGGTGAGCAGCGGTGCCAATGCCTACCTGCTGGCCCAGAACAAGCTCTGGATCGCCACCGGCGATTCCGCCAACTTTACCGATCAGGTCACGGCTCTGACCCAGCAGGCCCAGAGCGTGCAGGCCCAGCTGGGCAACCCCGCCCAGATCACCGCCCCGCAGACCGGCTACTTTGTCCGGGCGTCCAGCAGCGGGCGGCTCAATGCCGGGGCCGACGACATCCTTGCACAGGACCCGGCTCAGCTCAAGGCGTATCTGGATTCTAACCCCACCCTGCCGCTGGACGGCTGTGCCGGCAAGATCGTTTCCGGCTTCACCTGGCGCTATGTGGGCGTGTGTTCGGCCGAACAGGGCCAGAAGCTGCTGGGGCAGAACGGCAAGCCGCTGAGTTCCAGTGTGCAGATCCGCTTCCCCGGCCAGACGGACAGATCCTTCAAGGCCACCGTTTCGGAGGTGACCATTGACGAAGAACAGGGCCTGGCTCGCTTTGTGCTCACCTGCAACGTCATCAACGGCGATGTGCTCTGCCTGAACCACGCAGCAGCCCGCATCTCGGTGGGGGAGAGCACCGGCCTGCGTATCCCGGCTTCGGCGGTGCACTACCTCAAGGAGGACGGCACCGAGGCCGAGACCCAGGGCGAAAACTACATCCCAGGCGTGTACGTCAAGTACGGCAACATCGCCCGCTTCTGCAAGATCGACCCCGTGGACAACGATCATCCGCTGGTGACCGATGGCGATTACATCCTCGTTTTGCCCAAGGGAACCGACGGTTCGGTGAGTCAGGTGCGGCTTTATGACGAAATAATCGTTTCCGGACAAAATTTGTACGACGGAAAACTTTTGTAGTTATTGACATCCGTGTCAAAAAATCCGATAATAGTAAAAGCTATTTGCATTCTTTTGCAAAGTATGCCGGGCAGCCCGGCGCTGCCTGAATGAAAGGAGCAGATCATTATGTCTTTGGTAGATAGCCTCAAGAAGAGCCTGTTTGGTTCAGAGGACGAGTACGAGGATCAGTACATTGACGACGGCCCCCAGATGGTGAACAACAACAACGGTGTCGGCTTGGGCGCAGATGACGAGACCGAAGAGCCGGCCGAGGGTGCCAAGAAGAACAAGGTGGTCAACATCCACGCCACCACCCAGCTCAAGGTGGTCCTGGTCAAGCCGGAGCGCTTTGAGGATGCCAGCACCATTGCGGACCATCTGAACAACAAGCGCACCGTCGTGCTGAACCTGGAGTCCACCAACAAGGAAGTGTCCCGCCGTCTGGTGGACTTCCTGTCTGGTGTGGCCTATGCCAACAACGGCCAGATCAAGCGTGTGGCCAACAGCACCTTCATCATCACCCCGTACAACGTAGACATCATGGGTGACCTGCTGGACGAGTTGGAGAACAATGGCGCGTTCTATTGATCCGGTCGTTCATGCAGTTCGGGGCTTTGTCCCGGCCCGCACCGATGAAGAGCGCTTTCTCATGCGGCATATCGAGGACCTTGCCCGCACGGCCCAGTCCCGCGGCATTGCCCGATATTCCGGTTTCCTGAGCGACCGCGAGCAGGAGCTTGCCCGCGCCGCTCTGGGCCGCGCCGGGCTGGAAGAAGGCTTCCGCTTTGACGGCGGCTGGCCGGAGGCGGAACGCCGGATCCTCTGCCTGGAACCGGAGTACAGCTACCCGGAAAACCCCATCTGCTGTGTGCAGCTGCAGTGCCGTGCACAGGCCGGTGCTGTGCTGCCTGCCCACAAGGACTACCTTGGCAGCCTGATGGGGCTGGAGATCCGGCGCGAGGCGCTGGGCGACATCGTTCTGCCGCCGGATGCGCCCGGCACGGCCTATGTGTTCGCACTGGAACCGGCTGCCCGGCTGATCTGTCAGGAACTGCTGCAGGCAGGCCGCACCGAGCTGGCCACCCGACTGCTGGCACCGGACGAGGTGCCGGAGTTCCGGACGGCAGAGCGCCGGAAATGCACCGCAACGGTGTCGTCGCTGCGGCTGGACGCCGTGCTGGCCGCCATGCTGCGTTGCAGCCGTGGGCAGGCCAGTGAGCTGGTCACCGCAGGCCGGGTGGAGATCAACCATCTGCCGGCGGAAAAGCCGTCGGCCCCGGTGTACGAGGGCGATGTGTTCACGGTGCGCGGCAAGGGGCGCTTTGCTCTGACGGCGCTGCCCGGAAAGAGCAAAAAGAAACGACTGATCATTGAATTTTTTCAATATTGAAAGCAATTGGAGGAAAGAATTATGCTGACCCCGCAGGATGTCCGCTCCGTGCAATTTGAAAAAAACCTCCGCGGCTACCGCACGGAGGACGTAGACCGTTTTCTGGACAAGATCGAGGAGCAGCTGCAGCAGGATGATGCGCAGGCGGAGCAGCTCCGCAAGCAGATCGCAGATCTGACGGCGGAAAACCAGCGCCTGCATCGGGAACTGCAGAGCTATGAGGCGGACGGCGAGATGCTCAAGAGTGCGCTGATCAATGCGCAGCGCATGGGCGAGAGCGTCATCCGTGAAGCCAACCAGAAGGCCGAGGAGATCATCCACCGTGCCAACCTGCGCGGCGACGACATCATCCGTGACGCCAACGAGCTGCTGCAGAAGGCAAGCGACCGCGCCGACGAGATCGAGAGCGAGGCCAACGACAAGCGTCTGGCCGAAGAGCGCGAATATGACCGTGTGCGGCTGGAAGTGACCCGCTTCAAGTCCGACGTGCTCAACCTGTACCGCAGCCATGTGGAGAGCCTGAGCCGTCTGCCGGAGTTCCAGAAGGACGAGAAGGCTGACGCCGACAAGAAGGCCGCGGACGAGCCTGCCGAACCTGCCGCAGAAGAACCCGTGGAGGACCAGGCAGCTGTCCAGCAGCCTGAGGCGGAGGCTCCTGCACAGGAGCCGGACACCGCCGGCAAGGAAACCGATTCTGCCGCTGATGCCGAGGACGACAAGGCGGCTGAGAGCAGTGAGGATTTCTGGGAAAAAGATGAAAGCCAGCTCAAGCTGGATCCTCCTGCGGATGCAAAGCCGGACGGACCGGACTATGATGCCTTCCAGGGCGTCAAGTTCAGCGAGTAAGGCGCGTGTCCATAAGCAAATATAGAGGAGAGTGTAACCATTGGCTAAGAACAAATCTCAGTACGACAGTACCCTGAATCTGCCCAAGACTCTGTTTGAGATGCGTGCCGGTCTGCCCAAAAAGGAGCCGGTCATGCTCAAGGATTGGGACGACAACGACCTGTACAATCAGCTCATGAAGCACAACGAGGGCA
>ENA-OVGE01002851-OVGE01002851.1-human-gut-metagenome-genome-assembly--contig:-NODE-2851-length-10650-cov-9.089004_pt1 | contig 10650 bp, 10 predicted proteins | sample MGYA00237769_ERZ505417 | MGnify/ENA primary metagenome ERZ505417 (study PRJEB26158, sample SAMN06016403) | human gut metagenome | biome: human gut; feature: ankylosing spondylitis patient; material... | reverse complement strand
CCTACGACCTGCACGAGAACGAGCCGGAGTGGAACATCCGCACCGAGCACGAGGGTATGTTCACCGAGATGGGCATTAAAATCAAGGCGCTCATTGCCCGCAAAAAGCCCGGTGTCGACAGCGTGACATGGGTAGACCCCAAGGTGCTCAAGCGGATGGCACGCGAAGCTGCCGCTGCCGAAGCCGCCGCGCAGGAAGGCGAAGGAAATGTCTGACCCCTGTGAGCTGTGCCTGAATAATGTTCAGGACGAATACGGCAGCTACTACTGCGCGCAGGGCGCTGCGCTGGACGAGGACGAGATGGCACGCTATCTTGCCCACAGCACCGCTGCCTGTCCCTTTTTTGAGCCGGGGGACGAATATAAGATCGTATCCAAACAGAACTGAAGAACGGAGGTGCCTATGGTAAGCTTTCTTACCGATACCGTGGTATGCGGCTTTTCGCTGTACCATATTCTGGCCTATTTCCTGATCTATTCCTGCATAGGCTGGTGTCTGGAGGTCATCTATGCCGCCGCCACCACCGGTCAGCTGGTGAACCGGGGCTTCCTCAACGGCCCGGTCTGCCCCATCTACGGCTTTGGCATGATCATCGTGCTGTTTGCCCTTACGCCCTTGCAGCACAGCATCCTGCTGCTGTATATAGGCGGCGTCATCCTGCCCAGTGCGCTGGAACTGGTGGGCGGCTGGGCGCTGTATAAGCTCTACCACACCCGCTGGTGGGATTACAGCGATTTCCCCTTTAACATCGGGGGCTATATCTGTCTGGAATTCTGTCTGCTGTGGGGCGTGGGCACGCTGGTGGTCATGCGCATCGTGCACCCGGTGGTGGCGGACCTTGTAGCCCTCATCCCGCCCTTTGTGGGGGTCATCCTCATGTGCTTTCTGTACGCCGTGTATGCGGTGGACGTGGTGGCTACCGCCATTGCTGCCTCTGCACTGGCTGATACGCTGGACACCATGGAGCAGCTGGGCGACAGTATCCACGCCGTCAGCGACGCCATGACCCAGCTGCTGGGTACCACCACCCTGAATGCCGACCAGAAACTGGACGAGGGACGGCTGCAATTCAAGCTTGCCGCCGCCGAGGCGCGGGACGCCGCCGAAAAGCGTCCCTCTGCCCGTGAGACGCTGGCTGCCATCCGCGCCAAGGCCGCCGAGGCCAGCGAAGCTGCCCGCCGCGCCAGCGAGGACGCCCGCCTGAACGCTGCCGAAGCTGCCAACGCCGCCCGCCTTGCCGCCAAGGGCACTGCCGAGCGCGCCGCCGAGCTGCTGCAATTGGAACAGCTGGCAGCAGAGCTGCAAGCCCGCAGCGAGGAAATGCAGGCACAGCTGCTGCGCACCCCCCGCATCGTGGGCCCGCGCCGTATGCTGCGCGCCTACCCGAAGCTCCGGCACGGCAAAAAGCTGCGCACCCTGCCCACATTGCGGGAGATGCTGCACCGCGCCGAACAGGAAAACAAGGACGACAACAAGGAACCCAAATGACCCCGAATGCCGCACCGGCGCTGCCGTGTGTGGCATTTTTGTTGCGCTTTGCTCGAATAATGTTGTTATAAAGTGTGAAAAAACTATTTCAAAACGACTGAAACCGTGTTATACTGATTATAAAGTATACAAACCGACCGCAATCGGCTTATCCGCATTCAATCTATCCAAATTGTGAGGAATCGTCATGTCAGAGGAACGAAAGACCAAAACAGATGCCGCCGCACCGGCATCTGCTGCGTTGGAGCGAATCGACCGCAAGGACGCATTTTTACAGGCCCTGCATACATTCCTGACCGCGCATCAGGGAACGGAATGGGCTGTCGCCGCTGTGGATATCCAGCACTTCAAGCTTTATAACGAGCTTTACGGCACCGAAAAGGGCGATGCTCTGCTGGAAACGGTGGCAAACTGTCTGCTGGGTTACAGCAAGCAGACCGGCTATCCTGTGGGCTATTTTGGAAACGATGACTTTTTCCTGTGCCTGCCGGACGAAAAAGCCGAGCAGACCGCTGTGCTTGCCACGCTGCAAGCCTGCATGAATGCCGGCAGACAGGATGTCACCTTCTTTGTGGTAATGGGCGTGTGCCCCATGCAGGCAAACCCCGGCGCGGATGCCGCCACCCTATGCAACTACGCGCAGATTGCCGGTGTAACGACAGACAGCGGCTACCTGCACCGCTTTGAGCCCACCATGCTCAACGAGCTGAAAGAACAGCAGCAGCTGCTGGGCGAGCTGGAGCACGCACTGGACAACCACGAATTCTGCTTCTTCCTGCAGCCCAAGTGTAACAGCATCACCCGCGCCATCGTGGGCATGGAAGCGCTGGTGCGCTGGAACCACCCCACCCGGGGCTGTGTTCCTCCCGCCGAGTTCATGCCGCTGCTGGAGCGCACCGGCCTTGTGACAAGGCTGGACCGGTACATCTGGGAATCCGTCTGCCAGACCCTGCAGAAGTGGCAGGAAAGCGGCAGCAACCTTGTACCGGTGTCGGTGAACGTTTCGGTGCAGGATATCCTGAACTTGGATGTGCCGCAGATCTTTGCAGATCTGGTGGAAAAATATAAGCTGGAGCCAAAGCTTTTGCTGGCTGAGATCACCGAGACCATGGTGGCCGAGGACACCCAGATGGTGGAAAGCGCCATTCAGGGGCTGCACCGCAAGGGCTTCTCGGTCATGATGGACGACTTCGGCAGCGGGTATTCCTCGCTGAATATGCTCAAGGATACCAACGTCGATGCCATCAAGCTGGACATGAAGCTCATCGACATGAATCAGGAGAACCGCAGCAAGGGCGTGCAGATCGTGGAGTCGGTGGTGGATATGGCGCACCGGCTGAATCTGCCCATCATCGCCGAGGGCGTGGAGACCCCGGAACAGGTGTCCATGCTGCAAGCCGCAGACTGCCTGTACTCGCAGGGCTACTATTTCTTCAAGCCCATGCCGGTGGAAAACGCCGAAAAACTGCTGGCAGATCCCACCAATCAGGATTACTGGGATCTGCGCCGCGACCTGATGCGCCGTGACCGCCGGGTGGAGAACCCGAGCACCGAAAAGACTGCGCTGGCCTTGCAGGCGTACCAGATCTTTACCGATAATGTGCTGGAGATCTCGCTGCTGAACCTTGCCACTGGTGCGTACCGGGTGATCAAGCGGGACGCCCGCCTGCTGGGTGCGGATCTGGAAAAAGAAGAGGATTTTGTCAACTACTGCGACCGCTTGGTGAACGAGAAGATCGTGCACGAGGAGGACGCAGACCTGTTTTTGGAGCAGACCGATCTGGAGGCCTTGCGCTCTGTGCTGTACCACGCCACCGCGCCGGAGTTCTACCGCTACCGCGAGAACGTGTCCGGCCAGTATATCTGGGTCACCACAGAGGTGCTGCCCTGCCGTGGCTGCTGCGCCCAGAACCCGTGGGCGACCGTGCTGGTGCGCAACGACGCACAGGCCGACCAGCTCAGCGAGGAGCTGGACTTCTCTTACAGCCACGACACCCTGACCGGCCTTGCCAACCGCAGCCGGTACGAAGCCGACCTGCGGGAGCTGCCCAACAGCGGATACGAATCCGTGGTGTGCACCTACATTGATGTGGTGGGGATGCACGAGGTAAACGAGCATCTGGGTCACCGCAGCGGCGACACCCTGCTGTGCTGTCTGGCAAACGCCGCCCGCAAGTTCTTTGCTACCAGCCGGGTGTACCGCATTGGCAGCGATGAATTTGTCATCCTGACCCCCAACGAGCCGCCTTACAGTGTGTGGAACACCGCAGACCGGATGCGTGCCTTCCTGAAGGAAAAGGACTATGCTATTTCCGTAGGCATCCAGCAGACCACCGACCTGCGCCATCTGGACGAAGCTGTGGCCAAGGCCGAGGCTGCCATGCGGCAGGACCGGCAAGCTTACTACGACCACAACGGCCGCGCCCGCCAGCTGGAAGGCCTGAACGAAAAGATGGAGCGCACCTTGCAGGAAAAGCGGGACGCGGAGCACTTTTTGAAGGTGCTTGCCCCCAAATACAAGACAGTAATCGTGGTGGACTTGCAGGAGGACACCGTGCGCCCCGTTATTGTGCCGGACTACTTCCAGTCCGTTCTGGACACCTGCGGCGGCTCTTTCCGCGCTGCGTTGACCAACTACCGCGACACGCTGGTAGCGCCTGAGGACAGAGAAAACTTTGCAAAGTTGTTCGATTTCGGCCTTGTGCGCAGCACCGTGTTCAGCAGCAACCTGCTGGAGCACCGCTACCGCAAGACGGATGGCCGCAGCTTCTGCATCCGTGTGACCCCCTACTCCTGCAGCGGCTCCCATATCAACGAGGTGCTGTGGATCTTTGCGGATGAAGACGTAGAGTAAAAAGTGTTTAAAAAACGTTCCTCACGGCCTTTGGCCGTGAGGAGCGTTTTTTTCATGGCCACCCGCCGTCTTGCAAAAGCGCCGGGATGTGCTATAATAAAAATCACTTATTCCATACAATATATGTGGGTATATGGGCGGCCGCCCGCTGAGCCCGCAAAGCAAGGAGCTTTTCTATGCAGCATCTGTCCCGAACCGTTTCTCCCGCCCTGCCGCACCCCTGCCTGCGGGCGCTGCGGGCGGCTTTTCCGCAGACCATCCCAGTGCTGGCGGGTTATTTTGTGCTGGGGCTGGGCTACGGCATCTATGTGCAGTCCTTGGGGCTGCCGGTGTGGATGCCCATGCTCATGGGCACTGTCGTGTACGGCGGCTCGCTGGAGTTCGTGCTGGCAAGCCTGCTGCTGGGCGCGTTCTCGCCGCTGTCGGCCTTTCTGATGGCGCTGATGATCCAGGCGCGGCACCTGTTCTACGGCCTTGCCATGCTGGAGCGCTATAAGGGCTATGGCTGGCGCAGCTTTTACATGATCTTTGCCATGAGCGACGAGACCTTTTCCATCACCTGCTCGGCAGCGCCGCCGGAAGGGGTGGACAAGGGCTGGTTCATGTTCGTCATCACCCTGCTGGATCAGCTTTACTGGGTGGGCAGCGCCGGGCTTGGGGCTGCGCTGGGCACCGTACTGCCCTTCAGCACCGAGGGCGTGGATTTTGTCATGACCGCAATGTTCACGGTCATCTTCCTGAACCAGTGGGAAAAAGATCAGCAGCACGGCAGTGCCCTGATCGGGCTTGCCGTGCCGCTGGTGTGCTTGATGGTATTTGGCTCCGGCAGCTTTCTGCTGCCGTCCATGGGCGGCATTCTGGTGCTGCTGCTGGCCTTGCGCCGTCCGATGGAAAAAGCAGCCGGGGAGGTAGAAAAATGACAGCAGTTCAGATGGGGCTTACCATTGCGGCGTGCACCGCCGCCACCATGCTTACCCGGTTTTTGCCGTTTCTGATCTTTTCCAGCAAGGAGCAGCAGCCGCCGGAGGTGGTGCGGTATCTGGGGCGGGTGCTGCCCGCCGCCATCTTCGGGATGCTCATCGTCTATTGCCTGAAGGGCGTTACCCCGTTCTCCGGCAGTCACGGCATCCCGGAAGCGCTTGCGCTGCTGGCCACCATCGCGCTGCACAAATGGAAGCACCAGACTCTGCTCAGTGTGGCCGGGGGCACTTTTTGCTATGTACTGCTGGTGCAGCTGGTGTTCTGAAAAAGCAGCTCAGTGGTAGAAGGTGTCAAAGTTCACCTGACGGTAGAACCGCTGCTGCAGCTGGTCAAAGCTTTCGCAGTTCTGCGCCAGCAGCCACATACTTTTGGTCACTACGGCCTCGATGGTCATATCGTGGGCTTCCAAAAAGCGGAAGCGGTTGCGCACCCGCTTGCCCACCTCATACACGCCCACGTCGCTGCCCTCGTAGGTGACCTGCGTGGTCATGATGAGCACCTTGTGGGTGGTCTCGTAATCGCCCAGCCCGGCGGCAAAGGCGTCCATCAGCTGCTGCGGGATGCCGCCCACGCCAAAGCTTTCCACGATGACGCAGTCGTACAGGCGGAAGATCTCCGGGATGAGCGCCGGGGACATGCCCGGGGTCAGCTTGAGCAGGAACACCCGGCTGTCCAGCGTGCGGCTGAACTCCACCGGGCCGGTGGGCCACGGCGAGGGGATGTACCGCACCAGCCGGTCACCCTGCACCAGCGCCAGCTCCGGGAAGTTGACTGAGGCAAAGGCGTCGTAGCTGATGGTCTTGTTCTTCTTGGCACGAGTGCCCGCAATGACGTGCCCGCCAAACACCACCATTACGCCCCGGCTGCCCGGGTCGATGGCGCAGACCACGCTGTCCCGCAGGTTTTTCTTGGCGTCGGTGATCTCGTTGGAGATGGGCTGCTGCGCGCCGGTGAGGATGATGGGCTTATCCGCGTTCTGGATGAGATAGGAGAGTGCCGCCGCAGAGTACGCCAGCGTATCCGTGCCGTGGCAGATGATAAAGCCATCGTACAAGGCGTAGTTTTCCTGAATGGCGCGTGCCATCATGAGCCAGTGCTCCTGCCCGAGGTCGGTGCTGTCGATGCTGCACAGCGCCAGCGTTTCCGGGCAGCACAGCTCCTTTAGCTCCGGCAGATGGGCAAGCAGTTCCTCGCTGCTAAGCACGGGCTTTAACCCCTGCTGGGTGCGCACGCTGGCAATGGTGCCGCCGGTGGTGATAAAAAGCAGACGTTGTTTGGACATAAAGCAAAAGCCCCCTGTGGCAGTAATTTCAACGTGAGACCAGTATAACATACTCCCCGGGGCTTGAACAGTGCCCGCCGCTCAAAATAAGAAATCTGTTTTCCGAATAAAGGCTTCCCCCGGTCGGGGGAAGCTGTCACCGCAGGTGACTGATGAGGGCGCTGCTGACGGAATTACCCCTCATCCGTCTGCTCACTGCGTTCGCAGCCACCTTCCCCCCAAGGGGTGAAGGCTTTTGTCCCGGGTCAAGCTATCTAAATAGGTTATTACAGCCGCATTTCCACGCCGTTGGCGTTCAGGTATTCCTTCAGTTCCCGGATGCTCAGCAGCTTCTGGTGGAAGATGCCCGCCGCCAGCCCGGCGTCGATGCCCTTGTGGTGGAACAGCTCCAGAAAATCCTCTTTTTTACCTGCGCCACCGCTGGCAATGATGGGAATGTTCACCCGGGCAGCCACCGCGTCCAGCATTTCAAGGTCGAAGCCGTTGCGCACGCCGTCGGTGTCGATGCTGTTCAGGCATATTTCGCCCGCGCCGTGGGCAGCGCACCAGCTGATCCAGTCCAGCGCATCCCGGCCGGTATCCTCGCGCCCGCCCTTGGCGAACACCCGGAACTGTCCGTTCACACGCTTCACATCTGCGGAAAGCACCACGCACTGGTCGCCGTAGCGCTGCGCGGCGGCGGGGATCAGCCCGGGGTCTTTCAGCGCGCCGGAGTTGACGCTTACCTTATCCGCGCCGCATTTCAGCACCCGGTCAAAATCCTCCAGTGTGTTGATGCCGCCGCCCACGGTCAGAGGGATAAAAATTTCTCCCGCCACCCGGGTCAGGATGTCGGTAAAAAGGGCGCGTCCCTCAAAGCTGGCGGTGATATCGTAAAACACCAGCTCGTCTGCCCCGGCGGCATTGTACAGCCGTGCCATCTCCACCGGGTCGGCCACGTCCTTGATGCCCTCAAAGTTTGTGCCCTTGACCACCCGGCCGTCGCGCACGTCCAGACAGGGGATGATGCGTTTGGTTATCATAAAGCTCCCTCTTTCTCAGTCCTGCACCAGCTGCACGCAGCGGGCAAGGTCCAGCGCGCCGGTGTACAGGCTTTTGCCCAGAATGGCCGCTGCCGTGCCCATCTGCTGCAATTCCAGCAGCTCTGCCTCGGAGGAGATGCCGCCGCTGGCGGTAAAGGCCACCCCGGGCACCTCCGCCGCCAGCTGACGGTAAAGGCTCAGGTTTGTGCCCTGCATCGCGCCGTCACAGGCAATGTCGGTGTAGATGATGGCGGTGCAGCCGGCCTCTGCCAGCCGCTTGCAGAAGGCCACGCCCGGCTCGGCGCTGACCTCCTTCCAGCCGTGGATGGCAACATAGCCGTCCTTAGCGTCCACGCCCACGGCAATTTTATCGCCGTATTTTTGCAGCATCCGGGCGGTAAAGGCAAAATCTGTCACCGCCACGCTGCCCAGAATGCAGCGCCCCACCCCGAGGGAAAGGTATTTTTCAATGCGCTCCTCGGTGCGGATGCCGCCACCTACCTCGATGTACAAACCGCCCTGCTTTGCCAGCGCGGCAATGGTATCGTAGTTGGAAAGGGTGCCGTCCTTGGCACCGTCCAAGTCTACCACATGAAGATTTTTTGCCCCGGCGGCCACAAAGCTGCGTGCCTGTGCGCAGGGATCCTGCCCGTAAACGGTCATGCGGTCGTAGTCGCCCTGTGTCAGGCGCACCACCTGCCCGCCGCGCAGGTCAATGGCTGGAAATAGCTGCATAGTTGTTTCTCCTTTAGAAACGAACCCTCTCATAGAAACGAACCCTCTCAGGCGCTCCCGCGCCAGCTCTCCCGAAGGGAGAGCCAAGATTTAAGGCTCGTTGCTGAAGCTTTAGGTGCAATGAAAAAGTTTTCGGCAGTGTCCTGAAAGCTCCCCCCTCGGGGGAGCTGGCAACGCCGCAGGCGTTGACTGAGAGGGTTACAATTCGCTGAACGCCTTGAGGATCCGCAGCCCGGTGTCGCCGCTTTTTTCCGGGTGGAACTGGGTGCCGTACACCCGCCCTGCCCGCACCGCGCCGGTGACCGGGATGGAATAATCGCTGACGGCAAGGGTGCTTTCGGCGCAGTTTTTGCCGTAGTAGCTGTGGACGTAGTACACATACTCGCCCTCGCGGATGTAGCGGAACAGGGGGTCGTCCTTTACGATGTGCAAGGCGTTCCAGCCCATCTGCGGCACTTTCAGACTTTTGTCCGCAAGGTCGGGCCCCAGCGGGCAGACCTCACCTTTGATAAAGCCCAGCCCGGCGTGCTCGCCGTATTCGTAGCTTTTTTCAAACAGCAGCTGCATCCCAAGACAGATGCCCAGCAACGGCTTCTGTTTCGCCTGCTCCTTCAGCACCGGCACAAGGCCGGTGGCGGTAAGCTTTGCCATGGCATCCCCGAATGCGCCCACCCCCGGCAGGATAAGCCGGTCGGCGGCGCGGATGGCAGCGGCATCGGCGGTGACCACCGCCTGCAGCCCCAGCTGCTGCAAGCTGGAACGCAGGCTGAACAGGTTGCCCACACCGTAATCAAGGATGGCGATCATACCAGCAGTCCTTTCGTGGAGGGGATCTCGTCCCGGTGTGCCGCGTCGATGCGCACAGCTTCGGCCAGCGCGTGGCCCGCGCCCTTGAAGCAGGCTTCCAGAATGTGGTGGGTGTTCTCGCCCGCAAACTGCACAAAATGGACGGTGGCGGGCACGCTGCGGGCAAAGCCGTACCAGAACTCCTTGGCGCACTCCACGTCAAAATCGCCCACCTTTTCGGTCTGGCAGCGGATGTCCCAGTTCAGGGTGCAGCGCCCGGAAAGATCCACCGCACACAGCACCAGCGCCTCGTCCATGGGCAGGTAGAAGCTGCCGTAGCGGCAGATGCCGCGCATCTCGCCCAGCGCCCGGGCAAAGGCCTGTCCCAGCGCAATGCCTACGTCCTCGGTGGTGTGGTGGTAGTCCACCTGCACATCGCCGTGGCAGGTGAGCACCAGATCAAACCGTCCGTGCCGGGCAAACAGCTCCAGCATGTGGTTCAGAAAGCCGCATCCGGTATCGATCTCGTAGCGGCCGGTGCCGTCCAGATCAAGGGTCAGCTCGATCTGGGTCTCGTTGGTGCTGCGTTCCAGCGTTACCATGCGCTCTGCCATTGTCACACCTCCAGTATTTTGTCTACGGCGTCCATCAGTGCCTGCATCTGCTCCGGCGTGCCGATGGTGATACGCAGCCAGTTTTCAATGCGCGGCGCATCGAAATGCCGCACCAGAATGCCGTTTTTCTTTAACTTTTTGTATAGTTCACAGCCATTTATCCGCTCTGTGCTGGCAAATACAAAGTTTGCGCGGCTGTCCAGTACGGTAAAGCCCCGGTCAGTCAGCTGCTGCATCGTCCATGCGCGGGTGTCCATAATGGCGGCGCGGGTCTTTTCAAAGTAGGCGGTATCCTCCAGCGCAGCCTGCCCGGCTTTCAGGGTCAGGCGGTTGATGTTGTAGGGGTTCAGGCTGAACTTGACCCGGTTCAGGTCAGCAATCAGCGCCGCGTTGCCCATGGCAAGCCCAAGCCGCGCACCCGCCAGCTGCCGGGATTTGGAGAAGGTCTGCACCACCAGCAGGTTGTCGTATTGGTCGATCAGCGGCACACAGCTCTCGCCGCCAAAGTCCACATAGGCTTCGTCCACAATGACCACGCTGTCCGGGTTCGATCGCAAAATGCCCTCGATGGCATCCCGGGGCAGGCACAGCCCGGTGGGAGCGTTGGGGTTTGCGATGACGATGGTCTCGTGCAGGCCGTGGTAATCGGCGGGGTCAAGGGTGAAGTCCTCTTTTAACGGAATGATATGGGTGGGGATGTGCAGCAGGCCGCACCACACGCCGTAGCAGCCGTAGGTGATATCCGCAAAGGCCAGCGGGTGGCTCTCGTCACAGAAAGCCCGCAGCGCAAAGAACAGGTTCTCATCGCTGCCGTTGCCGGGCATGACCTGTGACGGCTGCAAGCCGAAATGCGCCGCTGCCGTGCGCAGCAGCTGGGCACAGGCGGGG
>ENA-OVGE01002843-OVGE01002843.1-human-gut-metagenome-genome-assembly--contig:-NODE-2843-length-10669-cov-2.277275_pt1 | contig 10669 bp, 11 predicted proteins | sample MGYA00237769_ERZ505417 | MGnify/ENA primary metagenome ERZ505417 (study PRJEB26158, sample SAMN06016403) | human gut metagenome | biome: human gut; feature: ankylosing spondylitis patient; material... | reverse complement strand
GGTTTGGACAGTCACACAGCCGTATGGAGGACTTGTTGTCCGTTTTACGAATCAGATAAAAGGAAACAAAGTCATAACGGTTGGCGTAAGCATAGGTGACTTCCCTGTGGAAATAAGCGTTATGGGTCAAAATAAATATTTGCTTGATAAAGTTCCCGGAAACCACAGGATTTCTGTTATCTGCATTGTTCCGGCACACTTCGATCATTTTCCTGATCTGTGCGCTCACAATAAAGAGCGCACTGCTGTCCATGCTCGAAACGGGGTCATCGATGACAACAATTTTCTCCCGTGTATCGCCGTCTGCGCTTTCCCTTCCAAATACAAGCTGTTGGAAATATAGAAACGCGATGAAATTCTTTTCTCCCTCGCTGAGGTTCTCCGCAATCTTGCCTGTATCTGTGCGCACAACCTCGTAATTGATGGCTGGGGTTGGGACAACGCGCTCTACAGAACCATCGGGGCGGATGATTTCTTCATGTCGGGGCCGCAGTTCAAATCCCTGGAATCCAGAGTCGCGGAGCATGGTGTTTATGCTTTTCATCGCAGTTTCAGTTTCCACGGTCTGGCTATTTAAAATACGCAGATCCTCTTTTAGCTGATCAAGTACCCCTTTCTGTGTATTTATGATATCCTGCTGCGCCTGTATTTCCGCATCAAGGGCTGATTCGCTTCGCGCATAAGCTTCCAGGACATCTTTTAAAGTATAGGCGATTTGCTCAAAAACGGCTTTTTTGCACTCGGCTTTCTTTTTCGGCCCGGCGGACACAATATCATTATTGGCGTCTATCAGGCGGTTAAAGCCGCTGATGATGTCCGAAAGCTCTTGGAGAAGCGGTTCAACCTCGTCTAAGACGATGATTTTAGACGGTTCCGCCACCTTGCTCTTGATTTTTTCAATATTTTCGGCTATTACTGCCTTTACTGCAGTGAGCTTGTCGTGATAAGGCTTTGTGTCGATTACAGGGTAAACCTCATCCGGCAGCCTGCTCAACGGGACGAACAGGGCATTTGCCGTATCCCGATATGCAGCCAGGAAAGCGTCCAGCTTCTGAAGGTTTGTTTGATACTGTGTATCAAAACTTGCGGCCATCATTTCTTCAAAATTCTGAGGCAGCTCTCGGGAACAATACGGGCATTTTCCACCTGCCTTTTCATGGTAATCTGCATGGCCTTGGCGCACCCATTCAGTTGACCCGACTTCTTTCAGAAAGTCTGCAAATGGCGTGTTTGAGGTATTCACAATCGCAAGGGAAAGAATGTCACAGCCAGAGATGTGGTCAAGGGCAGAAACATCACTGACTACGTTAAATCTGCCATACCGTTTTGCCGTAGAAGAATAGACAGAGTCATACATCCGCTTCAATTCTTCAACATCATGCTGTATGGGAGAGTAGCGTTTTACCTCTTCGGCAAATTTCTGTTTTGACCCTTTCTTGCCCTCCTGAGTCGCTTCGAATACAGTGCGCAGTTCCTCTGTTTTGTCCCAACAGTCCTTATATAGCTGTTTTTCCAAAGCAGCTTTCGTTTTAGCTTTTTTATCCTTTTCAGCGAAAGCATCCGAAGAGATTTTTTGTGCCTTTTTCTGTTCAGCGGCCTTCCTGTCAATCTGTTCCTGTATTTTTACATTTGCCTCATTCATGGTAAAAACGCCAGGAAGATTGTGGTAGTTCCTCATATTGGCATCAATAAAATCCTGGTCGTATACAAGGGGGAGATAATCCACAGCAGCTTTGCCAGGGGCATAGATTACCCCAGAGCCAGTTTTTATTGCTTTTGCTATGGTTGTTTTTCCCGTTCCATTGTTGCCAAAGAAATAATTGATGTAAGTTGGGGCAATGGCAACGCCGGTGCCTTTATATGTGGCGTCATCGAGAGTAATCCGTATAATTTCACTGGGTAATTTATCTGGCATGATATTCCTCCCTGTTAGCTCGGCCTTGGGAGGGTGGTAAGCCCAGCCTCGTCAAATGCCTCAAAGAGATTGACCTTATGTACGGACCATGCACTGAAGTTCAAATCCGTGATAGCGCAGTCCATATTAAGATCAAAATAGATGGCGTTCTTTTTTGCGCACAGTAGCTGCTGGTTAATGGCGGATATGGGCTGGAAAGCAACTTTAATGTTCTTTCCTTCTTTTTTAACCCTTCTAATGTAGCCATAGACCGCCCACTGGTTTGGATCGGTTTTACCCCCAAGTTCAGTATTTTCCCGACAGATAAGGGCTGGGAATGTTTTTAATTCCGCAACTCCTGCATCGGACAGGGATGAACAACGCTCCAGAATTTCCGGCGGAACAAGATGCTGGCTCAGAGCGCGGCTGGCAGTTACAGTCACAATATTATTGATAAATACATCCTCTTCGCATGTAACAAGAAGCTGATAGTACTCCTTGCTGAAGGACTGTATTGCCATGAGCTGCTCGGCACTGTTACTTCCGCCGGGCTGTTGGTAATTGTAGTTGATATTAACCACGCCGCCGCCCTGGTTTGTGACATGGACGTTCGTAGAGCCGGTCTGCTCAACTTTTTGTGCCGCAGGAGGCATTGATGTTTTCGGAATTAGTTCGTTATTCATAAGCCGTCTCCATCAAAAGTGAAAATTGATTGTACCGTTATTCGTCAGATTGACATTGTGATCCCCGTTTTGGATGACATTTGTCTGCTGATGGATAACGGTTATTTTTTTGTCTTCTCCGGCGGCACCTGATGGCATTTCGTCATCCACGACCTCCGCCTCTATAAATTCTGCATTGCTGTCTGTTCGTACCGATTTCCCAGTTGGTTTTCTTGTGGCAGCTGCCGCCTCTCTGATGATAGAAACGAACAGGTCTGCCAGCTTATCTGCCGCATTGTGTAAATCGATGTCTGGGATATATTTCTGGAACGCCTCGCACAGCCCTTGAATAGCGCAATCTTGAAAGCTACCGATGTACTCGGAAAATCCAAATGGTTCTACATAGGGGCTGATTTTTCTTGCCAGACCGGTGATCTGCGTATTTCCGTTGTAATACGCCTTGAAGGATTCCTTATCGTACCCGTTGAGAATATCTAAGCCGTCTTCAGTGACGATTGCTTCAAATATGGAACGAGTAAAGGCGTGAGTACTGCTCCCGGCTCCGATGCTGGGAAACAGCAAATGTGCAAAGTCCTTAAAGTTCATACCCTCATCCTTTCTACTCAAGCCTACCCATGCCAACCCAACGGAACCCGTCTTAACCGACCATGTATTTTATAATGGACTCAGCCCTTAGATAAGGGACGTGCCTTCTGAAAACAGAGGGTACAGGGAAGTCGGAAATGTGTTTTCAAGAAGCATGGAGAGATGATTTTTTATTATATCACAATCGTGTGAAACTTTCTACCGAAAACTTGAAAATCTCATTTGCAAAAGCGAGTTTATTTTCGCATTTGCAGAACTGACATCCAGAAATAAATCTCAATAGTCCGAGATGGCCATTAGGACGATGGGATGCATAAGACCTTGGACGCAGTGATAAAGACTGCGCTCCGAGCGAAGATGCCCCACCGTTGACTTTTGGCGTTCATTTTCGGATTGGCGGAGTCTGTGGGTGTCTTCAGCCACAGGTTCTTTTGTGTCCCACCGTCCTTTGACCCGGACGGAAAGGACACGAAATGAAAGCCAGTCAGAGTAACACAGAGTCAAAGAAGTTCCAGATTCCGATGGTGGTAACGGACGAGGTCATCCATGATTTTGGCTTCAAATCGGATGACGTCACCTGGCGGCGCATCGGCAACCGTAAGTGCCGGGTGGTGATGGTGGACGCAACCGAGGAAGAGTATCGGGCGTATATGGCGCCGATCTGGGCGGAAATCAAACGCGAGGACCGGGATGGCCGCTGTATGGTCAAGGGAAAGAATGGCCGACTCATCCGCTGCCCGGAGAGTAACCGATGTGAGGAGTGCAAGCACTTCTCGGAGGCCAGCCGTGAGCGGAATAAGCCCGCCTCCCTCTCCGTACTGATGGATGAGGGAACAGAGCCTGCCGCAGAGGGATCGTTTGAGGAAGATGTTATCTACGAAACGATCCTGGAAGACCTGATCGCCATGCTCAGCGAGATAAAGCCCAAGTACGGCAGGATCTTCCGTCTGCTCTATGACGGAGCCACCCAGCAAGAAATGGCGGACGAGCTGGGCATTAAGCAGCGGACGGTGTCGGATGACATCAAGAAAATTCGAAGCCTGGTGCAGCCGCTGGTAAAGGACATCTTCAACCGTTAAAAAGCTGGGCGGTGCTTATCATCACGATAAGCACCGCCTTTTTCAGTCTTTCTTGTAAAACATGGTTTCATAGCCGTCTGCCCGGAGATTCAGCCCCTCTATCCACGGCGGCGTCCTTCCCATCTGCTCACAGACAGCGTCCAGAGAGACATCCATGCTGCATTCAATAATCAGCTCATCGTGGACATGGCCGACGATAAAACAGTGGGACAGCGTCCGCATGGCATACATGAGGATGTCCCTGGAGATGGCCTGAACGACATTCTCCGTGAATTTCGGGCCGTAAGATTCGATGCGCTCCCACTTCTTTGTGCTGCCGACGCCCTCATAGGTGACGGAATCACCGCCGAACTTGTTTGTCCCCATCTTAGGTTTCACATAACAGAGCTGCCGGCCGGAAGGCAGAATGATGAACAGCATTCCGCTGCGATAGCGGAACCGGATGCCGTGTGTCTCTGTGTCCAGCCGCTGGCGGACGGCGGTTTTCACTGCATTGTCCACGTCCCACCAAAGCTGCACGATGTTCGGATTGGAGGTGCGCCACGCATCCACAAGGGGCTGGAGTTCCTCCTCGGAAAGCCCCATCTCCAAAGCGCCCATCGACTTGAGGGCGCCCACCGATCCGCCGTAGCCCAGGGCCAGCTCGGCAATCTTGCCTTTCTGCCGCAGATGTGCGTTTTGCCCGTGCTTTTCTACCGGCACATGAAACATGGCAGAGGCGCTGGCGCAGTAGATGTCACCGTTTTCCGCAAAGACCTTCAGACGCCAGGACTCGCCGGCCAAAAACGAAAGTACACGGGCTTCGATAGCGGAAAAGTCAGAAACGATGAATTTGTATCCATTCCTCGGCACAAACGCCGTGCGGATGAGTTCCGACAGGACTTCCGGCACGGAGTCATACAGTGCTGAGAGCAGGGCGTAATCCCCGGAACGGACAAGGCTTCTCGCGTCTTCCAGATGTGTCATGTGGTTCTGCGGCAGGTTTTGCAATTGGATCAGCCTGCCCGCCCAGCGGCCGCTTCTGTTCGCACCATAAAACTGGAACATCCCTCTTGCCCTGCCGTCCGCGCATACGGCATTCTGCATTGCCCGGTACTTCTTCACGGAGGATTTGGCAAGCTGTCGGCGCAGCTCCAGTACCTCGGCAAGCACCGGCGGTGCGGTTTTCAGAAGTTCCTTCACGGCCTTCTTGTCCAGGGAGTCCACCTCAAGGCCGTGTTTTGTGAGCCACTCCTTCATCTGCTGGACGGAGTTCGGGTTTTCCAGGGCAGTGAGCTGCCGCATCTTTGCGGAGAGTTCTTCCCTGGAACGCTCATCAATGGCGATGGCCTGTTCCACCAGCGCCATGTCAAGCTGTATGCCCCGGTCGTTGATCTCCTGGTCGAGATGGTATTCCTCCCATAGGAAATCCGGCACGGGGAATTTCGACAGCTTCTGCTGGATCGCCATTTCGGTTTCCACATCCCGCTTGTTATACGCGATGAGGGTTGACCACTTCACCGGGTCATGCTCCGGGAGGTTGCGCGTCCTGCCGCCGTTGGCCTTGGTAGGCTTGCAGGGGACGCAGAAATAGCGGATGAGCGCCTTTCCCTCAGCCATCTTCTGATTTTCCAGCTTCAGGACTTTGCCGATTCCCTCCAGAGAGAGGGGCAGCCCCATGTATGCGCCCCATACCAGGGAACAGCGCCAGGAGGACGGGTCAAGGTAATTTCGGACGGTATCGTCCTCTATGCTGTAGGAAGAAAAATACTGCGGATAGATCCGGCGCAGCCAGACGGAAAGGCAGACCCGCTCGAAGGACGCATTGTACGCCCATTTGATGACGGAATCGTCCGCAAGCGCCTGGATGATCTCCTCCGGCACGGTATCGCCAGATGCCAGGTCATATACGGTGGCCTCGCCGCCGTCCACGGATACGCCGAAAAGCAGGATTTCAAAATCAGGGGACTCGGCGTACTTATACACGCCGCATTTTTTCAGATCGACATTGGAAAAGGTCTCCACGTCGATGGATAGGGTGTGGATTGCCATAGTGCTGTTACCTCCATAAAAACAGGCGGCAGGGGTTTCGTGCCTGCCGCCCGGTGCGCATTGTTTATTCCTCCGGCTGTTTTGCCGCTTGGCGCTTTTTCTCCCTGTGCTTCTTGAACTTCGTCCAGCACCAGTGCAGAAACTCAGAGATCCAGTACACGATACTGCCGACGGCAAATCCGTACAGGAGAATGAATATCACGATCACATCGAACTGTTTTGCGAACTCATAAAACTCTGTCATATCCATTTACCTCGCATTTTCTTTGAATGGGCGGGCGGCAGCGGTGACTGCCGCCCTGTGTTGTCTCAGGAAAGATAATCGTCATCGTCCTCGGTGGAGAAATCATCCTCGGCACGGCTCTTGCCGCCCAGCGGCTCCCCATCGGAGATCTTCTGCAGGTTGTTCAGCCCGCAGGCGATGCCCCGGTTTCCGTTGGAGTTAAAAGCGTACAGGTTGATGCTGGCCCTGCCGTATACACCGGAGTACACCTCGGAACGCTCCAGGATGGGGTTCAGGTCCGCATCCACGATGCCGGGTGCGGTGGCGGAATTGGCGTTGATGAAGTACGCATCCGCATAGACCGGATCGTCCGGGCGCTCCACATCACCGTCGCGCAGCGGAGTCTTGATGACTGAAAGGGCCGGAACAGTCTTGCCGTTACCCTTCAGCTTGGACTCGCCTTCTTCATAGGCCGCCTGGATCGCCGTCTTGATGGCTTCCACGGTCTTGTCGGACTTCGGGATGATCAGGCTGACGCTGTACTTGGGCGTGCCGCCGTTGATGCTCTTGGGGTCCCAGACATTCGCATAGCTCCAGCGGGTTCTGGGGCCGGTGATTACCTTCGTCTTATTTACGATCTTTGCCATAGTTGTTGTCCTCCTCATTTTCTTTGAAATCGTTAATGGCTGTGTTCATGGCCGGGCGCTTATCGCTCTCCGGCACAAGTACGGGTTTGCCGGGCGGCTTGTAGACAAGGCCGCCGAGCAGCTCTTCAAACTTCTTCCGGCCAAGGGCCTGGCTCATGGCCGTGATGCCCAGCAGCCTCTTCTCATAGGGTTCGTAGCCGGCATCCTCCACCGCTTTGGCGACTGCAGCCTCATCGGTGTACTTCCGGTTGGAGCGGCCCTCGACCAGTTTGAATCCTGTGAACTTCGTCCCGGACAGGGCTTTCTGCAGGGCGTAGTCCTTAACGTCCCCAGCCCAGGAGACCAGTTCGTCCGCTTTGGTAAGAATAGCGGCGACCTCATCATCTCCCAGGAGCGCGGGCATCTCGAAGTCATACCGCGCCAGTTCCAGGTTGTACTCCGCCCGTTTGCGGCAGTTGGCCTTTGCCTTGCAGAACTGGCAGTGGTCGCCGGCTTTGAACTCGCCCTTGCCCTCGTATGCCAGCTTGGCGGCAGGGGCCAGCACGGTCTCCGCCCAGGCCAGGAGTTCTTCCCGGCTCATGGTGTATGTGCTGACATTCTCCCGGCGGGGTTGGTAGATGGTCAGGCTGACCTGCGCGATATCGTAAATGCCATCGAACAGGTCGAGGGCGCCCAGCGCATAGCAGGAAAGCTGGCTGTTCTTCTCCGCAGATACCAGGACGCCAAGCCCGTGCTTGTAGTCAATGATGTGGAGAAGCCCATCCGATACGATGACGCAGTCCCCGGTGCCGAAGCTGCCCTCGATCCCCACATAGCGGGAATAGTCGAGCCGCTGCTCCACAAGCACCAGCGGGTCGGCGCAGCGTTCCCTGGCCTTTGCCGCTTCCTCCATTACGAAGGAGCAGTACCCCTCGGCGCAGTCCTCCATCTCCTGGGAGTAGTAGGTCAGGTTCTCTGTGGGGTCCTTCACCCTGCGGCCAAGGGCTTTTTCTACCTTATAGGCGCACAGTTCATGGCAGTCGGTCCCCTCCTGGGCGTATTCGCTGGGCCTGTCCGCATACTCTTCGCAGAGCCGTGCCGATGGCGGGCAGTTGATCCACCTGTGGCTTGCGGAGGCGGAAAGGAAGGAATGCTTACCCATCGTTTCCTGCCTCCGGCTTTCCGAGCGCGTCCGCTTCCTTCAGAAGCCCTTCAAACTTAGAAGGGTCAATATCTGACAGCTTCCTCGCTCCGTATTTTGTAATGAGGGCTTTCACCTCTGCTGAGTGCCCTGCCTGGGCGATCACCGTCATGCGGTGGCGAACCTCCTCAAGGGTGAGTGCTTTCGGCTGCTCCTTCGGCGGCGCATCCTCTGCCCCCTGGGAAGAAAACATCCCCACCAGCGTATTGGCAATTCCGATGATGGTCTCCCCGCAGGAGCGCAGCTCCTTAATCTGTAAGTCCAGATCGCTGATTTTCCCCATTCGGCGTTCCTCCTTCCTGATTTGCCGTCTGCAGCTTTCTGGCGAGACGCTTTGCGATCACGCTGATGGCGATCAGCACATCGGCGAGTTCCTCGTCAAGCTGCCTGTCTCTGGTTGTCTCTGTGTTTTCCTGCATCCGCAGCACCTCCGTTTCCGAGCGGCTTTCCTGCCCCTCTGTCTCTGAAAGGACAGAACCGGGATTTTTCAGCGGAGAAAAATTTTGCCGTCCCTGTGCCTCTCACTTCTGAAAGGACAAGGACGGCATTTTTTAGCGGTGCTTTTAGCGGAAAATCTGACAGCGGCTGTTCGCATTTAATCAGGAAACGAAAAAAGTCCGGGCGCCCACCGCTGAAATGGCGGGTTTCTGTCCTTTCACAATTAGAGAGGTGTAAGCCGCTCAATTTTCAGAGAAAGGACGGAAACAGACTATGGGAACAGCGAAATCAAAAGGCCTGCCGCGCTGCTCTGCGCATCGGGACTGCTTTGCCAATAAGGACGGTGTGTGCGTCTGCCTGGGTGACAATGACTTCCACGGGAAAGACTGCCCGTTTTTTAAGACCACGGCGCAGTGTGACGCGGACAGGCAGAAAAGCTACGAGCGGCTGGTCAGTATCGGACGGGACGACCTGGTCGAGCGGTATCAAGTGAGGGGTATGTATGGGAGTTAGCAGATATAACAGTGAAGGCTACTACGACCCGACGGCCTATGAAGCCCTCACGAAGGTTACTCAGGAGGAAAAGGCGGCGAGATACCGGCCGCTGGTGTATATCTGCTCCCCGTACTCCGGGGACACAGAGAGCAATGCCGAAAAAGCAAGGCGGTACAGCCGCTTTGCCGCAGACGCTGGCACGATCCCCATTGCGCCGCATCTGCTGTTCCCGCAGTTCTTATCGGAAGAAACGGAACGGGAGCTGGCGATCTTTATGGATCTGGTGCTGCTGGGCAAGTGTGAGCAGCTCTGGGTGTTCGGCGGCGAGGTGTCAGACGGGATGCGCCGGGAGATCGGAAAGGCCAAGCAGAAAAATATGACGATCCGTTATTTTACGGATGATATGGAGGAAACGGAATGCAGATGACAATTTATGACGCCGCGACGGTGGGGAGCCGGTCAAACTGCGTGTACCCGAATCCCGTGACGGTCACGGATGCGGACACCATGCGGCAGGCGGCGGCCTTCGACCATGTGTGCGCGGCATATAAGCAGAACTACCGCAGTGTGGACAATTTCTTGAAAGCGGACTGTCTGCCGATGGACTGCGACAACGACCACTCGGATGACCCGGACGACTGGCTCACGCCCTTTGACGTGGCGATGGACTTTCCGGGCGTGGGGATGATCTTTGTCTACAGCAGGAGTCACATGAAGCAAAAAGGAAAACGCTGCCCCAGGCCCCGGTTCCATGTGTATTTTATCTGTACGGAGACAACAAATTCAGAGATTTACAGCTCATGGAAAGACAGATTGATCGCCGATTACCCTTACTTCGATGACGGGGCCAAGGATAGCGCCCGGTTCCTGTTTGGGGTAAAGAATGCGGCGGTCGAGGTGTATGACGGCGAGATTACCATTGACGAGTTCCTGGCAGACAGTTTTGCGGAGTGGGACGCGGCGCAGGGGCAGATCCCGGAGGGTTCCCGGAACAAGACCATGTCCCATTACGCTGGCCGAATCATCAAGCGGCTGGGAAATACAGAGGAAGCCCATAAGCAGTTTCTGAAGGAAGCGGAAAAATGCAGCCCGCCGCTGGATGACGCAGAGCTTGCGGGTATCTGGGCCAGCGCCGTGAAGTTCGGTGCGAAGGTAGCCGCCCAAGAGGGATATATCCCGCCGGAGCAGTATAACCAGGACTTCCTGCTGATGCCAGAAGATTTTTCAGATGTAGGCCAAGCTATCGTGCTGTCGCGGGAGTACATGGATCGGCTCCGATTCTCCCCGGCTACGGATTACATCGTGTTCAACGGCTCGTTCTGGGAAGAATCCCAGCCCAACGCCCAGGGCATTGCCCAGGAGCTGACCGCTCACTACGAGGATCATGTCCAGGATCTGGAGCGGCTGGAATATC
>ENA-OVGE01002842-OVGE01002842.1-human-gut-metagenome-genome-assembly--contig:-NODE-2842-length-10669-cov-15.839269_pt1 | contig 10669 bp, 7 predicted proteins | sample MGYA00237769_ERZ505417 | MGnify/ENA primary metagenome ERZ505417 (study PRJEB26158, sample SAMN06016403) | human gut metagenome | biome: human gut; feature: ankylosing spondylitis patient; material... | reverse complement strand
CCCATCAGTGCTGCGAGGACTTTGCCCTCATGCGCAGCATCCCCGGCATGACCGTGATCTGCCCCGCCGACGATGTGGAGGCCCGCGCCGCTGTGCGTGCTGCCTACGCAATGGAAGGCCCCGTCTATCTGCGCTTTGGCCGTCTGGCTGTGCCTGTGTTCCACGATGCCGAGAACTATCACTTTGAGATCGGCAAGGGCGAGCAGATCACTGAGGGCAGCGACATTGCCATCATCGCCACCGGCCTGATGGTCAACGAAGCCCGCATGGCTGCGGAGCAGCTGGCCGCTGAGGGCATCCACGCCCGGGTCATCAACATCCACACCATCAAGCCTCTGGACGAGGAGATCGTCCTCAAGGCTGCAAAGGAGTGCGGCAAGGTCATCACCGCCGAGGAGCACAACGTCATCGGAGGTCTGGGCGAGGCCGTCTGCGCCGTGCTGAGCGAAAAGCTGCCCACCCCTGTGCGCCGTGTGGGCGTGCAGGACGTGTTCGGCTGCTCCGGCCCTGCATGGGATCTGCTGAAGTTCTACGGTCTGGATGCTGCCACCATCTGCAAGACTGCCCACGAAATGCTGGGCAAATAAGCGCTTCTCCCACTGTATCTGCGCCGCCGCGTCATTTGCTGACGCGGCGGCGTTTTTGCATGCCGCAAATTTTTTTGCCAAATACTGCAGGATATGATATGCTTACAGAAAAAGCGGAAGGGAGAATCGCAATGCTGATCGTGGACAAACTTGCGTTTCAGGAAAAACTTTCGGAAGGGGAAAAAACGCTGGCCGCCTATATTTTGGCGCATGGGATGGAAATTGCCAAATATTCCACCCGCAGTCTGGCAGAAGTGACCTACACCTCTCCGCCGACCGTCCTGCGCCTTTGCAAAAAGCTGGGTTTTACCGGCTTTGATGACTTCAAGCAAAATTTTGTGCGTGAACTGGAATATCTCGACCAGCAACAGGGCAAGGTGGATTTCAATTTTCCCTTTGCTGAAAACGACAGCCCCATGCGGGTGGCGCAGAACATCGGCGAGCTGTACGAAGAAGCCGTCAAGGACACTATGCAGCTTCTCCGGTACGAAGACCTGCACAAAGCGGTGCTCCTGCTCAAATATCACGAGGAAATCCACATTTTTTCCGCCGGGACGGCCATCAATCAGGCCGAATCCTTCCGAGAAAAGATGCTCAAGATCGGCAAGCGGGTGGTCATTTTCAACAATCTGAACTACCAGCGGTATCAGGCCTGCTGTCTGTCCGAGAGGGACCTTGCCATGATCATTTCCTATTCCGGCGAAACGGCGCAGATGCTGGAGATTGCCCGGCAGTGCAAACGCTCCGGAACACCCATCCTTGCGCTGACCAGCTTTGGCGAAAACAGCCTGACCTGTTATGCGGATTGCAAGCTGACCCTTTCCACCAAAGAAAGCATCTATCAGAATCTTGGGGACTATGCTTCCCATCTGTCCATGACCCTTCTACTGGACATCTTGTATTCCGAGTACTTCCGGCAGAACTACCAGAAGAATTATACCTACAAGCTGGAACGCGCCCGAGAGCTGGAACAGCACCGCACCTCCACCAATCCTATTTTGTTGAATCTGCACAAAGAAAATGCGGAATGAAACACTGTTCCGTTTTTGATCGTGCAAAAAGAAACAGAAAAATTAACACTGTACCAATAAGTTTAAAAAATATTGCACAAAAACCTCCCTGCAAGTATTCTATACCTGCAAGGAGGTTTTCAAGCTTATGGAGATGCCAAAAAAGTTCCTGTGGGGCGGTGCGACCGCCGCCAACCAGTACGAAGGTGCCTACCAGACGGATGGCAAGGGCCTGAGCATTGCCGACGTGGAAAAAGGTGCACGCCACGGCGTCCCGCGCGAGATTCATACACAGGTCATGGAGGGCAACTACTACCCTAGCCATGAAGCCGTGGATTTTTACCACCATTACAAAGAGGACATCGCGTTGTTTGCCGAGATGGGCTTCAAGTGCTTCCGAATGTCCATCAACTGGCCGCGCATCTTTCCGCAGGGCGATGAATTGCAGCCGAACGAGGCCGGGCTTGCTTTCTATGACCGTGTGTTCGACGAGCTGCACCGCTACGGGATCGAACCGGTGGTCACGCTTTCGCATTACGAAACGCCGCTGTATCTGGTGCAGCACTATGGTTCCTGGCGTAACCGAGCCCTGATCGATTTCTTTGCCCGGTACTGTGAAACGGTGTTCCGGCGTTACAAGGGAAAGGTCCGGTACTGGATGACCTTCAATGAGATCAACGAGACCATGAACCAGAGCGAGCCATACCATCAGGCAGGCGTGCTCTTTGCCGAAGGCGAGGAGCACAACGCTGTCAAAGCGCTGGTCAGCCACAACATGTTCCTTGCCAGTGCAAAGGCCGTGCAGATCGGGCATGCGGTCGACCCGGAAAATAAAATCGGCTGCATGATCCAGTATCCCACCACCTACCCGCGCACCTGCGCACCCAAGGATGTGCTGGCACAGAGATTCCAGATGATGCCGAACTATTATTACACCGATGTGATGTGCCGCGGACACTACACCAGCCTGTGCACGGCACAGCTGCGGCGCATGGGCACTTCGGTAGAGATGCAGCCGGGCGATGCCGAGCTGCTGGCCGCAGGAACTGTGGATTACATCGCATTCAGCTATTATTTTTCTTCAGTTGCCCGTGCAACGGAAGATACGGATTGCTGTGTAGAACGCAGCAATCCGTATCTCCAGCGTACCGACTGGGATTGGCCCATCGATCCGGACGGCCTGCGCATCGCACTGAATGAGCTGTATGACCGGTATGAACTGCCGCTGTTCGTTGTGGAAAATGGTCTGGGTGCCATCGACACCGTAGAGCCGGATGGCAGCATTCAGGACGATTACCGCATCCGTTTTCTGGGCAGTCACATTGATGCGCTGCGGCAGGCCATTGAGCTGGATGACGTTCCGGTGATCGGCTACACCTGCTGGGGTCCCATCGACATTATTTCGGTGGGCACCGGCGAGATGCGCAAACGGTACGGCTTCATTTACGTAGACAAGAAGGATGACGGCAGCGGCACGTTGGCCCGCAAAAAGAAAAAGTCGTTTGCATGGTACAAAAAAGTCATTGCAAGCAACGGCGCAGACACCGCCCTGTAAGCAATGCATTTTTTAGGATATTGAAGGAGGCAAAACAAATGGATGCAAAGAAAACTGCCCAGCAGGTGCTGGAACAGGTCGGCGGCGCAGAAAATGTTACATTTCTGACCCACTGTGTCACCCGCCTGCGGTTCAACCTCAAGTCAATGGACGGCGTGGACGAGGCCAAGGTCAAAGCCGTACCCGGCGTGGTGGGTGTCGTGAACAAAGGCGGCCAGTATCAGGTCATCATCGGCAACGAAGTAGCTGCCGTGTACGATGAACTGATGAAACTGGGCGACTTCGGCGGTAAGGAAGTCAAACAGCCTGCCGCCCCGGCCGAGGAAAAGAAGAGCAGGGTCAGCATCATTCTGGACACGCTGGCCGGTGTGTTCACCCCGCTGATGCCGTTGATCGCCGGTGCCGGTATGATCAAGGCTCTGCTGTCTGTGCTGACCCTCTTCGGCTGGATCGACAAGAGCGGAAATCTGTACTATTTCCTCAACTTCATCGCAGACTCTTCCTATTACTTCCTGCCGATCTTCCTGGCCAACTCCGCGGCCAAAAAGTTCGGCTGCAACCCGCAGATGGCCATGCTGCTGGGGGCCATCCTGCTGCACCCGAACTTCATCGCCCTGAAAGCCGATGCCGATGTGGTCCATGTGCTGGGTCTGCCGGTGAAGATGGTAACCTATTCTTCCTCAGTCATCCCCATCTTCCTTATCACGCTGGTACTGCCATACGTGGAACGATTTGTCAATAAGGTCGTGCCCTCTGTGGTCAAGTTCATCCTGCGGCCGGTGCTCACCATCCTCATCATGGCTCCCATCTCCCTGTGCGTGCTTGGCCCTCTGGGCAGCATCATCGGCGATGGTCTGGTCAACGTCCTGCTGGCCATTGAAAAGGTCTGCCCCTGGGCACTGCCCACCGTCATCGGTGCCTTTATGCCGTTCCTGGTCATGACCGGTATGCACTACAGCCTGCTGCCCGCTTATGTCAACTCTCTGTCTATGCTGGGCTATGAGACGGTCATCGGCCCCGGTAATCTGCCTTCCAACATTGCACAGGGTGCCGCAGCCCTCTGCGTTGCCATCAAGACCAAAAACAAGAACTTCCGTCAGCTGGCCGTTTCCGGCGGTGTGACCGCTCTGCTGGGCGTGACGGAGCCTGCTCTGTTCGGCGTCAACGTCCGTCTGCGTAAGCCTCTCATCGCCACCACCATCGGCGGTGGTCTGGGCGGCCTGTATGCCGGTTTGACCGGTGTGCGCCGTTTTGGCGGCGGTGGTGCCGGTCTGGCAGCCATCGGCCTGTATGTCGGTGAAAATCCCATGAACGTGATCAACGCACTGATCTCTGCCGCGATCGCCTTTGTGGCCACCTTTGCGATCCTCTGGTTCATCGGTTTTGATGATGTGCCGGAAGAAGCCTGATCTCTTCTGAAACAAGCAGCGCCGGAACGATTTTGCCGTTCCGGCGCTGCTTTTTACGCCTCTCCCAGCAGCTTTGCGCGGCTGGCGTATACAGCGGTAAATACCTCCCGCAGCTGTTCGATCTCGGGGCGCGGGTCGTCCCGCAGGGTCAGCAGACAGGTGTCCGGCAACGGCAGCTGCAGCGGCAGGTACCATGCCGCCGGAAAGGCCGGGTATTTCATCGGGCACAAAAACATGCCGCGCCCGGCAAGCAGATCGTTGTAAACACATTCGTAGTTTTCCACCATGTGCCAGCTTGGTGCGGAAAACGGCAGGCCGGGCTGAACAACGGCAAGATCCACCATTTCCTGATACAGCGGCTCATAAAACAGCTGCTGCCCGGCAAGATCGGCCAGCGTCAGAGTGCTGCGCCCTGTGAGCGGGTGCTCCGGCGATACGATCAGGTAAAAGGTGTTGTGCAGGATGGGGGTGCGCTCGATCTCCGGCTGCAGCGGCCCAAAGGGCAGATAGAGGGCTGCGTCTGCCTCGCTGCAGAGCATTTCGTGGGGGTTGCGTGACACGGGCCGAGTGTCCACCGCAAACTCATATCCCGGCAGCGCGGCGTGCAGCCGTGCCATCAGGATGGGATAAATGGGATCCCGCTGCAGCAGCACCGGCGGCAGGCGCAGGGTCAGTGTGCGCCGCCGGGCAAAGCCCTTCAGCGCGGTGCGGGCGTTCAGGATGCTGCGATAGATCCCCTCCGCCTGCGGCACAAAGGCCCGGCCTGCTTCGGTCAGCGCCACGCGGGTGGTGCTGCGCTCAAACAGGGCCAGATCAAGCTCCTTTTCCAGACTGCGGATCTGGTAGCTGAGGGCGGGCTGGGTGCAGTACAGCTCCCGGGCGGCGGCGGTAAAATTCAGCGTCCGGCTCAGGGTGAGAAAACACAGCAGCTGGCGGTCGTTCATGGGCGAAACCTCTCCTTTCCCGGCGGGCAGAATAAGATTGCTTTCAGTATAGCACATCAATGGAGACTGATAAAGAGCTTTTATCACTGTGGCAAAAATTTTTTGTTTCCATTTTACTTCGTTATATTTTATACTAAGTGTCGGAGCGGGATAAAAATCCCGCAGAAACGAGAAGAAGAGAAGAAAGAAAAAGGAGCAAACAAGATGGAAAAGATCTCCCGCAAAGGCTTTCTGAAAGTTGCCGCTGCCGCCGCAATGAGCGGTGTCACCGCCGGCGCTCTGGCTGCCTGCAACTCCGCAAGTTCCTCCGGCACTGCGGCATCCGCTTCCGGCGATGCCGTCTACACCCCCGGCACATACACCGGCACGGCTACCGGCATCGGTGAGGTGAAGGTGACCATGACCTTCAGCGAGACCGCTATCACCGATGTGGTCATCGATGCTTCCAACGAGACCGAGAGCATCGGCGGCGTGGCTGCTCCCACCCTGCAGGATGCCATCATGGCGGCACAGAACGCTGAGATCGACAATGTTTCCGGCGCCACCGTCACCACCAACGCGGTCAAGAAGGCTGCCGCCAGCTGCATCGAGCAGGCTATGGGCGTTGCTTCCGAAGAGCCTGCTGCAGATACCGCCGGGGATACCGGCGATGACTGGCTGGGCGAAGAGCCGGACGTGCAGGCCAGTGAGACCCAGGACTTTGATGTGGTCATCATCGGCGCCGGTCTGTCCGGCGTCTGCGCTGCCCGTGCGGCTGCCGAGGAGGGCGCAAAAGTTGCCATCGTGGAAAAGAGCTCTTCCTTCAACTGCCGCAGCGGCGAGTATGCCCTGCTGAACGGCAGCCTGAACAAGCGCTGGGGCCGTGAGAACATCGTGGACGAGGATGTTGTGGTCGACCGCCTGATGCGCGAGTGCACCTACCGCAACAAGCGCTCCATCCTGAAAAAGTGGGCTTCCCATGCACACGAGGTCATGGACTGGTTCATCGAGGCTTACCCCGAGCTGACCATCTGCGACTCCACCCGTGAGGCCGTGACCCAGGAGCAGTTCGACAAGGGTATTCTGGTGCCGCTGGCATGGCCTCAGCCCGAGCACTACGATTACCGCAACGAAGAGTTCCCCACCTTCCCTTCCAGCATGGAGTTCCGCTCTTCCCGCAAGGATCAGCAGGGCTTTATAGTGGAAGCCAACCTGAACAAGGCCGTTGAGAACGGTGCACAGACCTTCTTCGGCTGCTTCGGCACCAAGCTGCTGAAGGACAGCGACGGCCGCGTGACCGGCGTGATCATCCGCGACGCACAGAATGACAACAAGTACATCCAGCTCAACGCTTCCAAGGGCGTGATCCTGGCTACCGGCGACAACTCCGGCGACGAGAAGATCATGAAGCATTTTGCTCCCGAGATCGTGGAGAAGAAGATCGCCAACATGGGTGCCATGGGTATGCTGGGCGTTGACGTGGAGGGCAAGACCGTGGAGACCGGCGACGGCCTGCGCATGGGCGCATGGATCGGCGCAAAGGTGCAGGATTTCCACGCACCGATGACCCACCACATGGGCAGCGGCATGGGCGTGACCCCCTTCCTGCAGATCAACAAGCGCGGCGACCGTTTCATGAACGAGTGCATCCCCGGCCAGCAGCTGGAAAACCAGATCGAGCTGCAGCCCGAGTGCACCTCCTTCCAGCTGTACGACTCCAAGTGGGGCGAAGAGGTGCCCTACATGCCCGCAAACCACGGCGGCCTGTGCTACATCATCCCCGAGGATGAGGATGAGTCCAACCCCAACTACACCGACCGTCAGTACACCAAGATCAGCGCAAAGGCCGAGGCTTACCAGTTCAAGGCCGATACACTGGAAGACCTGCTGACCCAGTGCGGCTTTGAGGGCGATGCACTGGATAATGCACTGGCTTCCGTCGAGCGCTACAACGAGCTGGCCAAGGCCGGTTCCGACGATGACTTCGGCAAGCCCGCAAGCCGGATGTTCGCGCTGGAGAATCCCCCGTACTATGCATGCCAGTGGGGCACCACTTCCATGCTGGTGTGCGTGGGCGGCCTGGAGAGCGACGAGAACTGCCACACCTTCACCGAGGAGGACCCCGCCAGCCCCAAGCGCGACATCATCAAGGGCCTGTATGTCTGCGGCAATGTGCAGGGCAGCCGCTACGCAGTGGAATACCCCATCTGCATGCGCGGCATCAGCCACAGCCTGTGCGTCTACTACGGCTACATCGCCGGCAAGAACTGCGTGGCCGGTGTCTGATACCCTGCTGACAGAACACTGAAATAAGCGTTTCCCTGCCCGGAGCAGTATTCTTTCTTCCTGCTTCGGGCTTTTTTGCGCCCCTGTGTGACCCGGTCACGGAAAAACACACTCCGACGGGGTATACTGATGCTGTCAGTGAAATTACAAACACCCTTCAGGAGGTAAAAATATGGCAGTTGTTACGATCACGAAGGAAAATTTTGAGCAGGAGGTGCTGCAGAGCGCAAAGCCTGTCCTGCTGGACTTCTGGGCCAGCTGGTGCGGCCCCTGCCGCATGCTCAGTCCCGTTGTGGACGAGGTGGCCGAGGAGCGCACCGATGTGAAGGTGGGCAAGGTGAACGTGGACGAGCAGCCGGAGCTGGCAGGCCAGTTCGGCGTGATGAGCATCCCCACCCTGCTGGTGTTTGAGCAGGGCAAGCTGGTGCGTCAGGCCGTGGGTGCCCGCCCGAAGGCCAGTGTGCTGGACCTGCTTGGGTAAATATGCGTGCTGAAAAGGAGCTGTTGCGCCATGCAACGGCTCCTTTTCTTCTTTTCCCTGTACAAACGCACAGAAAAATCGTATCATTGAGTTGAAAACACCGTCGCTTTCCTACTTTACAACTTTACCTAGATAAAGTAAAATAAACTCAAGTAAGAAATGGGGGAACCGACAATGGAATTCAGCATTGCAAACCTGCAGCCCAAGGAGCGCGCCTCCTTTGCGCTGCGCGCCTTGTACGAAGCGGCGGGCTGCCGCAAGTATCATATGGGCCGGTTTGAGGAGTACGGCCTGTATCAGGAGAACCGCAGCTTTTTGTCGTCCGAGCAGGTCATCACCTTTACTGATCTGGATGGCCGTCTGCTGGCCCTCAAGCCGGACGTGACCCTCTCCATTGCCAAGACGGCGCAGCCCGCCCCCAGCGAGACCCTGTGCTACTACTATCACGAGAACGTCTACCGCCCTTCCGCCGAGAGCCACACCTTTAAAGAGATCAGCCAGATGGGCCTTGAGATGCTGGGTGCGGTGGGCGAAGCACAGGTGCAGCAGGCGGTGTGTCTGGCGGCGCGGTCGCTGGATGCGCTGGGGGCCGATTGGGTGCTGGAAGTGAGCCACATGGGCTACCTGTTCGGCCTGTTCGACGCGCTGGGCGTGCCGGATGCCGCCCGCGCAAGGCTGCTGGAAAAGCTGCGGGAGAAAAACGCCCACGAGCTGCGGGCCGCCGCCGGAGCTGCCGGTCTTGCCGATGCCGCCGATACCCTGTGCAGCGTGCTGAGCCTCTGCGGCAGCTATGCCGATACCCTTGCAAAGGCCGCTGCTCTGTGCCGCAATGACGCCATGCGCGCGGCTGTGGCCGAGCTGGAAGCGCTGGCTGTGCCGCTGGAAAAGGCGGGCGGCGTCATCCGGCTGGACATGACGCTGGCCGGTGAGATGGAATACTACAACGGCCTTGTGTTTCAGGGCTACCTGAAAGCCCTGCCCCGCCCCCTGCTCAAGGGCGGCCGCTACGACCTGCTGATGCAGAAGTTCACCCCCGGTGCCGGTGCCATCGGCTTTGCGGTCTATCTGGACGAGCTGGACCGCCTGAGCGCCCCGCTGCCGCCGGTGCAGAAGAACAGCACCGACAGGGTGATGCTGAACGTGGCTCTGCCCAAGGGCCGTCTGGGCGATAAGGTGTATCACCTGCTGGCGGGCATCGGCTACGGCTGCCCGGAGGACTACAACGCCACCCGCAAGCTGGTGGTGGAGAACCCGGCGGCGGGCATCCGGTATTTTCTGGTCAAGCCCAGCGACGTGGCCATCTATGTGGAGCACGGTGCTGCCGATGTGGGCATCGTGGGCAAGGATATCCTGACCGAGGCCGCCGCCGATGTGTACGAGCTGCTGGACACCGGCCTTGGCCGCTGCCGGATGTGCGTAGCCGCCCCGGCGGGCTACCGGGACGACCCCAGCCGCCCGGTGCGGGTAGCCACCAAGTTCGTCAACATTGCAAAGCGCTACTACGCCTCCATGGGGCGGGATATCGATATCATCAAGCTGAACGGCTCCATTGAGCTGGCTCCCATCCTTGGGCTTTCGGATGTCATTGTGGACATCGTGGAGACCGGCACCACCCTGCGGGAGAACGGCTTGCAGGTTGTCACCGAGTTCATGCCCATCTCGGCGCGGTTCATCGCCAACAAGGCCAGCTACCAGTTCAAGCACCGGCAGATGGACGCCATGCTGGAAAAGCTGCGCGACACCTTGCACAAGCAGGAGGAAGAGAAATGATCAAGCTGTATAACTTTGACGAGCTGAAACCGGAAGAGATTCTGAACCGGGACATCCGCGCCGAGAAGAACGTGGAGGACGTGGTGGACGCCATCATTGCGGACGTGCGCGCCCGGGGCGATGACGCCCTGAAGGACTACGCCCTGAAATTTGACGGCGCAACAATCGAAAGTTTACAGGTGACGCAGGCCGAGATCGACGAAGCCTTTGCGGGCATGGACCCCTATTTTCTCGAGACCCTGCGGCAGGCGGCGGAGAACATCGAGCAGTTCCACCGCCAGCAGGTGCACAAGAATTTTGTGATGAACGACCGCCCCGGCATTGTACTGGGGCAGAAATATACCCCCATTGAAAAGGCCGGTGTGTATGTGCCCGGCGGCACGGCGGCTTACCCTTCCACCGTGCTCATGGATGTCATCCCCGCCAAGGTGGCAGGGGTGTCCGAGATCGTCATGACCACCCCCGCCGGGAAGGACGGCAAGGTGAACCCGGTCATTCTGGCCGCTGCCGCCACCGCCGGGGTGACCAAAATTTTCAAGACCGGCGGCGCACAGGCCGTGGCGGCGCTGGCCTACGGTACCCAGAGCATCCCGGCGGTGGATAAGATCGTTGGCCCCGGCAACATCTACGTTGCCACCGCCAAGCGCA
>ENA-OVGE01002834-OVGE01002834.1-human-gut-metagenome-genome-assembly--contig:-NODE-2834-length-10711-cov-3.380537_pt1 | contig 10711 bp, 9 predicted proteins | sample MGYA00237769_ERZ505417 | MGnify/ENA primary metagenome ERZ505417 (study PRJEB26158, sample SAMN06016403) | human gut metagenome | biome: human gut; feature: ankylosing spondylitis patient; material... | reverse complement strand
CATATTATCCTGGAAGCAACGGACAAAAAGGATATAATCTTTTACATTTAAATGCACTGTATGAGATTGATTATCATATTTATGCAGATTCAATTATCCAGAAAAGCAAAAATTGTAATGAACATAAGGCTCTTCAGGAAATGGTTGATCGATCGACCATACCAGAAGCTCTTATTATAGCAGACCGGGGTTATGAATCTTATAATAGTATGGCACATATTCAGGAAAAGGGCTGGTACTTCTTGATACGTATTAAAGATGGACATGGAAGTATAAAAAGCAACCTGGAACTTCCAAAAGAAAAGCTTTTTGATCTGAAGATAAATCTTAACATTACAAGGAAACAGTCAAAAGAAGTAAAGGAACTGCTAAAGGATAAGAACCATTATCGGTATCTTCCTTCCAATGTGAATTTCGACTATTTACCTGCAAAAAGTAATTATAAAGATCCAGCCTCGTTTTATGGATTGTCTTTTAGGATTGCAAGATTCCAAATTTCAGAAGATACTTATGAAACCGTCCTTACAAATTTGGATAAGGAACAATACCCTCTTGAAAAATTAAAACAGCTTTATGCTTTAAGATGGGGAATTGAAACATCTTTCAGAGATTTAAAATATACTATTGGAATGTTGGATTTTCATTCAAAAAAGGTGATGTGTATCCAACAGGAAATCTATGCACATCTAATCATGTATAATTTTGCACAAATGATTACCTCGCACGTAGTCATTGAAAAAAAGCAAAGAAAATATACATATAAAGCCAACTTCTCAGTTGCGTCGCACTTGTGCCGATTATTTTATCGTGGGAAAACGACATCACCTGATTTAGAAACCATTATCGCAAAGAATGTGATTCCCATACGCCCCGATCGTCATGGGGAACGGAAAGCAACTACTAAGATATTTCATGGTTTCTTATATAGAGTAGCATAAATTTGAATAAGTGAATATAGTTTTTTGAGGCAGATGAAAATCTGTCTATTTGTGTTTGGCAAAAATAGAAAACAGGCTGAAGAGAACTCCTCAACCTGTTTCTGGGCAAACGCCAAATCAGCTTGCCTATGATAACTTAATGACATTGTGCTTTTGCAGGGTTTTGCTATTGTTGGAACCGCTTTTCTGATATAATAAATATCAGAAGGGCGGTGTTTTTTATGATGACGAAAAATGCAGATAAAAAAAGAGAACAAATGATGATGTTTTCCATGGATGACATGGTACCTCAAAACCATATGCTGCGATTGATTGATAAAGCAATCAATTGGAACTTTATTTATGATCTGGTTGAAGAAAAATACTGTCCGGATAACGGTCGTCCCAGTATGGATCCCGTCATGCTGATAAAGATACCATTCATTCAGTATCTCTATGGAATAAAAAGCATGCGGCAGACCATGAAAGAGATCGAGGTAAACGTTGCATACCGCTAGTTTCTTGGACTGGACATGCTAGATCCGATACCTCATTTTTCTATATTTGGAAAGAATTATACCCGCCGTTTCAAAGACACAGACCTTTTTGAGCAGATCTTTTCAAAGATATTGGAAGACTGTATGAAATATAATCTTGTAAATACAGGACAGATCTTCGTGGATGCAACACATGTAAAAGCCTGTGCAAACAGTAAAAAAATGCGGAAAAGAGTTGCACATGAACAGGCGCTCTGGTATGAAGAAGAATTAAATAAAGAGATTGAAAAAGACCGCCTGGCACATGGAAAGAAACCATTAAAGAAAAAAGATGATAATCAGCCACCGGCATCCGGTGGAAATGGAAACAATAAAGATTCCAAAGAAGAGAAAATTCCTGAAGATGTAAAAACGCAGAAATGCAGTACCAGTGATCCGGAAAGTGGATGGTTTCGAAAAGGAGAACATAAACATGTTTTTGCATATGCAGTAGAAACTGCCTGTGATAAACATGGCTGGATCCTTGGATATACAGTACATCCTGGTAATGAGCATGACAGTCGTACTTTTAAAGCATTATACGATAAGATATCTAAACTGAATCCGCAGATGGTAGTTGCAGATGCAGGATATAAAACTCCGGCAATCGCCCATCAGCTGTTGGAAGATGGAATCCAACCACTTTTTCCGTATACCCGTCCCAAGACCAAAGAAGACTTTTTCGGAAAACACGAATTCGCATATGATGAATACTATGATTGTTATATATGTCCGGGAGCACATATATTGCCATACAGTACAACAAACAGAAGTGGATATAAAGAGTATAAAAGCTGCGGTGAACATTGTGCTGAATGCCAATATCTTTCAAAATGCACAGAAAGCAAGGATCATATAAAACTGATCACACGTCATGTATAGGAAGAATATATGGAAGTGGCAGAAGACATTCGGCACACGATAGGAAACAGACAGATCTATCAGTTAAGAAAAGAAACCATAGAGAGGATATTCGGTACAGCGAAAGAACAACATGGATTTCGATATACGCAGTATGTAGGAAAGGCGCGGATGGAAATGAAAGCCGGGCTTACCTTCGCATGCATGAATCTGAAAAAACTGGCAAAAATTCTGGAAAAACGAGGCTGGAATACAGCCAGATTTTTGTTGATTTTGAAAAAAATAAAAAGAAAAGAAGTTTTAAAAGAAAAATGGTGCTGGGCATAACACCCAACACCAAGTTTGTCTACAGTCTGTAACAACCACCGTTTCAACCGGTGGTTGTTTATCAGCTCACCTTCAGATTCCCAGAACAGCAGATATCTTAATCTCTTTTTCCGTTTCACTGAGGTCAAAATCGCCGCCGTCTTCCACAGTCATATGTACCTCATACAGTACATCTTCGGATAATGTATCCGGTGTTTCACCATCTTCTGTCTGAATATGCCATTTCTCTGCCGGAACTTCTTTCAAGGTACCATCTGTACCATATGCATACAGCTTCAGAGAACCTGTTTCCCCGGAGATTCCTTTCATACGTATTGCAACGGTTGTATTCGGATGTACGTTCTCAATTGTGATCGTATTCAGCCATCCTTCCACATCTCCCTGGCCGCCGTCTGCCGCAAATTTCTCCTGACTTAACACATTGCGCATTGCCTGATCCAGATCCACCTTGCGGTAAGGCATTTCCGGCAGATATACAAACCTGTCCTGAAGTCTCAGAAGTTCCAGATAGCCGGTCGGACAATAGAGCGCATTTCCGCTGTTTCCCGCATACATACCGATAGCCATGTTGTTGTATCCCGGTTTGTCAGAAATATCCATGGTAAATGCAGTCTCGCCTGTCTCAAAATCAAGCATGATATACTGCCACATACCAGTTTCCATATCCTGAACATATCCGTAAATATATCCTGTTGCAGTGGACAGCTTCATCATGGAAGTGTCAGACAGATCACTTCTGCACCAGATACTCTTCATCTCATATCCGTCCTCCGTCTTAACTGTATCCACACGTTCTATACCCGGCGCGATCATTTTATTGCCCTGTCTCAGCCAGCCCACATCATAAATATTCTCATAGCTTTGTATTGAGGAATCATTATCTGCTTCTCCAAGCTTCGCACTTCCTGCACCAAACCAGTTACATACGATCGTGCTTACTGTTCCCTCTCCATCATCATATACAATTGCAGAATTTTCCACAGACACCTGTGTACCTTCCGGAAGCTCATCTATAACAGGCATGCTCGCAACCTGTTCTCCTGTTTTCATATCCACCGCAATAAGATTTACCGGATCCTGATTATCTGTAAACATAACCAGATCTTTGGTCAGAGACGGGGAACATCCACCTCCCCATGCAAGACCGCCACCTGTCGTCTCATCGCCTTCTTTGCTTTCCTTGGCACCCACACTTTTATAGGAAGTTTCCCAGACTTTTTTCACACCATTATCCGCCTGGAGCAGATAACACTTCAGATTTGTCAGAATGACCGCACCCTCCTTAGATGCCGCAATACCATTCTCTGCACCCTCTCCCGGTTCCAGTTCATATACAAACACTGCATCTGACAGATCCACATCTTCTCCATTCAAGATCTTATCGATAGCTGCACGTGAAACATAACCAAAGGTTCCCTGCTGTTTTCTGTCGGGATAAATGCGGAAGCCTCCTGTTGCAAACCAGAGATTTCCCTCATAATCAAAAACTACAGATAACAGATTCTGATCCAGTGTTTTTCCAAGTGCTGCCTCTGCTGCCGCTTTAATGTCGATATCCAGAACCTTCTCAAATTCCGGAAGTACATTTCCCTCCTCATCTGTAGCCTTAAGCATAAGTACCCGATTATCGTTCGTCGGACACACAATGCGATTGCTCTCATCTACAAAAGAATATGAACTCTGTATCAGATAGCTTCCATTGTCATGCTGTTTTGGTGAAAAATAGCCCAGGGTCTGTGCCTCATCTGCATTAATATCACGGATCGCCAGGCCACCCAGAAGCGGAACCACAGAATGTCCATAGGAATCAAAAAAGACTGCCGGGGAAGCATTGGGATTAACTTTTTCATAAGAAACATTGATCTCAGAATAAATATCAACAGGCAATACCTCATCTGTTGAATCTGTATTATAGCAGTCATGATGAATATTGGAATCACTTGCTGCCATATAAGGATTCACATCCATAACCTTCGGTGTAAGTGTCTTTATAGGCAATTCTGATGTCTGACCTGCATTTTCCTCTGTCTGTGTTTCTTCTACCTGTGTTTCCTCTGCACGTACCATATTTATTGACGGTTCAGATGTTGTAGCTGCTATAAAAGCGATCATTGCAAGAATTAAAGCTCTTTTCTTCATAATTGTTTTCCTCCTGAGTGTTTTTGTCATATTACATTTCTGCGTTCAAACCAGATGGAGAGTCCTTCTTTTATTTTCTGCTCTTCCACAGGTTTCATAAAAAAATATTCTATCCGCATCCTGAACGCATGAAGCGAAAAATCAAGATCACTGCACCAGATGATCCCACATTTCGGATACAGGGAACGGAGATGTTCTGCCGCATTCAGCCCGGACACACCTGGCAATGCAAGAAACACCACTGCCGGTACTGTTTTTCGTATCCGCCCAAAAAACTGTTCCTGATTCTGATAGATTTCAATCAATGGAAAAACTTTCTTTTCTGTACAGTAATTCCTGATATATTCCGCACAGTTCTGTCCTTCCTGTTCCTGATCAGTCAATATGGCAATACAATACACGACATCCCTCCTCTTCCATTTGATGTACTCCCATTTGTTATCCTCATTATAAAAAAGTCAGAAATTTTTTCAATAATTCTGTCACGAAACGACAGAAAATGACACGAATTGTAAATCTATGGTATTGTTTTGTGATATACTTATAGCAGAATTTTATGATATCAGGGTCAAAAGGTCAAAAAGTCGTTCGTGCTTGCACGATAAGACTTTTGAACTTGGGACCCGCCAAACATGAGAAAGTAGCGATTTACGTAGTAAATCAGCGGATTTCGAATGTTTGAGAATTGCGGGAGCTGCTTTGCAGCGGAGCAATTCGTAGATATCAAGTTAGGGGCAAAATGCCTTTTGACCCTAACATCATTTTATAAATAAAGGAAGATTTACTATGAGAATTGCAATTGTTGATGATATTTCAGAAGAACGGACACTGCTTCGCAACAGACTGGAATCTCAATTTTCCAGGCGCAATGTCCACGTAGATATATTTGAATATGAAAATGGAGAAACTTTCCTCACTGCAGCGAAGGAATGTCCTTTCACTGTAGTGTTTCTGGATATTTATATGAATGGTTCTAACGGGATTGATACAGCAAAAGAACTTCGCAGATCAGATACTGACTGTCTGCTGATCTTTACAACAACTTCTACCGACCATGCATTAGAGGGATTCCAGGTCCGGGCTCTGCACTATCTTGTAAAGCCCTACAGTGAAAATGATATTTCCGCACTGGCCGATGAAATCCTTTCCCGCATCCCGGATTCCGGGAAATACATAGATGTAAAGGTAAACGGCAGTAATATTCAGATTCCCTTCCGGAAAATAATCTACGCAGAGCATTTTTCCCACATGATCCACATCCACACTGCCGGTGAAAGGGAACTGGTCACCCGCCAGTCCTTTGATTCCTTCATAACCTCCCTGAAAATGGACTCACGTTTCTATCGGTGTAATCGAGGCGTTGTAATCAATCTGGAGCATGCCGTTGATTTTGACGGAACAGGCTTTCGCCTTGATAACGGAAGTAATGTTCCGGTAAGCAGGAAGCTTATCAAAAACGCCAGACAGACATTTATGGAATTTCTGTTCCAAAGGAGGTCCTGAAATGACTGACATACTTCGCCCTGTACTTGAACTTTCCGTAATCATTCCCGGTATACTGCTGGCATATCTGCCTGTAAAGAACTATCTGAGGCAGACACCGCTTAAGCTGACAGCATGGCTTCTTCCCCTTCTTCTGGGAATCTGTATTTTGGGAGGGGCAGTTTGCTGTGCCCTGCAAATTCCCACCAGATGGTTCCTGTTTCCTCTGCTGCCTGTCATTATGCTCATTTACCATAAAACATTAAAAATCTCTGTCTGGAAATCTGTCAGTATTTTTCTTGCAGTCTTCGCAGTTTTTACATGTGTCAAAAGTTTGTCCCGGGCAGTTAATGCACTTATGACCGCAGACCTGCATATTACAGAAAATGAACTGTGGTTTCACACCGGTGCCGGGATTTTCTATAACGTGATCTGTCTGCTTTTTGTTCTGGCAGCCTGGTATCCTGCCCGCCACTGTGTACAGACAATGATCACAGACGAGAACTTTGCCCAGACCTGGTACGTATTCTGGATTCTTCCGGTAATCTTCATCGGAGTGAATCTTTTTATGATTCCTAAATACCGCAGTACTTTATATACCGGGCGGGTCCTGCAGTGTTATATTGTTTTCAGTCTTGTACTGCTCATAATCCTGCTTCTGTTTTATGTTATGTTTCTTATGATGGCAGTCAGCCTGAACAGAAATGCCAGACTTCAGCAGGAGAACCATTTTCTTTCCCTTCAGCAGGAAAGATACGAGAATATCTGCATGGCTATTGAAGAAGCCAGACAGGCGCGTCACGATATCCGGCATCACTTTGTGCAGTTATCCTCTCTGGCAGAACAGGGTGACATAGAAAAAATTAAAGAATATCTCTCCGCTGCAACCGGAAAAATCTCTGACTATAACCTGCATTTCTGTGAAAATCAGGCTGTTGACAGTGTTTTCGGATATTATTCCACCATTGCAGAAAGAGAAAACATTCCTTTTCATGCACTGGTTTCTCTGCCTGCTGATCTTTCCATAGATGAGATTAATCTGTGCCTTGTGTTTTCCAATCTGCTGGAAAATGCCATCCAGGCAAGTGTAAAAACAGCGCCCGCCCTCAGAAAGATTAATGTGGAAGTTTATCCCCACCATAATCATCTCCTTCTGATTCATGTGGAAAACACCTTCGATGGCAAAATACAGCAAAAAAACAATATTTTCCAATCCTCCAAACGCTCCGGAAACGGCATAGGAATCGAATCTGTCCGCCACATTACCGACAAAAACGGCGGTGCCTGTGACTTTACCTATGAAGATGGTATTTTCTCCGCTAAAATAATGCTCCGGATATAATCAGTTACTGATTATACCCGGAGCATCCACGTATCAATAAAAAATACAATGACATTATTACCTCCTGCAAGTCTGATTTCTGCTTTTATTTCATTTTATTGCATATTCTCTTTGACTATATTTACCATCTTCCCCGCAGTAAGTGCAGCTCCATATGCAGCCTCTTCTTCATATTCAGGAACCTCCATCGGCATTTTGAACATTTCTTCTGCCAGTCTTCTCATCATTTTAACATCCAAAAAGTTCCTGCAAATATCAGACACGCAATGATAGTTCTGTCAGGAGATTACTTTATAACAGACAATTCAAACAGATCATTTATCCAAAAACAGTCGTGAAGCCACACAGGTGACGTTTCACGACTGTTTTTATTCTGCTGATCGTATAGCTCAGATATGCGATCCTTGAAAAGATAATAATGTGACACACCTTTCTTTTACCTTATACTTTCCACCAATGTAAGCAGCAGCTTGTCAACGTGGATCGGCTTTGCCATATGACCATTCATTCCGGCTGCAAGAGCATTTCTCTTATCCTCCTCAAATGCATTGGCAGTCATTGCAATAATTGAAATATCAGCCTTTTCTTTATCAGCAAACTGACGGATCAGTTTTGTTGCCTGATATCCATCCATATTCGGCATCTGAATATCCATAAGAATCAGATCATAGTATCCGTCATCTGATTCTTCCAGTTTATCAAAACATTCCTGGCCATCTTTGACCCAGTCGATCAGAAATCCTTCTTCTTTCAGTAGTTCCATCGCAATTTCAGCATTTAATTCATTATCTTCGGCCAATAAAATTCTTTTACCCTTAAAATCAATATCAAGCTCATGGGAAGATTCAATATTTCTATTAGTATAATCTTTATTCGCAATCTTATGTGGAATAGTGATCGTAAAAGTACTACCCTTACCAAGTTCACTCTCTACTTTAATACTGCCATTCATTAAGTCCACAAGGTTTTTGACAATAGCCATACCAAGTCCAGTACCTGGAATTTTAGATAGAGTCGTATTTCTTTCACGTGTAAATAATTCAAATAAAGATGGTAAGAATTCTTCACTCATTCCAATACCTGTATCTGTAACTTTAGTTTGAATCAATACATAGCCTTCTTTATCATAAGGAAGTTCTTTTGTATCGATTGTTACCTTACCACCAGCAGATGTATATTTTATCGCATTACTGATTAGGTTAGATAGAATTTCCTGCATCTTTGTAGAATCGACAATAATATGTTTGTGTTCGACATTCACAATTTTGTTTAATTCAATATTCTTTTTTGAAGCTTCCGCTGCAAATGCACCACAAACAAGTTGAGTAATATTCCCCACTACTTCATAATTTTCATCCAATTCCATCTTACCACTTTCAACACGAGCCATATCCAATACATTATTAATAATTGAAAGTAATAATTTGCTGGATTGTTCAATCATTTCTTGATAATGAATCAGCTTTGGATTCGTTAATTCTTTCTTCATTAATTGTGAATATCCCACAATCGCATTCATCGGTGTACGAATATCATGTGACATATTAAATAAGAATATAGATTTGGCCTCATTGGCCTTTTCAGCCTTGACCTTTTCTTGGCGTAAAGCCTCCTCTTGTTCTAACTCACGCTTCTTTTCTTCCGTAAAATCACGATTTGCGAGCAATACACTCACAACACGACCATTCTCATCATATTTTTGAGGTACAATCATCGAAAGGATCCAAGTTCCATCTGTCCTTTCACAAGTATGGAATAAGGAATTCTTTCCTTCAAGACGTTTTGCGATGGTCGTACTATCATAAAACTCAACACTACTCTGCCTAAATGGTTTTGCAATCAAACGATTTACTTGCTCTAATAATATATTTTGATCCATCTGAGTATAGCGTCCATTTAAGCCAGGAATATTATTTCCTTTAATTAATTCCACATCACCTGTCTCTAGATTAATCAAACAAATATAGGAATACCCAGCCGATAATGCCTCAACTTCATGTCGAGCTTGTTGCACCTGTTTACCTAAAGTAATTGGAAACTCTTCATCTTCCAATTGTTCTTTATCTGGAATCGAATGATGAATATGAAGCACCTTCCATTTTCCATCTCTAACTCCATAAATAATAGTAAAGCGAGAATCCAAATGTATAATTGTAACTTCTTTATCATAAAGACCATAAATTTGAACAGATCCATACACAAAGACACATTGATCATCCACAATATTTTCTTCAATTTCTAAATCTTTAAATTCAAAATGAATATTCTTCCTTTTCTCCACATCAAATTTGAAAGAATTTAAAAAGTGCTCAATATTTTTAAAGAATTATTGTTTTCCCGTACCAATAATACTCGCATTGGAATCTAAAAAATCTTGAATTGCAACATCACTCAACGTATCCGATCCTAGATATGTTTCTAACAATTGTCTAGTAAGTAACTTAAAATCCTGCATAACCCAACCCCACAAAATAAAAGGCATCATCTCAAATCAGACAATGCCATATTCTAAAATTAAAACTGATTTGAAAAGATATATCATTACCTATATGATACCACAAAATCTAGCCTAAGTTGTTAATACTATCATCAATATCATCAAGTTTATTACAAACTTCTTCTATTTTATCATCATAAGTAGTATCACCCTGAATTTCTGTTACTACATTATAAATATCTGAAATCACATTATTATTTTGCGTATTATAACTAATTTCTTTTAGTTCCTCTAACACATCATTTCTTGCACAATCTTCACTATAATATTCTATAAGCTCATCAATTTTTTCATTCATATCTCTTAACTCTGATAAAATTTCTGATAATAAACCTACTACTTCATCCATGATTCATCACTCCTCATATATTTCTTCCATCTTCTTAATACATCTTTTAATGCTCATCCAAGTAAGCATAAGCTGCTTCTTCAATATCACCAATAATAGCTCCTAACATATTATCATCCTCTTTTTATTCTAGATTTTTTTAAAATATATAGTATCATACATACATAAACTAACTTGTGATGGATAAAGCTGGGCTGGCTGTGCCAGTAAGATGTTAATCGTGATGCCAATGCTTGTGGGGTTAGTTTTTTTCTTTTTATA
>ENA-OVGE01002833-OVGE01002833.1-human-gut-metagenome-genome-assembly--contig:-NODE-2833-length-10713-cov-3.225464_pt1 | contig 10713 bp, 6 predicted proteins | sample MGYA00237769_ERZ505417 | MGnify/ENA primary metagenome ERZ505417 (study PRJEB26158, sample SAMN06016403) | human gut metagenome | biome: human gut; feature: ankylosing spondylitis patient; material... | reverse complement strand
GCAAGGTCGTGCTCTACCAACTGAGCTATTTCCGCAGGGGACTTGTGTATTACGGCTGCAAAGATAGCGTATTTCGGGGTTTACACCAAATTTTTCTTTTATTTTTTATCGGTTGTTGATGACCATCGTGTTACCGGAATACGTGATGCGATAACGGAACAGGCTTACCCCTTCCTCACCGATACTGATTTGTCCCTGATTGTTCAGGTTGTAAGTCCGGCCGCAGGATACGCATGCGGCATAACCGCCTTCTTTCAGTTGCAGGGCGCGGGATATATTGTAGGCAGAATAACAGTTGGGGCAGGCCAAATCGTAGCAGACGGGCAGGGAAGTCGTGCTGCCCAGTTCGGGGATGTTGGGCAGGCCGGCAATGAAACCGGCGATACCCATTTGAATGGAAGAGTTACCGGCAATGGCAGTGGCATTGACCGGAGTGGTGTGTCCGCTTTCGTCTGTGAACAGGAAACGGTCGCGGTCGCGGCGGATGGTCGTATAGACTCCCAAACTGTTCAGAGCCGCGTTGAGTTGCGGTACAGTATTGACGTTTTTGTACACGAAATAGGCCGGATAGTTGGAGTAGGTGTTTTGTACGTCCTCCTTGCAGGCCGTGAGGCATAGCAATGCCGTGAATATAAAAAAACTCCGTATTCTTTTCATATCAAAGAAACGGAGTTTTTTGCCTTTTATTGTGGTGTTTCTTATCTTCCGAGCAGACGGTTTTCCGCTTCACGGGTACGGGCGAAGTTAAAACCGCTCCACACTTGTTCCATCAGTTCATGTATCTTGTCGTTGCATAAGTTGCCGATACTTCCTTCGTGGGTATGGTGCACGCGTTTGTCGGGGGTAAAGTTTCCGGCTTCGATGTCCAGTCCCACTTTCTTGTAAGCATCGCGGAACGGCATGCCGCCCGTGGCCAACCGGTTCACCTCTTCCACGCTGAACATGTTGTCGTATTTCGGGTCGTCAAGGATATGCTCGTTCACTTGTATCTTATTGATAATGTAGGCTGCCATGCGCAGGCAGTCCTTCAGTTCTTCGAAAGCGGGCAGGAAGACTTCCTTGATGATTTGCAGGTCGCGGAAGTAGCCGCACGGCAGATTGTTCATAATGAGTATAATCTGTTGGGGCAGTGCCTGGATTTTATTGCATTTGGCACGCGTCAGTTCGAATACGTCCGGGTTTTTCTTGTGCGGCATGATGCTCGACCCCGTGGTGCAGTTGTCCGGCAGCTTGACGAAACCGAAATTTTGCGAATTGAACAGGCAGGCATCGAAAGCCAGTTTGCTCAGCGTTCCGGCGATGCCCGCAAGGGCGAAGGCCACGTTGCGTTCCATCTTTCCGCGTCCCATCTGGGCGTAGACCACGTTGTAGTTCATCGAATCGAATCCGAGGAGTTCGGTGGTCAGCGTACGGTTGAGGGGGAACGATGAACCGTAACCGGCGGCAGAACCGAGCGGGTTGCGGTTGGTCATCTTGTAGGCGGCCTGAAGGAAAAGCAGGTCGTCCACCAGACTTTCCGCGTAGGCTCCGAACCATAATCCGAAACTGGAAGGCATGGCCACCTGAAGGTGGGTGTATCCCGGCATGAGCACCCCTTTGTAGCGTTCGCTTTGGGCTTGCAGTTCTTCGAACAGCACTCTGACTTCTTCTGCGATATCCTGAAGTTGTGCGCGGGTGAACAGTTTCAGGTCCACCAATACCTGGTCGTTGCGCGACCGGCCGCTATGAATCTTTTTCCCTATGTCGCCCAGTTTACGGGTGAGGAGCAGTTCCACTTGCGAGTGCACGTCTTCCACGCCCTCTTCGATGATGAAGCGTCCGGCTTCGATGTCGGCATGGATACGGCGCAGTTCTTCCAGCAGCACCGGCAGTTCGTCCTTGCCGAGCAGTCCGATGGATTCCAGCATGGTGATGTGCGCCATGGAACCCAGTACATCGTACCGGGCCAGATACAAATCAAGTTCACGGTCGCGGCCGACCGTGAACTTTTCTATTTCTTGATTGACTTCCGTATTTTTTTCCCAAAGTTTGCTTGCCATATTGTCTTTGTGTGATTAAGCTCCGTATGGAATCATGGCCAACATGTCCGCCAGTTTCTCTACACCCTCTTTCAGCGGTTTGGCCACCATACCTTTGATGAACGGGTTGAGGTCGGCTCCTACCGTCAGTTTCATCTTGCATGCCGTTTCGGAAGTGGGCAACAGTTGAATCCACAGGTTGAGATGGATGGGGGAATTGACCGTTTCAAATTTGATACATTTCGGTTCCTCACGCTCGATGATGCGCAACGAAACCTCTCCCAACGGGGAAATGTTGCAACTCACGGAGTCCGTGTCGAATGTCATTTCCTGGATACGTTCGTTCAGTTGGTTCAACTTGTCTTCCGGCACCTGGCCCGACATCATGGCACGTACCGACGGGTCGTTGAACCGTTCCTTGATGACGGCCAGATTGTTCAAGTCGGCCAGTTTGGCATAGACGCACGACTGCGCGTAGGGAATAGGCTTGACGTTGCTTTCAAATTGTTGTTTTGACATTTTTCCGTTTTCCTGTTGATGAGACGATTAACCGTTCCAATGGGCCGGGTCTTTTCTCCATTCGTTGAGTACTTCCACGTCACTGGGGTCGATATAGCCGATGCGTACGGCCTCTGCGACTACAGCTTCATAATTAGTCAGGGTGATCAGTTTTACGTTAGCCGCTTTGAAAGCTTGGGCGGCCACGTCGAACCCGTAAGTGTAGGCTGCCACCATGCCGCTCACTTCGCAACCGTTGTTGCGGATGGCTTCTACGGCTTTCAGGCTGCTTCCGCCGGTAGAAATCAGGTCTTCTACGACAACGACCTTCATGCCCGGACGAAGTTCGCCTTCAATCAGGTTTTCCAGACCATGGTCTTTGGGTTTGGAGCGTACGTAAACGAACGGAAGGTTCAGCAAATCGGCTACCAATGCGCCTTGCGGGATGGCTCCTGTGGCCACGCCGGCGATAGCGTCGGCTTCGGGGAAACGCTCGGCAATGAGGCGTCCTATCTCGATTTTTACGAAATTGCGCAATTCCGGGTAAGACAATGTTTTGCGATTGTCGCAATAAAATGGGGATTTCCATCCGGAAGCCCATGTGAAAGGATTGGTCGGCTGAAGTTTGATGGCTTTGACCTTAAGCAACTTAGCTGCGAAAATCTTCTCTAATGTTTCCATAACTGTCCTAAGTTTATAATTCGTGCTGCAAAGATAGTGAAAGGTGAGCGCAGAGACAAATGAAAAGCGAAGTTTTTCAAGTTTGGCTATGCCGAGCCGCATCCTATTTTCGCGATAGCAAAGATAGTGAAAAGGGATGACTATTCGGGGGAAAGAGAACTTTTTTCAATGTATAGATTCACGTCTGGCTCAGACCGTTCTATGGCTTTTGGGCGCTCATGCGGAGACACTTGCCTCTCCGTGAAGGACTGGTGAAGGCTGTGAGGAAGAAAGTTCACCGTAATGGATTGAACCACAGTTTGTATGAAGGATGTGAACCCTTTTTGCGTTCAATTTCATTGTATGGGTGGTGGAGCTGGCACACGGCATTAAATCGTTTGCAGCAGCACGCAAAATCGTTCTCAGCAGAATGAAAAATCATTCTCAGCCGAACGATTTTTCGTTTGGCGCAGAAAATTCGGGGCTTTTCTGGTATACAAAAATCCCTTGCCGTCCCGGGCACGAGGCTGCGGGAGGCAAGGGAGATGAGCAGGCAAAGTGTCATTTTTTGATGAACTTGCGTGTTACGGTTTGTCCGTTGGTTACAACCTTTAGCAGGTAAATGCCCGAGGGGAAACTGTGGCATGGGATACGGATGTCCGTTTCCCATGTTTGTTCCGCATGTTTGCACCGTCCATCCAATCCGATGACGTAAATCTGTTTCTCACTGTGGGCCGGCATGTGGCAGGCATGAAGGTTTTCGGTCACGATGGCCGGATAGATGTGGATGGTGTTTTCGCGGGAAGAGCGGATGTCGCTTCCGGGGAATCCCACGGCGTGGAACGCACGGGTATCCCGTATCCCGGGATAGGCCACTGATTTTACCTCAATCGTGCCCTTGCCGTTTTGGGTGGCATGGAGGTACGTGTGCCCGGAAGCATCCTCTTCGATATAAGCGAATTCGCTGCCTTCGATAATGTTCCAGACGACTTGCGGGTTTGTGGCCTCTTCCGGGTAAACCTTTGCCGCCAGTTCTATGCGTTGCATTCCGGTGGCATTGTCGATATAGAGTTCGTCTTCGGGGTAGATGCGGATGCTTTCGACCGGAACGGGGAAAGATGCTTTTTCCACCGTCAAGTCCTGATGCAGTTGTGAGCCGTCGATGGTCGTGGCGCGTACGATAATCTGCCCGGCCTGAGTCCCGTGGGCGACCAACAGTCCTTGTGGGGTGACATAGGCCAGTTCTTCGCCCTGTATAATCGTCCAGTTCACGTTCTTGCACGAGGCGTTCGCCGGGTAGATGTGGGCATACAGGTGCAGGCAGGCTTGTTGTTCGTTCAATATGGCATCTTTTTCCAAATGTGTGACGGCCAGTTCTTCGGCCAACCGCAAGTTTTGGGCTTGCGCTGCGCTAGCTGTGTTCGATTGGGCAGAAGCCATGGCGAGACTGCGCTTCATCGGTTGCCATTCATCTTCGTAATAAGCACTATACGCTATGGCATAGTAAACCACGCCTTCTGGAGCTGTGAGGTCGGTGTACGACTGGGTGCTGCCGGAAACGGTAGCTATTTCGGTTAACGTTTCGGGCGAGGTGCCTCTCAGGATGCGGTAATGGTCTATGTCGCGTCCGGAGTAAGCATTCCACATCAGGTTCCAACTGCCGTTCATGCCTTTGTTGATGGTCAGGTGGACGCTTTGGTGGGGCGTACCGCTTTCCGTCGGTATGCCGAAACTGGTGTTCAGGCAGATACGGTAGCGCGAAGTGGTGACGGCCGGGTTGGAGGCCATGTCGGTGAACCCCTCGTCTGACGGTTGTGCTTCGCCAATCAAGTCGAATTGGTTGTAGTGGCTGCCCTCTTTATAGATGCAGACCGTGGAAATGTAATCCGGAAGGTTCCTGAACTTCCAGTTAATCCGGTTTTTCCCGGTCGTGGGGTCTACCGTGACTAAGGCGATCTGCGGGGCTTCCATTCCTTCGAGCACATCGATGGTACGTTCTTGGTAGATGTTTCCGCAACCATCGTCTTCCACGGTCATGCGCACGGTATAATGTCCGGTATGCGTGAATGTGGCCCGTACCTCTTTCGTGTTTTCTTTCCGTTCAAAACTGATGCCATAGTGCCCGGGAGTATAAAAGTCATCGTCGTCTTGTGACTTGACGGTGAAACTTACGCTCCGGTTGGCCATGAAGATGTCGTCCGATATTTCAAAGTTGGTTTTCGTGTGGGCCAACGTGATTCCGGGCAGGGTGAATGTGGCATCCAACGGTGGATTGACATAGGTGGACACTTCGCTGCTGATGCCGTCCACGGTTACGGTAAGGGTCTTTTGTCCGGCTGTGCTCCACACCACTTCGTACGTGTGGTCATCGCTGTGGTCCAGCACGGTGGCATCGGCTCCGAAGTCCACTTGTATCTGTCGGCCTTCCGTGCCGACATACCGTATAGTGGCCGATTTGTCGCGACAGATGCGTGGCGGCAAGGACAATAACGGTTTAGGGAGGATTTCCACCGCCAAGGGGGTGGTGAAATCCGAGGTGGCGAACCATCTGTCTATGCTTTGCATCTGAATCTCATATTTGCCTACCGGTAGTGCGGATACGGGGATGCGGATTTGCGTTCCCGTCAGTTCCTGCAAGGGTGAGGGCAGAGGGGCGGCCTCGTTGTTTAGCCCGTTCAACGGGGAGATGATGAATGCTCCTTCTCCGGAAGCCCCTTGTTTTTTCACGCTCAGGTTATAACGCATCTGGCAGGCCGGGGTTTCGGCGTCTTCAGCAGCGTTCCAAGATATGGTGAGATACCCGTCTTCGTCCTGCGTGGCGTGCAAGCCTTGCGGAGCGTGCGGTGGCGTATTGGAAATGCGGCTGCTCATGTCGTCGCCGGCGTTGTTCAGGAACAGCGGCTTTCCGTTGGCATCTTTTCCAAATAGCATATAGGAACCGTTGTCGTCATCGGTGGTTTGCAACTCAAACTTTCCTCCTCCGTAATTGTACAGCCAACTGTTCCAGTGCGTGCCGACCAAATCAAGGTATCCGTTGTTGTCCAGGTCGTAGAAGATGAGGTCTTTGGCTACTCCCACGGGGCCTTCCACTACTATGGGATTTTCATACTCAACCTGTCCGTTCCGGCTGAGGTAAATGTGATAGAACCGGTTATTATCACTATATTCCTCATCTATGATGATGTCTTTGACACCATCGTTGTTCAAGTCGGCAAATGTCGGAATGGTTTGGGTTTCGCGATAATCGAGGGTGATGTCGGTGTTTATCCTTTGGAACTTGAAGTTGCCTTGGTTGATGAACAGCACCCATTTGTGGGTATTAAGGTGGCTGTTCTCGTCCCATTGTTCGCTCCAACCGGCCATGTCCATCAGGTTGTCGCCGTTGATGTCGGCATATACGAATGTCGTTCCGTCAAATTCTCCACTTCCATAGGCATCGGGGCGGAGAATGTTTTCGATAGGATGAGGCACGAAAGTTTTCCAGTCGCCTGTATTCTCATAGATCGTGTCGTTTTGATTATAATCTCCGGATGAGTTCCGCCAATAGTAGTCGGGCAAGCCGTCGTTGTTGAAATCATAGATGGGGTATTTCCAAGAACCTATATCACCTACTTTTATAGGCGGTAGGGGAGTAAAGGCTTCGCCTACGGTGTGAGATACGGTGAAACGCCTGTTGCCCTGGTTGAGCATCAGGTTGTCTTTGAATTCTTTATTCACCAAATCTAGGTTCATGCCACCGATGAAGTCCATCAGCCCGTCCCGGTTGTAGTCCCATGCGAAGTTTATGTTGATATCCAGGTTCGTGTTGTAAATGCCCGGTGCTTTTTCGAAATCCTGTTCTTTTGTGGGTTGGTACACACCGTCTGCGGCGAGCAGTTCGGGTTGCCCGTCGAGGTCGATGTCGGCAATTTGCCGTATACCGTAGTTGGAGTCGGACAAGCCGGACAATTTCCTTTTGTCGAACCGGACGGCACTGACATGAAGGTCGGCTGTCCGGGGAGTGCTGGTATTGCCTTCCACGTCGGTCACGCTCAGCGTGATGTGCTTTTGTCCCGGTTGGTCGAACACGACTTTTAGGATGCTTCCTGAAGCTTCGGAAGAGATGATGGTGCCACCGTCCAAATCCCAGTTATAACGAAGTGAGGGGTCGGCCGGGCCGTCATAACCCATGATGGCCGTGTCGGCAGTCGTGATGTCTTTGTCCGCGATGTAGAATGGGGCATGCGCCACTTCATGCCGGTAGACGGCGGCATCCGACCACGCGCTGCCTTTTCCCATGGCATCGATGGTTTGCACGGCGATGTAGTAGTCCCCTTTTCGCCAGCCGGACACGTTGAGCGTCTTGTCCAAGTTGTACTCCATATTGCCCGGCATCAGGTTCAGGCGGTGTCCCTGTTCGTCGGCGCAGGCATAAAAGATGTCCCCTTTGCCCGGGGCGGTACCGATGCGCAGGGCGTAGGTCAGATCGGCGGTTGGAGTCAGGTCATCCTTTCCCGGTTGCCAGTTGATTTGCAGCATTCCGGATGCTGCATCGGACACGAGGGTCGGCATGTCCGGTTTCTCCGGGGATTGGTTGGCGGCTGTGGCTTCCTGCTTAAAAGAATAAAGGAAGCTGTTTGAGGCAGTAGGAAGCTTGTCCGAGGTGCGTTCAAAGTACATGCTATGGACCAGGATGTCGCAGAAACCGTCATTGTCGAAATCGCCGGCGTAAGCTTCGGCATCGCCATTCAATTCTTCCGAAGATTCATACTGCACGATTTGGGTGGGTATCAATGCGTCCGGCATTTCTTTGAAAAGCATGTCCTTGCTTCCTTTCAGCCAATAAAGGTCGCATTCCCATCCATTCAAGACTTTGCGGTCCGCATTCTTTTCCAAGGCCAATATGTCGTAACATCCGTCGTTGTCTACGTCGGCACATCCGATGAAAAACAGTTGGCGGTGGAAGGTATTGTCTTCGTTGATGGTGAAATTTCCTTTTCCGTCGTTAATGGCCATTACCAGGTAGCAATATTCTCCCGTGGCTGACGAATGGCTGAAAGGCAACAGTACGTCCACATAGCCGTCGGCATTGAAGTCATAGAAATGAATGCGTTTGTCCATGGCCAGGTTGCTCATCAACGTTTGCCTTTTGATGCTCCCGTCTTTTTGGAACACCATGCTTTCCACCGTTTGGGTTTCTTCATCATAACAGATGTAGTCCATGATGAAATCTCCGTTCAAGTCGCGTGGGTATAGCCTGCCGTTTTGTGGTACCAGAAGAAAACGGTTGTTGCCCCGGTTGAGCAATAAGGTGCCGGTGGATTCGTCAATCAGGTCTGCGTGTCCGTCCTTGTTGAAGTCCATGCTATAGAATTCCCGGTTACTGGAGAAGGTAGCGACGTGGGCTGACGGGGAGCCTCCGATAGCTACGCCCACATCGCCGCCCAAGTTACCCAGGCCTATGCCTGAGGAGGAGGGTTGTGATTCCCAACGGTTATATACCAATGTGTCTTCTTCTGATGAGACAGGTATGATTTCGATGGGGCTGAAACTGCCGTCGGCAGCTTGGCGGTATATTTTACGGTTGTCGTGCATCAGGTCGATGCGCCCGTCGTTGTTGTAGTCGCAGGGATAGGGTGCCTCGCTCACGTTGTCAATGGTTTGCCAGATTCCCTCTTGTGCGGAGATGGCGATGGTTCCGCCCTCCAGGTAGCGGATGTCCGGGAATGCATCGTTGTTCAGGTTGCACAGCCGGGCGTGTTCTCCGCTTTCGGGTATGGAGTATTGTTCCATAGGCATTAGTCCCGGATATTGATAAGAATGGAAACGGAAATCCGTTCCTAAAAATTCCAACTTGCCGTCACCGTTGATGTCGTAGATGTTGCTCATGGCTTCTATGGGGCATGCAGCGTTGAAAGGAAGGGTAATGTCGCGGATTTGCACGTTGGCGGTATATCCGTTGGAAATATGTTTGGCTACCAAATAGACATCATTCCGGCCATCCTTGAGGCTGTCGGGGTGCATGGTGGTGTTTGTTTCCCCATCTTCCCAAATGCGGCGGGACAGTGTGATATTGTCTTTGCTGTTGTCAATACCTGTAGCATGGTAACTAATCCTGGCTTCATCGCTACCTTTGGTGGAGTAATAGAACGAACCGACTTTAATGGTGGCTATTTCGCCATATTGGGCTGTGCCGGTCAGGGTATACACTCCGTTTTGTTCTACCCAACGATAGCTGTCGTCTTGTGCTTGGGCTGCCGTAACTCCCCAAAGGCCACAGAGTACAAGGAATAAGACACGGGATAGCACATGGAGAGTGCCATTGGATGTGAGAGGGGGTGCGCCGGAGAAGGCATCATGATAATGTTTTTCCATATTTATACTTTATTGTGCCTTATGCAACCCCGGAGCGGCGTTTAATCAAGGAATCGTCGGCCATATATAAAAAAGCGTGGGTCGCTGTACCTGTCGCTCGTCCCACTCTTCAAGGCGTCTCGCATTGCCCATTCCGTCAAGGACGAGCAACGCAGAAGCCCACGCAGAATATGTGTACAATCCGTCCCTTTGTGTCCGTGCTTACGAACGGATACAATGAAGACTGTATGAATACATATCCCAATGGGCATCTATCGTTGCTTTGTCATTCAACGGAATTCCAAGTTTGCGAGACTTTGAAGAGTCAAAAGAACAAAGCGTCTGATAAACGCCTTTTCCTATATGTCATCCCACCCCTCCGCTTCTGCTTGTCAGACTGCTTCAAGGTGAGGATGTGGCAAATTTACAATTTATCTCTGAAAAAGGAAAATGGTTTGATGTTTTTCTTTAAGGGAATGAGCGGCTTTCTTGCTTTTTACGAATGTCCTGCCCATGCGAGGCTGAGCACACTGAAGCGGACGCGGCAGGCACGGGCAATGGTCTCGGCACAGGACAGCATGGTGGCTCCGGTGGTGATGACGTCGTCCACTAACAAGATATGGCGGCCTTCCAAATTCCCAGGATGCCGGACGGCAAAGATGTCCCGGACGTTCTCGCGCCGTTGCCGGTGGTCCAAGGTGGTTTGGCTCGGATTGGATTTGGTGCGCACCACGCTTGTCGTATCGGTAGGGATGCCGGTGGCTTCGGATATGCCCCACGCTATCCAATCGCTTTGATTATAGCCCCGTTGCCGTTTCTTTTTCCGGGACAAGGGAATGGGCACTATGAGGTCTATCCCGTCGAAAAAACTTGTGGCTTTCAGTTCCTCGGCCATCATGCGCCCCATGGTTTTCCCTACTTCGGGATGGTTATGGTATTTCAGCTCGAACAAAATGCGGCTGTGAGGAGAGTGTGGGGTGTAATGGAAAAAAGAAATTCCTTTCTCGATGGGAACCAGTCCCCAAAATATGCGGGCGATGTCGTTTTCTTCAAACGAGACGGTCCGGACACGTGGGAGGTCGGCCTGGCATCGTACACAAAGCACCTCTTCACCCGGCGACATGCGCCTGCGGCAACAAAGGCAATACTCCGCCTAACTGTATGTCGACGGTCGCTTTCATTTATCCCAGCATGACCTTTGGCT
>ENA-OVGE01002832-OVGE01002832.1-human-gut-metagenome-genome-assembly--contig:-NODE-2832-length-10715-cov-16.419606_pt1 | contig 10715 bp, 8 predicted proteins | sample MGYA00237769_ERZ505417 | MGnify/ENA primary metagenome ERZ505417 (study PRJEB26158, sample SAMN06016403) | human gut metagenome | biome: human gut; feature: ankylosing spondylitis patient; material... | reverse complement strand
TTGTTGCTCAGGAACTTATAAATAAAGTTAAATCAAAGTGTTGCGGAATTAAGGATATTAAGAAATGTTGATGGGAAGTGAAATGAAGGCATTGGCCAACAAGTATTTCGAGGGAAAGATTTCCCGCGAAGATGAGAAAGCTCTGTTCGATTACCTCGCACAGGACAGTGAGGCCCTTGCCACTTTCCGCAGCTGGGAAGCCGAATGGGCGTCGCGCCCACACTTCGATATGGTCACCGAAAGCGCATGGACACGCTTCTGTGACTGGATGTGTGGCGCCGAGGCTCGTCGGCAGCGCCGGCCAATGTGGCGTGTGGTAGCAGCGGCTGCCGTGGTGCTGCTTATGTTGTGCTCGGCTTTTGTCGGGTGGTATGCCACCAGCCTTCAGCCCGAACACTACTACACCCTCACCGCACCTATGGGCAGCAAGACCCGCCTCTCCCTGCCCGACGGCTCGCTGGTATGGCTCAACGCAGGCTCTTCGCTGCGCTATTCCAACCGCTTCGGTGACAATAACCGCCGTGTAGTCCTCGAAGGACAAGGCTATTTCGAGGTCGCCAAGCGCGATGGCGCCGAGTTTGTGGTAAACACCCGCGGCTACGACGTGGTGGTCAAGGGTACCCGCTTTGACATCTCTGCCTACAATGATGACAAAAACATCACCACGACCCTCTTGCAGGGTAAGGTGGTGATAGACCGCGGCGCCGACCGCCTCACGATGGAGCCCGGCGATATGGTAAGCCTCAATGTGATTACCGGTAAATTCTCCAAGAGCCGCTATACCACCGACCACCATGCGTGGGTACAGGGCATGACCGAATTCTCTGAGATTAGCCTCGAATACCTCGCCAAGCTGCTCTCCCGCCGCTACGCTGTAAACATCACTATCACCTCTGAGCGTCTGCGCAAGATGGAGTTTGCCATCTCGCTGCGCAACAAGGAGACCATAGACGATGTGCTCGACGCTCTCCAGAGCATCACAAGCATGCAGGTATGTCGCGATGGTAAGGAGATTACCATCGGCGACTGACCCCCGCCCCGCCAATACCAAAACACCTCTACTAAACACTACTGAAAATAAAACCTATATATTAAATTGTCTAACTAAAAACAACCAACTGCTATGAACAGTAAGCAAAGCAAATTGCTCGGCATCTGCCTGTTGGTCACACTGATGTTCAGTGCGCTCAGCATGAGTGCTCAGACCGTTACCAAGACGTTCAGTAACGAGAGCCTCCGCAACGTATTGAAAGAAGTGGAACGCCAAACCAAGATGTCTGTAATCTACAAAGTGGACGAAGTGAACGCCAGCCAGAAGGTGACAGCCACCTTCCATGCCACACCCGTCCGCGACGTGTTGACTAAGGTCTTGGGCTCTCATCTTGGCTTCAAGATAGACCACAAGATGATTACCATCTTCAAGCGTGAAGCCAAACCCGCTGCCAAGGACTCCCAGGCTCCCAAGAAGACCGTCAAGGGTCAGGTGCTCGACGAGAACGGTGAGCCCGTGATAGGCGCTACCGTACGCAGTAAGGCCACTGGCGCTGCCGTGGTGACCGACCTGGACGGCAACTTCACCATCTCTGCCGAAGAAGGCAGCAAGATAGAGGTGTCGTATCTCGGCTACCAGCCCAAGTCAGTTACCGCCAAAGGCGACAACCTGACCGTAAACATCTCTCAGGACGAGAAGGCCCTGAACGAGGTGGTCGTTACCGCCCTGGGTATCAAGGTGGTGATGCGTGGTAACAAGTCTATCAACGGCAACAACAACGCCCTCTACGTGATAGACGGTATTCCCATGCCTTCGCTCCAGTCCAACCAGCCTACCGACGCCTACCATGGTGACGCCCAGACCGGCGACGCCGCCTCTATGGTGAACCGATGATATCGAGAGCATCTCGGTGCTGAGCGGTGCTGCCGCCTCTGCCCTCTATGGTAGCGACGCTGCCAACGGTGTGGTCATGATTACCACCAAGAAGGGTACTGTGGGCAAGGTGCGCGTGAGCTACAGCAACAACACCTCCTTCTTCTCACCCTTTGTGACTCCCGAGTTCCAGAACACTTACGGACAGACCGGTACCGGCACCTTCTCAAGTTGGGGCTCCAAGCTGGCTACTCCCTCAAGCTACGACCCGCTCGACTTCTTCCAGACAGGTTACAACGTGGGCAACTCGGTGACCTTCTCTGTAGGTTCGGAGCACAGCCAGACTTTTGTCTCTGCCTCTACCACCAATGCCGAGGGTATCGTGGAGAACAACGAGATGTCGCGCTACAACTTCACCATCCGCAACACCACTGACTTCCTGAAAGACCGTCTGCACCTTGACCTCAGCGCCATGTACATGAGTGTGAAGGAACAGAACATGATATCCCAGGGTTTCTACTTCAACCCCATCGTCCCCGTCTACCTCTTCCCCGCCGGCGACGATATCCGCAAGTACACTCCCTTTGAACAGTACGACCCCGAACGCAACTTCAAGACCCAGTACTGGCCCTTCGGCAACCAGGGACTCTCCATGATGAACCCCTACTGGGAAATCAACCGCGACATCGCCGAAAACCACAAGGACCGCTTTATCCTCAGTGCTGGTCTGACCTTCGATATCGCCAAGGGCATCACCCTCTCTGGCCGTGCCAAGATGGACAAGACCTCTGGCATCTATGAGAAGCGCTATGCCGCCTCTACCGATCCCCTCTTTGCCGGTGAGTATGGTGCCTATTACCGCACCAACGACAACACCCGTCAAATCTACGGCGACGCCATCCTGAATATCGACAAGTACTTCGGTGACTTCTCGCTCACCGCCAACCTCGGTACCTCTATCAAGGATGTGGAGACCAGCTACACCTATGTCGGCGGTTTCCTCAATGTCGCCAACAACTTCACCCTCAATGCCGTAAACCGCGCCAACTCACACATGGACGCCGACCCCGCACTCAACTACCACCACCAGGTACAGAGTGTCTTTGCCACCGCCCAGGTGGGCTATAAGAGTATGGTCTATCTCGACCTCACCGCCCGCAACGACTGGGACTCTTTCCTCGGCAACACCCAGTATCGCAACAAGGGATTCTTCTATCCCTCTGCCGGTGTGAGCGCCATCCTGACCGAGATGATACCTGGTCTGAAGAGCAAGGTGCTCTCCTTCCTCAAGCTCCGTGGCAGCTACAGTGAGGTGGGTAACACACCCGAGAAGTTCTATGCGCTCACCCGCTACACTTACTCCAACGCCGCGCCCTCTACTACCTCTTACTATCCCAACAACAACCTGAAGCCCGAGCGCACCAAGGCATGGGAGCTGGGTCTGCAGGCCAACCTGTGGCAGGACAAGGTAAACCTTAACGTCAGCCTTTACTCTACCCGCACCACCGACCAGTTCTTCCTTCCCGAACTGTCTGCCTCGTCGGGTTACAGCAAGCTGCCTATCAACGGTGGTCGTATCGACAACAAGGGTATTGAGGCTTCGCTCACGCTGAACCAACCTCTGGGTCCCGTGAAGTGGTCAAGCACATTCACCTACACCCTCAACAAGAACAAAATCAAGCAACTCCTCGCTCCTACCGAGCTCACCCTTGCCAACGGCAACAAGGTAAACGTGTCGCTCGACGGCATGGACATGCTCAATCTGGGTTCTGTCAAGGTGCGCCTCACCGAGGGCGGCTCTATGGGCGACCTCTATGTCACCATCCCCAAGATGGACGAGCACGGCTACCTCATCGTCGACTACACCTCGCGCAACATCGCCGGTGTGGATGAAGGCAAGTATGTATATGCCGGCAACGTCAATCCCAAGTATAACATGGGCTGGCGCAACAGCTTCTCCTGGAAGGGCATAGACCTGGGCTTCCTCATCAGTGCCCGTGTGGGTGGTCGGGTATCATCCATTACCCAGGGCTACATGGACTACTTCGGTGCCAGCAAGACTACAGCCGAGGCCCGCGACCTGGGTGGCGCACTCGTCAACGGCTACCGCATCCCTGCCCAGGACTACTACAGCAAGATAGGTCCCAGCGTGGGTGCATACTACATCTACAGCGCTACCAACGTGCGTCTGTCTGAACTCTCTGTGGGCTACAGTCTGCCCATCAGCAAGTGGGTGCCCTGGATAGAGAACCTGCGCCTCGCCTTCACCGGCCGCAACCTGCTCATGTTCTACTGCAAGGCTCCGTTCGACCCCGAACTCACCGCCAGTACGGGTACCTACTTCACCGGTATCGACAACTTCATGATGCCGAGCCTGCGCAATCTTGGTTTCTCTGTAAAAGTTGACTTCTAAAGACCCTATAACGATTATGAAACTCAATAAATTCATCACAGGCAGTCTCGCCGTCATGGCATCTGCCGTAGTGCTCTCTTCATGTACGTCTGAGTTTGACAAGTGGAACACTGACCATAACTCGGCTACTGAAGAAGATATGACCCACGACAATATGAATACCGGTGCCTTCTTCTCCCAGATGCAGCACAACGTATTCATCGTAGGTCTGGACAAGGGCGCCGATTACCAGGTAGAGGATATGCTCACCGGCGGCCTCTTCTCTGGCTATTTCTCCAATATCAAGGCTTCTTACGATGTGGGCTCGCTGCACAATGCCCATTATCTGATGCCCGACAAGTGGGTAAACCTGCCCTTCAACGACACCTATACCAATCTGATGCAGCCCTGGCTCTCGCTGAAGACCAACTCTGACAAGAACGGTACGGCTGCCGTGACAGCTCTGGGCAATGTGGTCAAGGTATTCGGCATGAGCCGTCTGGCAGACATGTATGGCCCGCTGCCCTACACCCGCTTCGGTACCGGCATCAATGTGGCTTACGACAGCCAGGAGGATGTGTACAAAGCCTTCTTTGCCGAGCTCGACGACGCCATCGACGTGCTCACTTCCTATCATGAGGCATCGGCTTCTGCCAAGCTCCTCGCCAACTTTGACTTTGTCTTCGGCGGCGATGTAGAGAGCTGGGTCAAGTTTGCCAATACCCTGCGTCTGCGTCTGGCTCTCCGCGTGGCTTATGCCAACGAGGCCCTCGCCAAGCAGGAGGCTCAGAAGTCTATCGATAACAGCCTGGGCTTCCTTGAGAAGACTGCACTTCATGCCAACAATGCCAAGTACTCTTACCTGAACCCCATCTGGGAGGTTACCCAGAGCTTCGGCGATATGCGCATGGGTGCCTCTATCGACAGCTATCTCAACGGCTACGCCGACCCTCGTGCCAAGGTCTACTTCGCCGAAGCCGCCAACGGTGGTGGCATCCACGGCGTCTATCCCGGTCTGCAGATACGCAACCAGAGCGACTATACAGCCAAGACATCGGTAGCGAATGTGGAGTCAAATGCAGCCATACAGTGGATGTCGGCAGCCGAGAGCTTCTTCCTCAGAGCTGAGGCCAAGCTCAGATGGGATATGGGCGCAAGCTCGGTCGAAGAACTCTATAAGGCTGGTGTACGCGCTTCGTTCCAGGAGCGTGGCGTGAGCGGTGCCGATGCCTATCTGGAGAGCAACAACGTGCCCGCCACCTTCACCGACAACAGCGGCAACGGTCGCGACGCCTCGGCGCTGAGCACCATCACCCCCAAGTGGGACAACAACGCCCAGACCGAGCAGAAGCTCGAGCGCATTATCACCCAGAAGTATCTCGCCATCTTCCCCGATGGTCAGGAGGCTTGGAGTGAGTATCGCCGTACGGGTTATCCCAAGCTCTTCACCGTAGACCATAACGCCAGCAACGGCGCAGTAAATACCAATCTGCAGATTCGTCGTCTGCGCTTCCCCGCTTCTGAGTATTCCAACAACAATGCTAATGTACAGGCTGCCGTAGGTCTGCTCGGTGGTCCCGACAATGGCGGTACCAAACTCTGGTGGGACAAGAACCCTAAACATTAATCACCTAAATGACAGCATCTATGAAAATAATGAAATATATTATGCCGCTGCTGCTCATCGCCTGCATGTTTGCTTCATGCGATACCGATGTAGAGAACGCCACGGTGGTTGCCCCCACCACCTACGGCCCGCAGTATTACAAGAACTTGCGCGACTACAAGAAGAGTGACCATTCCATCGCTTGGGGATGGTTCGCCGACTACACCCAGAGCACCTCGCTGGCTACCCGCTTCCTCGGTCTGCCCGACTCGCTCGATATCTGCTCACTCTGGGGTGGCATCCCCTCTGACGACTCTACCCACGTAGATACTCACTATCTGCCCGAGGTATATCGTGAGATGAAGTATGTGCAGGAAGTTAAGGGTACCCGGCTCGTGGTACCTACCATCATCCGCATCCGCACCCGTCCAGAGTTCTACGACTCTATCTGGGTAAAGCAGAACGACCCCCAGGCAGCCATGCGTGCCTACGCCCAGGACCTGCTGCGTCCCATCTTTGAGAATGGACTCGACGGTATCGACATGGACTATGAGCCTGAGGGCGACCCGCTCTCCGGTGGCAACCTCGACTACTTCGTGGAGTATGTAGGCCAGTTCGTCGGCCCCATGGCATCGCCCGACAGCACCTTTACCTATCCCGACGGATTTACCATCAAGGGCAACCCCAACATGCTACTCTGCATTGACTACTACGGAAGTGCCCCCAGCGGCAATACCAATAAGTTTACCAACTGGTATGTCAACCAGACCTATGGCGGAAGCCCCGGTCGCGTGCCCTTCAGTGGCTGTCCTACCGAGAAGGTGGTCTATACCGAGAACGTGGGTGACAACTGGAAGGCTGCTGAGTGCGGACAGCTGCTCAATTATGCCCGCTATCAGCCCAGCACTGGCCGCAAGGGTGGTTTTGGTGCCTTCTTCATGCACCGCGACTATATCAACACTGGCTATGGATGCAGCAACTACGCCAATATGCGCCACGGCATCCAAATCCAGAACCCTGCTATCCACTAAAACCGTGATTAGTAACAGTATAAAGATTTAGAACAACGATTATGAATAAGATAAGATTATTTATGATGGCTATGGTAGCCCTGGTCTTCGCCGCCTGTCAGGAGAGCAATGGCGACTACCGCGATGTGGTTTACATCACGGGCACCATGCAGAAGAATACCATACGCAAGGGCTTTGAGGGCGCCGACCAGGTAGACCTCTCTGTCACCTGCACCGGCAAGGTGAGCGCCCCCGTCACGGCCACCTTTGAGGCTGCCCCCGAGCTGCTCGACGCCTACAACAAGGCCAACAACTCGAGCTACATCGTGCCTCCCACATCGGCTTACAGCATCGAGGATGCCAACGTTACCATCACCCCGGGTAACTTTGTGTCATCTCAGGCCAAGTTGATGATAGGCGATCCATCACAGTTTGAGGAAGGCAAGAACTATTGTCTGCCCGTGCGCGTCAAGAGCGATGGCAATCTGCTCGAGGCTGGCTCGGTGGCATACATCGTCTTCGTGCCCATCATCACTACCGACGTGGCCGACATCAACGGCAGGCCATTCCTGGTTCCCGGCTTCCGCAACAACGAGGCCCTGGGTCATCTCTCCCAGCTCACTATGGAGTGCAAAGTATATGTCAACGACTTCTGCCACACCAATCCCTACATCTCTTCACTGATGGGATGCGAGGAGAACTTCCTGCTGCGCTTCGGCGACGTATCGTGCGACCCCGACCAGCTGCAGCTCGCCGGTGGCAAGACCGGTGCGCCCTCTTGGGACAAGCCCGACAAGGGAACGGCTCACCCCACCACATTCCCCACCCACTTCCCCACCAAGAAATGGTGCCACTTTGCCTGTGTCTATGACGGCTCTCAGATTACCATGTATCTCGACGGCGAACCTATGGGTGACCCTGTCAAGGCTACTGGCGACATCTCGCTCGTGTGGAGCTATGATTACGGAACCTCATACGGCGACAACAACGGTCCCTTCGCCATCGGCTACTCTGCCGGAGGCCGCTATCTCAACGGCCGCGTAAGTGAATTCCGCGTATGGAACGTTGCCCGCACTCCTGCCGACCTGCTCAACAACATCTGCTATGTAGACCCCCACACACCGGGACTCATCGCATACTGGCGCTTCTGCGGTACAGACCAGCAGGAAGACGGTTCGATCCTCGACCAGACCGGTCATGGATACAACGCCGTGGCCAAGAGTGGCTCACCATCATGGGTGCCCAATCATAAGTGCCCCTACTAATACAGTGTCGTCTAACCGATAAAACTTACAATCAATGAAACTGAACAAATTATATATCGCCTGTGGAGTGCTGTTCCTTGGAACAGCCACTCTCAGCGGCTGTAGCGACGACGAGGCCTACGATGTAGACGGTTCCAACAACAACCTCATCTACGTAGACCAGTCGGTAGCCAAAGTGACCGAGTGTACCGTCTACCACACACCGGTAGGCTCTTTCGGCGACATCACCGCCAACGTCAAGGCGCGTCTGCAGTATGCTTCGGCAGACAGCATCACCATTAGTGCCGCCCCCGACACCACAATGGTATCTGAATATAACAAGGAATATAACGGCGTGGCCACCACCGTGCCTGCCGATGTGCTCGCTGCCATCCAGCTGGAGAAGACGGGCATCAGCGCCGGAGCCAACGTGGCCTCCGAACCTCTCAAGGTGACCATCCCCGCCGAGGCTTGTGCCCGTCTGACCGAGCCCGAGTATGTGGTGCCCCTCAGACTCACCGCCGTCAAGGAGGGGTCCCTCGATACCGACCGTCCCGTGGTGGCAAGCGAGGAGATGGGCGTCTACTATGTAGCCATCCATACCACCAACGATATGGTCTATCTCGCAGGCTCAAACTCAGCCAAGAGCAGCATCGTGCGCACTCCCGTGGGAGTCTTTGGCGAGGTCAAGGCCGACTATAACGTGAGCCTGCACTTCGCGCTCGACACGGATGTGAAGGTGTCGGCTACCGTAGACAACAGCCTCGTGGATGCCTACAACACCGAGAACGGCAAGAACTATAAGTCACTGCCCGCCAATGTGGCTGGTGCCCTCGAGGTGACAGCTGCCACGGTGGCTGCTGGAAGTCAAGGCGCCCAACTCCATGTGGAGCTGCCCACCGAGCTGGGTCAGACGCTGACCGAGGCAGGCTATGTGGCTCCGCTGCGACTCGTAGCTGAGTATGCCAACGGCACCAAGGTGACCCTCGACAGCCAGGTGGCTTATCTCGTGGTGACCACCGAGGAGAGCCTCATCCAGGACAATCCTACAGCACTGCTGGGTACAGCCGTGAGCGACATCAGCGCCTGGAAGTGTATCTCTGCCGTCAACTACAATAAGGATGAACTCAAACTGTCGACATGGAAGTTCTCTCAGTTCAATATCGACAATGCCTCGTTTGTCGTAGACTTCGGAGCCGTACACAAGGTGGGTGCCTTCAAGCTCTCTTGTTCTCCCGGCAAGTCGTTCCGCTTCTATCTGAGCGAGGACAATGCCAACTGGGTAGACCTGGGCGATGTCAATGGCAAGGGCACCTATCGTGAGAGCTGGAGCAGCCAGTGGTATGTACTCTATGGTGCTGTCAATGCCCGCTATGTCAAGGTAGAGCAGACGCTCGATCCCAGCCACTGGGGTTGGAGCTACGGCAACTATTCATGGGGTGCAAGCTATGTCTCCACAACTTGGGGACTCACCTTCGTAGACTGAACATGCATAGAAGATTGATTCAGTTCAATCGATAGCGTTGACAGGGGTGCCCCTCCTCATGAATGGGGCGTGGGCACCCTATACTTTCCTAACAATCTAAGGATAATGACATGATGAAATCATTGCTATTCCTCATACTTTCACTCTTCGCGACACTATCGGCACAGGCACAGGGCGAACCACAGTTTCTTGAGACGTTCAAGCCCGTAGAGCGCACCCACGACTTCGGTACCATCTACGAGAAAGACGGTAAGGTGGTCCATGTCTTCCGTCTGCGCAACAACGGCAAGAGTCCCGTGGCCATCTCGGCAGTCAACACGTGGTGTGGCTGCATGGTCGCCGACTATACCAAGCGTGCCGTGCGTCCGGGCGAGACAGCCCGGGTCACCGTGTCGCTCGACCCCGACCACAAGCAGGGCAACTTTGTCAAGCAGGTGGTGGTGCTCGTCAACGACGGTTCGGCTTACGTGCGTCTCTGGGTCAAGGCCAACATCGTGCCTATGGTCCACCCCGTGCGTGAAGACCATCCCTTCGACTACGGACACGGCCTCTTCATGAACCAGCAGCTGCTGCCGTTTCCCGAGTTGACCGTGGGGCAGACCCACACCTTCGAGCTGAAGCTCGCCAACGACACCGATAAGCCGATGACCATCCAGTTCAAGCGTGTGCCCAACAATACGGTGCTCAAGATGCCCTCTATGGTGCGTCTCCAGCCCCACGAGCGCAAGTCGATACACGTGAGCTACCTCTATTTCCGTCGCCACTACGCCACCCGCCGCATCCACGTCATCCCCGTGGTCAACGGCAAGGAGGCAAAGCCCCTCGTCGTGAAGTGGAATGTAGCCCAGAAGTTCAGACTGTTGAATTAAGTCTCTCATATTTCATCAAGAGCCCCAGCCCCACCCGGTCTGGGGCTTTTTAGTGCCCCGATGTGGGCAGAGAGGTGCGCCCTATATATATAATAAGGTGGAGTGGGGCGGTTGGGGGTAACGCTGTGGTTGTCGTCCTCCATTCGTTGATGCTGCAAGGGGATGACAATGATATAAGTGGTCCATTGTGGATGGTGCGCACCCTTGGCAACTCTGTAGGAGTTGCGATTTCATAGCCCAGGGT
>ENA-OVGE01002826-OVGE01002826.1-human-gut-metagenome-genome-assembly--contig:-NODE-2826-length-10729-cov-4.866030_pt1 | contig 10729 bp, 7 predicted proteins | sample MGYA00237769_ERZ505417 | MGnify/ENA primary metagenome ERZ505417 (study PRJEB26158, sample SAMN06016403) | human gut metagenome | biome: human gut; feature: ankylosing spondylitis patient; material... | reverse complement strand
CGGGCGAGCGCGTGAACGCCCGCCGCGCGGCCGCGGGCGAGAGGCCCTTCCGCGTCACCGAGTTCGACCTGCTCACAGTGGCCGCCTGCGTGGTCTTCGCCGAGGCGCGCGTCGACGTCGCCGTGCTCGAGGTGGGCCTGGGCGGCCGCTGGGACGCGACGAGCGCCACCCACCCCGCCGCCACCTGCGTCACGGGCATCGGCCTTGACCACTGCCGCATCCTGGGCGGCACCCTCGAGAAGATCGCAGCCGAGAAGGCTGCCGTCATCAAGGCGGGGCAGGCCTGCGTGCTGGGTGTGGGCACCTGGTCGCCCTCGACGGTGGAGGACGTGCTGCTGGAGCGCGCCGTCGAGCAGGGCGTCGTGCCCACCCTCCTGCGCCCGAGCGACCCCACGGACGCCCCCGGCGAGGTCGAGCCCGGAAGCGTGCGCGAGCACCCCGAGCTGCCCCATGCAGGCTACGTGGTGACGCGCCGTCCCGAGCGCGTGGGCGACACGCTGGAGCTTGCGGTGACCACGCCGCGCGCCACCTACGAGCACCTCGCGTGCGCAAAGCCCCTCTACCAGGCGGCCAACGTCGCCTGCGCCACCGCGCTCGCCGAGGCCTACCTGGGCCACGCGCTCGACGCGGGCGCCCTGCGCGCGAGCGTTACGGCCTGCCCCACGCCCGGACGCTTCGACGTGCTCCAGGATGCCCCCGTGCACCTCATCGACGCCTCGCACAACCCGCAGTCGGTCGCCGCTCTGCTGGCCTCGCTCGACGCCATCGCCCCAGACGTCTCCACTCGCCCGGCGCTTCTGTGCGCCGTGCTGGCCGACAAGGACGTCGATGGCATCGTGTCGCTGCTGGCGCCCGCCTTCCCGCGCGTGTACGTGACGGCCACGGCAAGCCCCCGTGCCCTGCCTGCCGCCGAGCTCGCCGAGCGCTTCTCAGCCCATGGCGTCGAGGCGTCCGGCACCTACCCAACCGTTGCGGACGCCGCGGCGGCCCTCGCGGACAAGGCTTTCGTCGCCTGCGGCTCGATCACCCTCGCGGGCGAGCTCGCCGGCCTGGCACGCCTCGCGCGCTAGGGGAGCGCGGCCTGTGGTCATGCGGTGGCTTTTGTTGCCGCACGCCTACGAGCTGCTACAATCCTTTGAGTTGACTTTTCGCGGCGGCCGCACGGGCCGCATAACCCTAAGGAGCGCAGGTCCCTTATGTCGAACCTCATCGACCAGATCCTCACGCCTGAGGTGCTCATGGTGCTTTACCTGATGCTTGCCTGCGTCGTGATGCTCTACGTGCTGTCCATCGTCTACGTCATCCGCGACGCCCAGCGCCGCGGCGCCGAGCCCTGGTGGCTGTGGGCCATCATCTCGGTGATTCCCATCGTGGGCCTGCTCGCCTACGTCATCCTGCGCCCGAGCTCCTACCTGGTCGACCGCGAGGAACAGGACCTCGACATCGCCCTGCGCGAGCACCAGCTCTCGCACTACGGCATCTGCCCCAAGTGCGGCACGCCCATCGACAAGGACTTCATTGTGTGCCCCAACTGCAACACGCAGGTCCGCAACGTCTGCCCCACGTGCCACCGCCCGCTCAACGCCGACTGGAAGGTCTGCCCCTACTGCCGCACCCGCATCCAGTAGAGGCCGCAGCCCACGCACAAGCCGCATGCCAGGCCCCGCCGCGCACCCGCGCTGCGGGGCCTTTTCATGCCGAGAAGGGCGCGCGCGTCGTGGCCGCCATGCTGTCCCCACGCCCGCGCCCGTCCGGCGGACGCTCGCCTCGGCATGTGAGGCCGTCCCGCCTGCGTCCGCCTGCACCAGCCCGACCACTCCCCGTAACGTAGCGACCGCGTGGCGAACCACCCTTGCCCCGCACGCGAAATCTCACTTTGTGGTAAACCATTAGCAATCTGCTCGCGTGCGAAGGGTCGCACACATGCCAGAAGGGGCCAACTTGATGCAGCGCAAGCTCGCAGGTGCCATCACAACCCAGACTATCTAGGCGTCTGTCCCTCCACGGGCCGGCAGGTCGCGTGACAGACGCCGCATATTCGCTCGACGTCGCCCAAGGGCGGCGTGCGGGCGTTTTTCATGTCTAGTACACTTATCGCGCTCACCAGCAACGGAAGAGGTTTTCCATGAAGATCCTGTACAACGACGGCCATGTCGACGAGTGCCCCGCAGACGAGGTCACCCACGTCGTGCGCCACAGCGCCGCCCATATCCTGGCCCAGGCCATCAAGCGCCTGTACCCCGAGGCCGACTTTGCCTACGGCCCCGCCACCGAGAAGGGCTTCTACTACGACGTCGACCTTGGCGACAAGAAGATCGGCGAGGACGACCTGCCCGCCATCGAGGCCGAGATGAAGAAGATCTGCAAGGAGAACCTCAAGTTCTCCGTGTTCGAGCTTCCGCGCGCCGAGGCCATCAAGCTCATGGAGGAGCGCGGCGAGAAGTACAAGGTCGAGCACATCGGCGACCTTGCCGAGGACGCCCGCATCACCTTCTACCAGCAGGGCGACTACATCGACATGTGCGTGGGCCCGCACGTCTGCTACACCAAGGCGGTCAAGGCCTTCAAGCTCACGGCCGTATCGGGCGCCTACTGGAAGGACGACAAGAACAACAAGATGCTCACGCGCATCAACGGCGTCGCCTTTGCCACCAAGGAGGAGCTCGACGAGCACCTGCGCCTGCTCGAGGAGGCCAAGAAGCGCGACCACCGCAAGATCGGCCGCGAGATGGATCTGTTCATGATGCGCGACGAGGCCCCCGGCTTCCCGTTCTTCCTGCCCAACGGCGTGGTCCTCAAGAACGCCCTGCTCGACTACTGGCGCGAGATTCACCACAAGGCCGGCTACGTTGAGATCTCCACGCCGCTCATCATGAACAAGCAGCTGTGGAAGACCTCCGGCCACTGGGACCACTACAAGGACAACATGTACTCCACCGTCATCGATGACGAGGAGTACTGCATCAAGCCCATGAACTGCCCGGGCGGCGTGCTCGTCTACGCCTCCAAGCCGCACTCCTACCGCGAGCTGCCCATCCGCGCCGGCGAGATCGGCCTCGTGCACCGTCACGAGCTGCGCGGCGCCCTGCACGGCCTGTTTCGCGTGCGCTGCTTCAACCAGGACGACGCCCACCTGTTCGTGCGCCCCGACCAGCTCACCGATGAGATCGTGGGTGTCGTGAACCTCATCGACTCCGTGTACCAGAAGTTCGGCTTCAAGTACCACGTCGAGCTCTCCACCCGTCCGGACGACTCCATGGGCTCTGACGAGGACTGGGAGCGCGCGGAGGAGGGCCTCAAGACCGCCCTCAACGAGCTTGGTATGGACTACGAGGTCAACGAGGGCGACGGCGCCTTCTACGGCCCCAAGATCGACTTCCACCTCGAGGACTCGCTCGGCCGCACTTGGCAGTGCGGCACGGTCCAGCTCGACTTCCAGATGCCGCTCAACTTCGACCTCGAGTACACCGACGCCGACGGCTCCAAGAAGCGCCCCATCATGCTTCACCGCGTCTGCTTCGGCTCCATCGAGCGCTTCATCGGCATCCTGATCGAGCACTACGCCGGCAAGTTCCCGACGTGGCTCGCCCCCGTCCAGGTCAAGGTCCTTCCCGTCTCCGAGAAGAGCCGCGCCTACGCCGACGAGGTGGCCGCCAAGCTCGAGGAGGCCGGCATCCGCGCCGTGTGCGATGACCGCGACGAGAAGATTGGCTACAAGATCCGCGAGGCCCGCTCCATCGACCGCGTGCCCTACATGCTCATCTTGGGCGAGAAGGAGGTCGAGGCCGGGAACGTCTCCGTGCGAGACCGCTCCAACGAGACGGTCCAGAAGAGCCTTGACGAGTTCATCTCCGAGGTCTCCGCAGAGATCGCCGAGCGTCGCAGCTAATCTCGCGTCGTGACTGCCAACGAGAACATCTTTTGGGGGCCTCTCTCGCCGTGCGGCGGGGGAGGCCCCTGCCTGTCTGATCTTCTCGAGATGCAGGCGGGCATGGACGCCGAGGCGTGGCGACGCGTCTCGGACACGGCGCAGGTCGTGGCGAGCTACCTCGCGTGCCACCCGGCCGTTGAGGCCGTGCGCTATCCGGGACTCACGGGCGATGCCAGCTACCACGAGGCCTCGTGCACGCTGCGCGGTGGCTTTGGTCCCCTCGTGGACGTGTTGCTCGCGAGTGGCGCGTGGATGCGCTATGACGCGCGCCGTGCGGCCGGCGACGCCCGCGACGAGGTCTTGCGCCTCGAGCGCGTCCTTGCACGGTGACAAACGGTCCCTTCCCTAACTGTCATAGTTCGTCAGTTAGGGAAGGGACCGTTTTGCAGTCTTTGAATTGTCGGCCGGCTCAACAGCGTCAAATAATCCAGCGGTTTGTGGCCGATTTGAGCATTGCGGGTGCTTTGGAATTTGGTTCAGGAAGTAAACCGGGAATTAAAAATGCCTTTAGTGGCGCTGACCGGAATATAAATGCCGCTCGGCGGGTGTCCTCGTGCGAGCCAACCTCTTTTTCGGTAGATAGGAGTTGTGGGTAATTAAAGGACTCGAAATTAGATTGTGAGGTCATTATGAAACGAAGTACTTTCTCGCCCAAAAGATCGTGTGCCATTTAGCGAAGGAGCCTAGTGCCATGAGAAGGACAGGGACCGTAGCTATTCTGCTTGTCCTTGCGGTGCTATCGGCAGTCATATGGTTGCGGCTGCCCTCTTTGACAGGGTCGGTCTGGGGCTATGCGCTTGTGGAGGCGTATGGTCTTATCACTGGAGTTCCAAATACCATCACGGGAGTCAATGAGGCAACTCTAGCCGCGGTTATTCTGTCTCGTCCGCTTATGTGGTTGCTCTTTGGCTATACGGTTGCCGCGGTCGTTGGGTGCGGCCGCCGCGCTCTGCTCGTCTCGCTTTTCGTCCTGGTCGGCCTGTCCATTGTCTGCGTCGTCGCAAACCAGACCGCTGGCTCGTTCCTCTTGGGATTCACTGACATCTCCTTACGGGGTGGAGCTGCCCTCACCTTGCTGGGAGGAATCGCCTTCGTCCTTCCCGGGCTCATCTGCGTCGCCACTCACTTCATCTTCGAGCGGTGACAAAACGACCCCGTCCCCAGCTGTCACGGTGACACTTGGGGACAGGGTCAAACTGTCACCGCCGTCTGCCGCTCGCGGATGGGCAGATGCTCTCCACAGGGGCGGACGGTCGAAAATGACCCGCGAGTGGTATCCCTCCATACCGCTCGGCAGGTTTATGGCCAGCGACTGGTTTTAACCTGTGGCTTACGCCTGTATGCAATTTCGCTTTTTGCCGCGTGGTGCCTATACAGCGCTAAATTGCCGCCATGATTCGCGTCGTATGCAATACATAACAAGCATTATGCATTCCATACCTGCATTGCCCATAAAACGCTGGTCAACCAGGCATCCCAACTACCCCCATAAATGACCACAAGCCGCTATTCAACCGCAGGTAGATGGCCACCGCTCGCCCCTTTGCGCACCCATTGACCCCATTCGTTAGGTATCATGGGAGCTGTTCGGAGCCTTTTGCTTTTATGCATGTCCAAAGGCCACTGGTCAACTTCTCCCAACGGGGGAGCTGACCATCCGTCAGACGGGGAGGCACCCCCTCCCACGAAGCAATCTGGAGGTAGCTATGGCAAAGGCGGAGAAGGCCATCGACAGTCTCGATGCCCTCACCTCTCGCATCGCACAGATGCGCAAGGCCCAGGCGGAGTTCGCCACGTTCTCCCAGGAGCAGGTTGACAAGATCTTCCACGCGGCGGCCATCGCGGCCAACAAGGCCCGCATCCCGCTTGCCAAGATGGCGGTCGAGGAGACCGGCATGGGCATCGTGGAGGACAAGCTCATCAAGAACCACTACGCCGCCGAGTACATCTACAACAAGTACAAGGACATGAAGACCTGCGGCGTCATCGAAGACGACCCCTCGTTTGGCTACAAGCGCATCGCCGAGCCTATCGGCATCGTCGCCGCGGTCATCCCCACGACCAACCCCACCTCCACGGCCATCTTCAAGACCCTCATCTGCCTGAAGACCCGCAACGCCATCATCATCAGCCCGCACCCCCGTGCCAAGGCCTGCACCATCGAGGCCGCCCGCATCGTGCGCGACGCCGCGGTGGCCGCCGGCGCCCCCGAGGGCATCATCGACTGGATTGCCCAGCCGTCGCTCGAGCTCACCAACGAGCTCATGCGCTCGGCCGACATCATCCTGGCCACCGGCGGCCCGGGCATGGTCCAGGCCGCCTACTCCTCGGGCAAGCCCGCCCTGGGCGTTGGTCCCGGCAACACGCCCGCGATCATCGACTCCACCGCAGACGTCAAGCTCGCGGTCAACTCGATCATCCACTCCAAGACCTTCGACAACGGCATGATCTGCGCCTCCGAGCAGTCCGTGACCGTCCTCGCCGACATCTACGACGAGGTCAAGGCCGAGTTCAAGGCTCGCGGCTGCTACTTCCTCAAGGGCGCCGAGCTCGACAAGGTCCGCAAGACCGTCATCATCAACGGCTCGGTCAACGCCAAGATCGTGGGTCAGAGCGCCCACACCATCGCCCAGATGGCCGGCGTCGAGGTGCCCGAGAAGACCAAGATCCTCATCGGCGAGGTCACGAGCGTCGAGCCGTCCGAGGAGATGGCCCACGAGAAGCTGAGTCCGGTCCTGGGCATGTACAAGGCCCAGACCTTCGACGAGGCCATCGCCAAGGCCGAGCGTCTCGTCGCCGACGGCGGCTACGGCCACACCTCGTCTCTCTTCATCTCCACCACCGAGAAGGAGAAGATGGCCAAGCACGCGGCTGCCATGAAGACCTGCCGCATCCTCGTCAACACCCCCAGCTCGCAGGGTGGCATCGGCGACCTGTACAACTTCAAGACCGCCCCGTCCCTCACGCTGGGCTGCGGCTCCTGGGGCGGCAACTCCGTCTCCGAGAACGTGGGCCCCAAGCACCTGCTCAACATCAAGACGGTCGCAGAGAGGCGTGAGAACATGCTGTGGTTCCGTGCTCCCGAGAAGGTCTACTTCAAGCGTGGCTGCCAGCCGGTAGCCCTCGACGAGCTTGGCCGCGTCATGCACAAGAAGCGCGCGTTCATCGTCACCGACCAGTTCCTCTTCAAGAACGGCTTCATCAAGCCCATCGAGCAGAAGCTCGACGAGCTGGGCATCGAGCACGCTTGTTTCTGGGACGTCGCCCCTGACCCCACGCTGCAGTGCGCGCGCAAGGGCGCCGAGATCCTCACGAGCTTCGAGCCCGACGTGATCATCGCCTTTGGCGGTGGCTCCGCGATGGACGCCGGCAAGATCATGTGGGTCCTCTACGAGCACCCCGAGGCCAACTTCGAGGACATGGCCATGGACTTCATGGACATCCGCAAGAGGGTCTACACCTACCCTGAGATGGGCTCCAAGGCCTACTTCGTGGCCATCCCCACCTCCTCGGGCACGGGCTCGGAGTGCACGCCCTTCTCCGTCATCACCGACGCCGAGACCGGCATCAAGTGGCCGCTCGCCGACTACGCGCTGCTGCCCAACATGGCCATCGTTGACGCCAACAACATGGATACCCAGCCCAAGGGCCTCACCAGCGCCTCCGGCGTCGACGTCCTCACGCACGCCCTCGAGGCCTACGTCTCGGTCATGGCGAGCGACTGGAGCGACTCCATGGCCCTGCGTGCCATGAAGCTGGTCTTCGAGTACCTGCCCCGCGCCTACGACAACGGCGCCGCCGACCCCGAGGCCCGCGAGCGCATGGCCAACGCCTCGTGCCTGGCCGGCATGGCCTTCGCCAACGCCTTCCTGGGCCTCAACCACTCGATGGCCCACAAGCTCGGCGCCTACCACCACATCCCGCACGGCCTTGCCAACGCCGTCATCCTCACCCGCGTCATGCGCTATAACGCGGCCGACGTTCCCACCAAGATGGGCACGTTCCCGCAGTACGCCTACCCGCACGCGAAGGCCCGCTACGCCGAGGCCGCCCGCTACTGCGGCGTCACCGGCAAGAACGATGACGAGGTGTTCGAGAACTTCGTCAAGAAGATCAACGAGCTGTGCGACCACGTGGGCGTCAAGCACACCATCGCCGAGTACGGCGTCACCGAGGAGGACTTCCTCGCCACGCTCGACGAGATGACCGAGAACGCGTTCAATGACCAGTGCACGCCGGCCAACCCGCGCTACCCGCTCATGAGCGAGATCAAGGAGCTCTACCTCGATGCCTACTACGGCCGTGAGCCCAAGAGCTACGAGGACTAGGTTCGCTGTTACTCGCCAGGGCATAGGCCCGCGCTGGTACACATAGGGGGAGGGGCAGCCCGCCAGGGGGCTGGAGGGCTGCCCGCCTTACCCGCTCATACCCAAGCCTAAAGGAGGGCTTAGCATGGAGCTTCCTCAGAACAAGACGGAGATCGTCCGTCGTGGCAACAAGGTCGTCTACGACTCGGGCGACCGCATCTTCAAGGTCTTCAACGCCTCCAAGGCCGAGAGCGACGTCTTCAACGAGGCACTCAACCTCGCGCGCATCCAGGAGACGGGCATCCGCGTACCCAAGATTGTCGAGGTCTCGCACTGCGACGAGGGCTGGGCGCTCGTGACCGAGAAGGTCCAGGGCACCACGCTCGCCGAGCGCATGAAGGCCGACAAGAAGAACATCGACGAGTACCTCGAGCAGTTCGTGCGCCTGCAGCTCGAGGTCAACGGCCACACCGCGCCGCTGCTCAACCGTCAGCGCGACAAGTACGCCCGCATGATCAACGGCCTCACCGAGATCGATGCCACGACCCGCTACGAGCTGCTCATTCGCCTCGACGGCATGAAGGTCGAGAACCACGTCTGCCACGGCGACTTTAACCCGAGCAACGTCATCGTGGGTGACGACGGCCTGCTGTACGTCTGCGACTGGGCCCACGCCACGCAGGGCGCGCCCGCCGCTGACGCCGCGATGACCTACCTGCTGTTCGCGCTCGAGGACCTGGGCCTGGCCGACAAGTACCTCATGCTCTTCTGCAAGATGGCCGACATGCCGATGCAGGTCGTCCGCCGCTGGACGAGCATCGTCGCCGCCAGCGAGCTCGCCCGTCACCGCGACGCCAAGGAGGAGGAGTTCCTTCGCAGCTGGATCGACGTGGCCGAGTACCAGTAGGCCGTGCCTGCACGTGAATCCGCCCAGGGCCCGGACGCCTCGCATGGCGCCCGGGCCCTTTTGCGTGTGGGGACAGGAGTGGGGACATAAGACACGTCCCTCTGTCCCCGCGGGCCGATGGCGCGGCTCGGGTTTCGCGCAGCCGTGCTACACTCATCGAACGGATGTTTCAAGGAGGTCGCCGTCGTGAAGGTCCTGCTCGTTCCCAACTACTCGCGCTCCGACGCCATTCAGGCCGCGGCCACCATCGAGGTGTGGCTTGCGCACGAGGGCGCCGAGGTCGTCTGGGCGCACGACAAGCGCCGCGAGCCCAACCGCGTCGTCGACTCCGAGGGGGTCGACCTGGTGGTGTCGCTCGGCGGCGACGGAACGCTGCTGCGCGCCGCCGGCATCGTGGGCTACCGGGAGATTCCCATCCTCGGCCTCTCCTTTGGCCACCTCGGCTTTCTCACCGGCGCCGGATCCGAGAACGTGGTCGAGTCGGTCTCACGCGCGCTCGCGGGCGAGATGCACCAGAGCCGTCGCGCCACGCTCGACGTCTGCATAACGTTCGACTGTGGTGGCGACCTCATGCGCGAGACTCACCATTTCGCCCTGAACGAGCTCGCCCTCACGCGTGGCGCCCTGGGCGACATGATCGAGTTCGACGTGCAGGTCTCGGGCAACCGCATCGACCGCCTGCGCGGCGACGGCTTCGTCGTCTCGACCGCCACGGGCTCCACGGGTTATGCCCTCTCGAGCGGCGGCCCCATCGTGACGCCCGAGTTCAACGGCATGGTCTGCGTGCCCATCGCCCCGCACACGATCCTCGCCCGCGCCTTCCTCACGAGCTCGAGCGACGTCGTGGAACTCACGCTCTCAGACGAGCGCCCGGCCGAGAGCAGCGTCTTCGTCGACGGCCAGCTCATGCGCGCGCCCGAGGGCGGCCGCGTCGTGGCCTGCTCGGTGAGGCGTGGCCCTGGCGACGTGATCCTGCTCGACTCCGACGCCGACGGCTTCTACGAGGCCGTGTCACGCGTGTTCTACGGCCAGATGCGCAAGAAGCAGTAGGGGAGCTCAGATGATTGACGAGCTGCACGTAGCGGGCGTGGCGCTCATCCGCGACGCCACGATCAACCCCGCGTCCGGCCTCACGGTGCTCACGGGCGAGACGGGCGCCGGCAAGACCGCCCTGCTGAGCGCCCTCAAGCTGCTCGTGGGCGAGCGCGCCGACGCCAGTTCCGTGCGCGAGGGAGACGACCACCTGCTCGTCGAGGGCCGCGTCTTCTTGGGTGCGGATGACGTCGACGGCCACGTGGTCCAGCGCCGCGTCGAGGCGGCCGGCCGCGGGCGGGTGCGCATCGACGGGCGCATGGCGAGCGTGGCCGAGCTGTCGCGGCTCGTGGGCGCCACGGTCGACCTGTGCGGCCAGCACGAGCACCAGCGCCTGCTCTCCACCGCCACCCATGCCGAGATGCTCGACGCCTGGGCAGGTGCCGATGCCACCCGGGCGCTCGACGCCTACCGCGAGGCGCTCCAGGCCGCCGATGATGCGAAGGCCGAGCTCGAGCGCGTGCGCGAGCTGGCCCGTGCGGGAGACGAGCG
>ENA-OVGE01002819-OVGE01002819.1-human-gut-metagenome-genome-assembly--contig:-NODE-2819-length-10773-cov-2.625490_pt1 | contig 10773 bp, 9 predicted proteins | sample MGYA00237769_ERZ505417 | MGnify/ENA primary metagenome ERZ505417 (study PRJEB26158, sample SAMN06016403) | human gut metagenome | biome: human gut; feature: ankylosing spondylitis patient; material... | reverse complement strand
GGCTTATTTTTGGGGGTTGCTGTAGTAATACCCCATCTTATCGTATTGGTATTCCATGGCTTCGCAGATGCGCTCGATGAGATACAGGAAGCGGGCAAATTTATTACGGGGCTCCAGGCTCAGCTGGTGGACGTAGTACGTCGCCAGGGGGAGCTTCCAGACGCCGTTTTCGTCGGGGGACTGGCGCTCCAAGAGCGCGTCGGTGGGGACGAAGTAGAGGGCTTTCAAGAAGGGCTTGCCGTCCTGGTCGATGCCATAGCCCAGGATCGCAGCGTAGTCAAAGTTCACATCGGTGAACTCGTTGGCGTCGGCCTCCGCCCAGGGGGTGGCGCACATGGGCAGGAAGAAGGGGCGGATGCGGACGCTGGCGTCCTTGAGATGCACCAGCTTCCGGTCCAGGGGATCGGTGCTGTCGGCAATGGGGGTGCCGTCCGTCCGCTCCAGCTGGCCGAGGATCCAGGGGGTGGGCTGGGTGTCGTCGGTGTGGAAGGTCACGCGATGATGGGATTTGAACGGGGTGTACTCATTGAGCACGGCGGTGGCCTCCTCGACCAGAGCGGCGCGGTGGGAAAGCTCAACAGTTTTTTCTTGCAGGGTCTTCATGGTCAAAAACCTCCTTTGGTTGTTCCAGGATTCAGCGGTTGTAGAGCAGGTTGCGCTCCATGGCGGTGTAGGTCTCCAGCATGGCGGCCTGCTCCGGGGTGGTGGTGTAACTCCCGACCCCGTTCTCATCTGCGAAGAAGCGGTTGCGGGAGAGCAGCATCTGGTTGGCCGCATGGTCGGCCAGCCAGGTAAAGTATTGGTTCAGGGGGACGCCCGCCCGTTGCAGCATGTGCAGGCCCAGGAAAGTACAGCTCTCCTTGTGGTCTGAGATGGCCTGCGTCTCATAGTTGGTCCAGATGAGGTAATTGGTGGAAAGCATGTTTTCCAGGGTATCGGCGTCCCAGTCCGAGGCCTCCGGCGTGGGAGAATACCCCAGGCGGGTGTAAATGGGCGTTCCGTCGGCCAGATTCAGAGAGGGAAGATGATCCCCCACAAAGACGAGCATGACCGGCCGGTCTACCTGAGAGAAGTACTCCACCAAGGCCGCAAGGCTGGCGTCGGCGTGGTGCAGGCCCAGGACCAGGGAGTCTAAGATAGCCTTGTCCTCCTGGCTGAGCTTGTCGCACTGGACGTCGATGCCGGAGGGGTAGCTGTATTTTTCGGCGGTGTAGAGCTGGTGGTTCTCCATGGACAGGCCGTAGAGGAAGATGGGCTTGCTGGGGTCCCGGCTTTCGTACCGGGCGATCATCTCCTGGACCAGGGAGGCGTCGGAGAGATAGGCCCCGTCTTCGGTGCCTTCGGTCATAAAGTCCTCCCGGAAAGCCACGGTGTCAAAGCCGATCCGGGGCAGGACGTTGGCGCGGTTGTACAGCTCGTCCGTGTGGGAGTGGAGGGCCACCGTGCTGTACCCTGCGTTTTTCAGCAGGCGGGCGGGGGTGGGCAGGTCCTGGTAAACAGAGAGGCTCAGGGTGTTCAGCGTGTCGCCCTCCCGCAGCAGGGAGGAGGTCAGGCCGGTGAACATCTCCATCTCCACGTGGCCGGTGCCGCCGCCGTAGGTGTCGGAGATAAACAGCCCGTCGGTGCAGGTCTCCGCCAGCCGGTGGAAGTTGGGCAGGGGGTCCTCCGAGAACGTCAGGCCGGGCAGGCGGGTGATGTCGAAAAAGCTCTCGGAGGTCAGGAAGATGATGTCCGGGGCGTTCTCTCCGGCGGGGGTGCCGGGCTGGTTGGCCTCTTCCCGGAACTGGGCCACCAGATCCGTGATCTCCGGGTCCCCGGTGCCGTGCTCTGTCTCGATGCGGTGGGCCAGGGCGGCGTAGAGGCCCAGCATGACGCCCAGCTCCTGGCTGCGGTCCTCCTGGTCCTGGCAGGTCTGATCCAGGGTCATGGCGGCCTCTTGCAGGGTGCCGGGATAGGCGGCGGAGAGCAGCAGAGCCAGAGACAGCGCAATGGCAAGAAAACCCACTGTGCCGGAGGGATGCCACTTTTCCAGCACGGCCAGCAGCACCGTCCAGAGGATACAGACGATCACAGACACCACCACGGTCAGCGTGGGGGCCAGCATATCCGAGGCAAACCCGGCGATGTCGCCCAGGTTGCCCACGAACGTAAAGTCACTGAGCTGGAGGGGAGCGCCGTTGATATCCATCTTATACCGGCTGATGATGGCCAAGGTCATGCAGAACCCGGTCCCCGGCAGATAGGCGATGAAGAGCCGCCGGGTCAGGCCGTAGAGCGGGAGCATCAGGCTAAAAAACAAAAGCCAAAATAACCCGGATGCGGGCAGATGAGAGGCCATCCAGGAAAAGGGCGTGAGCAAATTTTGCAGCCACACGGCCTGGGTGGCGTAGAGCGTCAGGAGAGGGGAGAGCAGCAGCGCAGCCGCCACAAAGGCGACCTGCCGCCTGGTGGGGGCATGGGACATAGTATCGCAAATTCCTTTCTGTTGTTCCCCCGTATTATACCGCAAAACAGGGAGGGACGCAAGAAAGGAGAAAAATCCACCAGGTATCAAATTGTTGTTGACAGAAATTATGTCTCCCAGTATCCTGAACAGGAAGATGCTTCCATTTTGTAAAAACAATTTGACGAGGAGGATTTTATGGCGACTCTGTGTTATATTTGGAACCAATACGCCTCCCCGCTGATGCTTCTGCTGCTTTTGGTGGCGGTGGTGGTCGGTGTTGCAGTGGGCGTTGGTTTGGCTCGTGTGCGGGCGCGGCGAGGAAAAACGGCGCTGCCGCGCGGGACGTATTTTGTGGGGGTTTTGCTTTGGCTGTGGCTGGTGGGGATGGTCTGCGTGACCCTGCTGGGCAGCCGGGGGATCTGGGGGAGCGGGGAAGTGAATCTCCAGCTCTTTCTGGCCTGGGAGGAGGCCTGGTACGCAGGGGACCGGACGGCGTGGCTGTATATCGTGCTGAACCTGGCGCTGTTTCTGCCGCTGGGGGTGCTGCTGCCGCTGCTGGAGACGAGATTCCAGAAGGTGACCTGGGTGCTGGGGACGGCGGCGGTGCTGTCGCTGGCAGTGGAGCTGCTCCAGCTTGTGCTGCGGCGGGGCAGTGCGGACATTGACGACTGGTTTCTGAATGTCCTGGGGGCTTTCTTGGGCTGGTGTCTGCTCCGCTTTGTTTTGGGGCTGAAAAAGCGGGAGAAGAAAGCCGTGGGCTATTTGCTCCCGCCGGTGGCCTGCGCCCTGGTGTTCTGCGGGATCGCGCTGGCCTATCAGGCCCAGCCCTATGGGATGCTTCCCATGCAGAGCGTGGAGCGGGTAGAAATGTCCGGGGTGGAGGTGCACACAGACTGTCCGCTGCCGGACGTGGGGGAGACGGCTCCGGTGTACTATGCCGCACCCTGGACGGAGGCCAACTGCGATGAATATGCCCGGCCCCTGCTGACGGCGCTGGGAGAGGACTTTGACGCCATGGAGGCCGAGCGCTCGGAGTATCGGGTGGACTACACAGACCCCGTACATCACAGCAGCCTGCAAGTCTTGTTCCTGGGTGGGTTCCGTGCGCTTTATCAAAACCAAAGCGGCGCAACGGAACCGGCCCCGGCGACGGCCAGCCGGGAAGAAGTCCTGCAAAAGCTGCGGTCGCTGGGGATCCTCCTGCCGGATCAAGCGGACTTCTCCACGGAAGCGGGGGCCTACTGCTTCACGGTGGATGGGGTAGAGGATGGCGTGCTGTATCAGGGGCAAGTCACCTGTACCTACCGGGAAGATGGACAGATCCTGTCTCTCAGCGACGAGCTTGTCGCGGTACCGCAAAGCGGAGAGGTTTCCATTTGCCCCCCGGAGAAGGCTGTGGAACAGGTCTGCGACGGGAAGTTTTTGGATACCGACGGCAGACTCAGCGCCGGGAGAAGCGTGGAGGAGGGCGGTGTCGTCCGGTCGGACATAGATACCCTGACGATCCAAAGCATCACACTGGCTTATTTGCTGGATACGAAGGACTACTATCAGCCCGTCTACGCTGTGAAGACAGACAAAGGCATCCTCTATACGTTGGCAACGCAATAAAAAAACAGAGAGACAGCATACGCCCCCTGCCGGGTCTTTGGAAGACTGGGCAGGGGGCGTGTTGTTTTTGCGCTTGGCGTTATGCATCAAAATAGTAATAGTCGGTGAAGGTGCCTTTCTGCTGCTTGCCGCTGGCCTCGGTGGCGGTGTAGGTGAAGGTGAAGGCGATGAGGGGGTATTTCTTGCCGTTTGCGGCGGTGTAATACTCCGTGGCGGCTTTGGCGGCGGCCTCTTCGTCGTAGGTGATCTCTACATAGCCAAAGCCCCCGGCCTTGTGGCCGATGGAGGCCAGGTAAGCGGCGACGGCTTCCGGCGTGGTCACTTGCAGGGTCTGGCAGGACAGGCCATTGACGGTGACTTTGTCCAGCTTGAAGGACGTGAAGGTGGCCGGGCTGCCGGAGACGGGGTAGAAGAGGAAGGAGGCGTAGTTCTTCTGGAAGGCCACGGCGTCGTAGTCCCAGATGACCACGGTGCTGCCGGAGATGGCGCCGTTGTCCAGCAGGTCCTTCAGCAGGGTCTTGTCGCTGCCTTTCTTTTTGGCGTAGAGGGTGCTGGCCGAGAGGGCGGCGGCGTCTGCGCGTAGGAACGTCTTGGTTTTGGCGTTGTAGGCCCCGTTGGAGATCCCCAGCCGGTCCGTCAGGGTCCAGGGAGAATCCCAGGTGAAGTCCGTCCCATCTTTGTACCCCAGGGCGCGGAGCAGGAAGGTCAGGAACTGGGCGGCGGAGACGGTGTTGTTGGGGCCGAAGTGCTTGGCGTCCACGCCGTTGGTGTAGCCCTTGCTGTACGCATAGCCCACGTAGGGCTTGGCCCAGGCGGGGACATCCGTGAAGGGGGTGGCGATGGTCTTTTGGGTGGCGGCTTCCTCGGCCCCCAGCAGGCGGACCAGGATGGTCACGGCCTCGGCGCGGGTGGGGGCGCGGTCCAGGTCAAACTGGGGGGAGCCGTCGGCGGTGGTGCCGGTGCCCTTAAAGAGGCCCAGGTTATACAGCAGCATGGCGTCCTCCTGGGCGTCCTCCGGCGTCACTGCAAAGGCAGGCACCGCCAGGGACAGGGCCAAGGTCAAGGCCAGGATCAGGGAAAGTAGTTTCTTTGGCATGGGTTATTCCTTTCTGTCGTGAGGCCCGCGAAGGGGGCAGAAACAGGAGTTCGCCATTTATTTTAGCATAACAGCCCCAAAAGCGCAAGCGGGGGGCGTTTCCCTGTTATTTTCGCGTTTTTTTGAAACACCCCTTGACAAATCCCAAAAGTGTGATATTGTATTAAGCGAATAGAACAATAATACAGAACTGCAATGGCGAGACAGCCACGAACCAAAGGCAGAAAGGAGGCAGGGCTATGCCGTGGGAATTTCGGGAAGACGCGCCCATTTACACCCAGCTCATCGCCCAGATCCAGCAGCGCATCGTGGGCGGGCTGCTGGGGCCGGGGGCGCGGCTGCCCTCGGTGCGGGACCTGGCCGCCGAGGCCGGGGTGAACCCCAACACGATGCAAAGGGCCTTGACGGAGCTGGAACGAGAGGGCATCGTCCACAGCCAGCGCACCGCCGGCCGCTTTGTCACGGAGGATGCCGAGCGCATCCACCGGCTCCGGGAGGAACTGGCTCGGCAACAGGTCAAAGATTTTTTGGAGGGGATGTGCCAGCTGGGCTTCCGGCGGGCGGAAATTCTTGCCCTCATCACACAGGAAGCGGACGAGAACGCGGAAGGAGAGGAGAAGACCCCATGAGTATTTTAGAGACGAAAGGGCTGGTCAAGCACTTCGGCCCCACCGTGGCGCTGGACGGCATGACCCTGGCCGTGGAGCCGGGGCGCATCGTGGGCCTGCTTGGCCCCAACGGCAGCGGCAAGACGACCCTCATGAAACTGGCCAACGGCCTGCTAGTGCCCGACGCGGGAGAGATCTGGGTGGACGGCCACCAACCGGGGAGGGAGAGCCATGCCGTGGTCTCCTATCTGCCCGAACGCAACAGCCTGCCCCTGTGGATGACGGTGGACCAGCTCCAGGATTTCTATGCGGATTTCTTCGCTGACTTCCAGCGCAAGCGCAGCGAGGAGATGCTGGATAAACTGGAGATCCAGCCCAAGCAGAAGCTCCGACAGATGTCCAAGGGCACCCGCGAAAAGGTCCAGCTCATCCTGACCATGAGCCGCCAGGCGAAGCTCTATCTGCTGGATGAGCCCATCGGCGGCGTGGACCCGGCGGCACGGGATTACATCTTAGATACCATCATCCGCAACTATGACCCGGAGGCGGCGGTGATCCTGTCCACCCACCTGATCGCAGATGTGGAACGCATTTTGGACGAGGTCATTTTTGTGAACCAGGGCCAGGTCCTGTTCCAGTCTACGGTAGACGCCATTCGGGAAGAGAAGGGGAAGAGCGTGGATGCACTCTTCCGGGAGGTATACAAATGCTGAGAAAATTATTGAAACAAGAGTTTCGGGCTACGGCACGGGTGATGCTGCCGCTGTATCTCGTGACGTTTGTGCTGGCCCTGGCGGTCCGGCTGGTGCTGCTTTTGAGCCAGAACCAGGTCCTGCTGGACAGCGTCGGCGGGCGAACGCTGCGGGCCGTCCTCCTGGGTGTTTCCGTGACGGCGTTTGTTGTCGCTGTCATCGCCACGTTCCTGGCGGCGCTGATCCAAGCGGTGCTTCGCTTCCGCAGCAACCTGCTGGGGGACGAGGGGTATGTGATGTTCACCCTGCCCGTCTCCACCCATCAGCTGGTGTGGGCCAAGCTCATTACCTCGGTCGTCTGGTTTTTGGGAGCGGCGGTCATCGATGTGCTGGCGCTGCTGGCCCTGGTGGTGAATCTGGGGATGTTCCAGGAGTTTGGGCGGTTTGTGATCGAAGTGAAGGAACAGCTCACAGCCTATCTGGTCGGCAACGGCATCGCCTTCCTGGTGGAGCTGGCCCTGCTGTTCGTGGTGGGCTGCCTGGTCCTGTGCCTGAATTTTTACGCCCCCCTGGCCATCGGGCACAGCTTTGCGCGGCATAAACTGCTCTGGTCCGTGGTGTTCTTCTTCGCCATCCAGATCGTCATCCAGATCATCGGCGGCGTCTTTGGCCTCATCGCCTTGCCCCACCTGTGGAGCGTGAACTTTAACTTTATGACGGCCGCCGCAGCCGCCCACGCGATGATGTGGAGCAGCATCCTCGTGACGGCGATCTACGGAGCCATTCTGTATGGGGTCACGCTGTACATGCTGAGAAAACGACTGAACTTAGAGTAATGAAGTAATGAAACGAAACCGGCGGTTGTTCTTGGAAGAGAGCAACCGCCGGTCGTGCCATTCAAACAAAAATCAGGAAATGAGAAAAATCTTGTAAGAAAATGGCGGGTCAAAGCATCTTACTAAGTAGAAGGGGTAAAAACGGAGCTGCTTTTGGAGGTGAACGCTCAGATGGCCAATGTTTCCTCGGAACAAGAGAACATCCAAACGTTTTACCGGGAGCAGAATGAGTTGCTGTTTCGCTACGCCATGCTGCTCACCGGAGACCGGCACCAGGCAGAGGAGGCCTTGCAGACCGCTTGGTGCCAGTGCCTGACCTATCGGGAGACGTTCTTTCGTGTGCCGGAAGAAAAACGTCCGGCCTGGATGCGGACGGTGGTGCGTCATGCTGTCTACGCGCAGTATCAGAAAACGCGCCACCTTGTCCCCTTAGACCCGGCGTGGGATGGACCGGCACCGGAACAGGGAAGCGTGGAAGAGATTTACGAGATCATTCGCTCCATGCCGGTGAAGTACCGCGTTGCTTTGGAATTGAAGTTTGTTTTGGAGTGGAGGGAAGAGAAGATCGCCGAGAAGCTGGGAATATCTCTTGGAGCGACCTATACCAGAATATCCCGTGGGCGGCGGCTTCTCCAGGAGCGATTGATTCGGGAGGGATATGCAGATGGATACCGATGCAAAAAATAAGCGGCAGAACGAGAAAGCGGAGGACGAACTGATTCGTCACCTTTTATTGCAGGCAGAAGCGGAGGAGTACCGGGAGGTCTTAGCGAAAGCGCCACCTGCGCCGCGGCATAGCCGGGCCTACCGCCGCTGGGAGAAACGGTTTCTGCGCGACCCATTTTCTGTTCTGGAGGAACCGGGCGGATCACGTCGCCGATCGTTCCCGAAGCCTTTCCGGACGGCGGCAAGTCTCCTGCTGGTCCTTGTCTGTGCTTTCGTGCTGATGCTGGGGATGAATCCAGAGGCGCGGGCCGCTGTGGCGGAAAAACTGGGGTTTGTCTCCCAGATGGAAACGCCGGGGATCAACGTCACAGTCCAACTCAGCGGGAGAGGCGGCTCGGTCTATACCAGCGAACGGTTTCGTTGTGACAAGACCAATGGGGACACCCTCTATTATGCCTTTGAAAATCATGGAGAAGAGGCGTGTACACTTCGGTTGTATCAGGTCGGCATTTTCCAGACCAAAAGTGTCGGTGAAGTCGTGACGATCCAGCCGGGGGAGAACAGCTTTGGGATATACAAAGGATTAACAGGCAACGCCTATTTTCTCCGCGTCAGCTCTGTCATGGGCGGAAAAATCAACGGCACCTTGCAGACGGCACAGGGAGCGCTGGAAGAAGGGCAGAACTAGAGCGATGAGAAGGGGGCTGACTCTTTGTGAGACAGCCCCCTCGCAATAGGATATTTTATTTTTTTGTCTGTCGACTTGACAGGGGACGGTTTATGCCGTCTTGTCCATGTTGTTTACTTCATCGCGCGGTAGAGGAACGTCACGATCTGCGCTCTTGTGCAGGTGTTATTGGAGCCGAACAGACCGTTGCCGATGCCGCCGGTGATGCCATTCTTCTCTGCCCAGGTCACTGCTGCTGCGTAGTAAGCGTCGGGTGGCACATCGGTGAAGGGTGCGTTGCCGGTGACAGCGGGGTTGCCCTTGGCACGCCACAGGAAGGTGACGATCTGCGCACGGGTGCAGGAGTCGTTGGGGCTGAACGTGAGGTAGCTGGTGCCCTCGGTAATGCCCTGCTCTATGGCCCACAGGACAGCATTCCAGTAGTAGCTGCCAACGGGAACGTCGGGAAAGGGCATGAGCTTGGTCTTGGGGGTCGGAGAACCGGCTGCACGCCAGAGGAAGGTGACCGCCTGCGCACGGGTGCAGGTGCCGTTCGGATCGAAGGTAGTGGCGTTCGTGCCGCTGGTGATGCCTTTGCCGACCGCCCAGACAACGGCGTCCTCGTAGTAAGCGCCCGCGGGAACGTCGAGGAAGGGGTGCTTGCTGATGGGGGCATCCTTCTCGAAGACTGCCTGGACCTCGACATCCTCAGCAGGCATGGTGAACTTGTTGTCGGTGATGGTCACGCCGCCCAGAATCACCCGCCACGCCTTGAAGTGGTAGCCGGCGTTCGGCGTGGCGGTCAGGGTGATCGCTGTGTCGGCAGCTGCCTTGGCAGGAGACGCAAATGCTTTGCCGTTGCCGTCGTTGAGGACGGAAACGTCATACTGGATCGGTACCATGATCTCGTCCGCCTCGAAGACCGCCTTGACCTTTACCTCGCCCGCAGGCATGGGGAAGGTCGTGGTGCTGTTTGTCGCGTTGGCAAAGGTCACTGCCTCGCTGCCGGACTCCACGTCCCAACGGGCAAAGTGCATGTTGGCAGCGGGCGCATCAGCGGTCAGCGTGACAACGCTGCCTTCCGCAGCCTTGGCAAGGTTGGCAATACCACCTGTGACAGAAATGGCATACTTCGCTACCGGAGTCGTGCCGCCCTTGACGTTCAGTTTGCACGACATGAGATACTTCGCATCCGTGTTTCCTGACTTGGTCTGATAGTCGTAGGTGACCTCTGTTGCGTCCGCGTCCACCGTCAGGATACCGGCCGCATCCACGGTGCCGCCGATCCAGTTTTTTGTTCTGCTGGGATCAAAGGAACCCGGCAGTGTTTTCATGTCAAAGGTCTCTCCGGCAGGCAGAGTGCCCTTATTATAAAACTGATGATTGTCTAAATTTACGTATGTTATCTCTTTGTTCTTATCCAGATCCAGCGAGGTCAACCCGTTTTTCCCGCAGCTGATACTTTCCAATTTAGAGTTCTTGCTCACATCCAATACAGCCAGCATGTTGTTCCTGCAGTACAAGTCTTTCAAATCAGGGTTTTTGCTCACATCCAGTGCGGTCAATTGGTTACCTCCGCAGTCCAGCTCTTCTAGCGCCGTGCAGCCACTCACATTCAGCTCCTTCATTTTAACGCCGTAGCAATTCAGCTTTTTCAGTGCTTTGTTCTGGCTCACATCCAGTTTGGTCAACTTCATGTAACTCAGTAGTGAGTCACTTTCGCAATCCAGCTCTTCTAAGTTCTTGTTCTGGGTCACGTCCAGCGCGGCCAGTCTGTTAGATCTGCAGTACAATCTTGTTAGTTCCGTGTTCTTGCTCACATCCAGCGCGGTCAGTTCGTTTTCCGAGCAGGACAAACTTGTTAGCTTCGTGTTCTTGCTCAGATCCAGCCCGGTCAGTTCGTTATCCCAGCATTTCAGCGTCTCCAGCGCCGTAAAAAATCCGACGCCTTCTAAGCTTTTAATGCCCATGTTGTTCGCTTCGATCATTTTAACCGCGGCAATTTCCATGGCATTCAGGATACCATCGTTGTTTTTGTCCAATTTTTCTTTCACAAAGCTTCGGAACTTTGCATCCGGGAAAGTGGTCTCGTTGATCTCCACAGACCCGGCGGCAAACGCCGCGGTCGGGAGCAATCCCACCACCATCACA
>ENA-OVGE01002811-OVGE01002811.1-human-gut-metagenome-genome-assembly--contig:-NODE-2811-length-10817-cov-20.982903_pt1 | contig 10817 bp, 9 predicted proteins | sample MGYA00237769_ERZ505417 | MGnify/ENA primary metagenome ERZ505417 (study PRJEB26158, sample SAMN06016403) | human gut metagenome | biome: human gut; feature: ankylosing spondylitis patient; material... | reverse complement strand
GTGGGTGTAGGTGTTCAGGGTGAACCCCGCCGAATAGTGGCCCAACGCGCCGGACAGCGTTTTCACGTCTACCCCGCTTTTCAGCGACAGCGTGGCGAAGGTATGTCTGAGGTCGTGGAACCGGATGTGTTCCGCGCCGATGGCTTTCAGAATTTTATCATGCGTCCGGCGGAAAGCGTCCGGGTCATACATGGTTCCGGTTTTGGGCGATGGGAACAGATACGGATTGCGAGGGTGCTTTTTGTGCTCGGCAATCAGCAGGTCGACTGCCTGCTGAGGGAGAGCCAGCGTACGCACGGAGTTGCGAGTTTTCGGCGGACTGACCACCAGTTCCCCGTTGATTCGATTTACCTGCTTTGTGATAGAAAGCGTTTTGCTCTCCACATCCAAGTCCGTCCATTGGAGGGCCAGCAGCTCCCCTCTCCGTAGGCCGGTGGTCAGTTCCAGATAGAAGGCCGCCAGCAATCCTCGTTTTTCCGCTTCTGCGAGGTACATTCCGATTTTCTCCTGCGGCAGGATCTTCATTTCTCTCTTTTCAAGCTGCGGCAGTTTGCAGCCTTGGGCGGGGTTGGTGAGGATCAGCCGCTCCGCCACCGCCTGCTCCAGGCAGTTGTGCAGCAGCGTGTGGACGCCCCGCACCACTCTGGGGCTGAGGCTTTTATCCCTGAGTTCGGGAAAATTCTTGCGCTGGATTCGTCCAGTTTTCTGGAGGTTGTTGTAAAACCGCTGGATCTGAATGGTGGTCAGCTTGTCCAGCGGGATGCTGCCGATTCCCGGTATGATGTGGTTCTCGATGTAGTTGGTGTAGTACGCCTTTGTGTTGGGCCGGATGCGGGGTTCGGCGTAGACCTCGTACCACGTTTTCACCCACGAACTGACCGTGTAAGTCCCAGCTTTGGATACGTCCAGCCGCTGGCTTTCGCTGATCGCGGCCTTGAGCTTCTCCTTGACCTCAGTCTGTGTCTTACCCAGCACGTTCTTGATGATGCGCTTTCCGCTCTCCGGGTCATAGCCTGCGGTGTAGCGCCCCTCCCAGCGTCCGTCTTTTCGTTTTCGGATATTCCCTTCCCCATTTGCTCGTCTTTTCGGCATAAAATCAACCTCCTTTGTAACGGCAAACCATACCGCAAACGGCAGAGGAAAGCTATCGAAAAACCGAACTGTTATCAAAAAGTTATCATTTGCACCTCAGAACCTCGCCGCCTTATCTTTGACTATTGCGGCGCAATTTCTGCGCTGCCGGGGGCGTTCTCTTTAGTTACAGCGGTGCGATTTTTGAACGGTCAAAAACCCTTTCTATTGACTACAGCGGCGCAAAATATGTATGATCTGCGCTGAAAATCGCTCTTACTTGGAAATCACTTTTTCGGGTAGTTGAAAACGGCAAATTTCTCAATCGACTGCTGAACGGTCACCTTGAAAAGTCTGCTACCGCAGGGGGCTTATGCCCCTCACGTTCACCCAAGACTGCGAAAACGCCTCGCAAGGTGCACCTTAGACTGCGGTTTCAAAACCTCGGAAAGCCCCGCACTGCGGGGCTTTGAGGCCGGGCCGCGGGCGCTTGCGACTGCGGCCCTTTATCTTGTTATATTTTCGAACGGGGATATCCCCCCACAAAACACCTTCAAAACCGGTATCAACGCCCCTTGAGGGAGCGATGATATAATATCCTCATGCGGACAGAGAATTTCCTGCTTCTATCTTTGTAGCCAAGTCTACTGCGCACAGACTGGAACCTCTGCCCTGTGGGATGTCACTTATGAGCCGGATGTCGAAGCGATGGATCGCTTTCTTCTAATCTCGCAACAGGTTGTGACCTTCAGCAGCACGAGGAATGTCCGTAATTTGAACACGAGAGGAGCCTACACTATGTACATCGTTGGGATCGACATTGCCAAGAGGAAGCACGAGGCAGCGGTGATCGACGGCGAGGGCGCCGTCATCATCAAGCCGTTTTCCTTCACCAACAACTGCTCCGGGTACAATCGGCTGCTGGCCATGCTCGCCAAGGCCAAACTGCCGCTTGACGAGGTTTCCTTTGCAATGGAGGCCACCGGACACTACTGGCTCGCTCTTTTTACCAGACTTCAGAAGGAGGGCTTCCGTGTTCAGGTCATCAACCCGGTGCAGACCAACTCCATCCGCAGTTTCTATATCCGTCAGGCCAAAACAGATCCGAGGGACGCCCTGCTCATCGCGGAGGTGATCCGTTTCGGACACTTCTCCGAGTCTACCCTGCATCCCGAAAACATTTATGAGCTGCGGGAGCTGTGCCGTGGACGGCACGCCATCGTTTCCATGCAGGCAGATGTTAAGCGAAAGGTCGTTGCCCTGCTGGATCAGGTCTTTCCTGAATACGAAACAGCTTTTACCAATCTGTTTGGCGATACTTCCATGGCAATTTTGCAAACCTGCCCTACGCCAAAGGAATTATCCGAGATGCCTTTTGAGGAGCTCTGCCATCTCATCGAAGTCTCCAGCCACAAGCGCTTCCGCATGGCGAAAGCGCAGGAACTTCAGGAGCTTGCGCGCAATTCCTTTGGCTTCGCCATGGCCGGCGACGTTTTCAGCACGATGATCCGGCTCTACGCAAAGCACCTCGATTTTTTGAAACAGCAGGTTCGAGAAATGGACCGCAAGATCGCGGAGATCATGGACACCCTGGATACGCCGATCACCACCATCACCGGCATCGGCCCGACCCTGGGCGCGTACATCCTCAGTGAGATCGGAGACATCAGCCGTTTTTCCTCCGCGGCAAAGCTTGCCGCCTACGCGGGGATCGATCCAACCATGCGGCAGTCCGGTGAATACAACGGCGTCAGAAACCGTATGTCCAAACGCGGCTCGCCGTATTTGCGGCACGCCATTTGGCTGGCGGCTTCATCGGCGGTGCTTCACGATCCGGCGCTGAAGCTTTATTTTCAGAAAAAACGGGATGAAGGGAAGCCCTACATGGCGTCCGTGGGCCACGCCTGCAGGAAGATGGTCTCCATCATTTACGCCGTTATGAGAGACAACAAGACCTATACGCCGCATATTCCAAATGAAATTTCGGCTTGACAAATTATAGCCGGTCTGTGCTAAAATCGAACGGCTTTCATCACTCAGAAAACCTCCCTGTAAAGTTCGTTTTTTCGTCCAAAACCGTTCCCGCAAATATCGCCCAAAAGTTACCGTCACAACGCTGTTCCAAACCGCTTTTTAGCGCGTTTTTCAACTTCTCTCACAAACGGCCCACGTTCGCATTGATGGGTGAAATCGGGTACACACTCGTCTCTGTTCAAAGAATCGCACACAAGGGCTTACACGGCGAAACAGGGGGCGTTTTGGATGGGGGGTGGTATCTCTACCCTCGGAGCGTTTTACGCGGTTCGGAAACCTTGCGTGGCCAGGAGGTAGAACGGCAAACTTTGCCGCTTTTTGGCCTTGGCCGGGGGTGCTCCCGAAGAACACAGAGAGTCTGCGGAACAGCGATGCGCTTATGCGCGTCGCTGTTCCGAGGCGTCGCGGCCCCGCTGGGCTGCGCTGCTCTGTTTGCAATTTGGTGATGTTGCTGTTTTTTTACTCTGTGCGCAGTACTTTCTGAACGTGCAAGGCGAGGGGTGGTATCACTACCCTCGGCGTGCTCTGCGTGTTGCCGAAACTCCCGGCCCCCGCTTGTCAAAAGGGGTAATTTGCCGTTTTCTAAGGTCAGGTGGTCATCATTGATTCCAGCGGCGCAAAAGCAGAAACAGCATCTCACGGCAAACAGCCCCGGTTCCCCGTGAAAGGAACCGGGGCTGTTTTTGCGTCACTTCATGGAGCGTGCCAGGAACGCGGCGATCTGCGCTCTTGTGCAGGTGCCGGTGGGATTGAACTTGCCGTTGCCGATGCCATCGGTGATGCCGTTTTCCACGGCCCAGGACACCGCGTTTGCGTAGTAAGCGTCAGCGGGGACGTCCACAAAGCTGACTCTGCTCGTCGCCGTGGGCTGGCCCATGGCCCGCCACAGCATCGTCACCATCTGGGCGCGGTTGATGGTGCCGTTGGGGTTCGCGCCGTCGGAAACGCCCTTGTCCTTGGCCCAATTCTGCGCCTTTTCGTACCAGGTAGCGCCGCCGTTCAGATTTGCGTCATTCTGTCGCGCCAAAATCGTCCACAGCTGCGCCCGGGTGGTGGAGGCGTTGGGGGCGTAGATCGTGTCGCTCATGCCGTTCACCAGTCCACGGGCGCTGACGAAATCGATGGCGTCCTTGGCCCAGTGGTTCCGGGTGTCGATGAAGCCCTTGGAGTTGTCAACGATCTTCACCGTGGCAGTGCCGTCCACGGTGAGCCGGATGCCGTCCTCCGTGGGAATGGAGTTTTTGACGATCTCCTCCGTGCCGTCAGGATGGACAAGAACGGCCACCGTACCGAGCTTCACGTTGGAAACGGGGATCTCCACCTTGGTCTCACCTGCCCCCTTGGGCAGTTCCACCTTGACGGTGGGCGCGGTGTTGCTGTTGCGGGAAGCCTCTACCTCCACGGGGGCCTTGACCGCCTCGCCGTTCTTCTTCGCGTCCTCGATGGCCTTGCTGCTGACCTTCGCCTCCGCCGCTGTCTTGCTTTCACCGTTCTCGATGGTGGTGACGGTCATTCCGGTGGAGCCGTTGGCCGTGGTGGTTTTGGTGGTCTCCGTGCCGGAGGTCACGCCGTTTTTGTCGGTTTTGGTTTCCTACTTCGTTTCAGACTTCGTCCCGTCCTTGGAGGTGATGGTCTTGGTCTTGCTTTCCGTCACCGTGCCGTCCTTCTTGGTCTCGGTCCGGGTCTCGCTTTCGGCCTTCGAGCCGTCCTTATTGGTCACGGTCTCAGACTTTGTTTCGGCTTTCATTCCGTCCGGTTTCGTCTCCGCTTTCGTCTCGGTCTTGGTCACAGAGCCGTCCTTGCCAGTGGTGGTCTCGATCACGGTATCCTCGGTGCACTCTGCGCATTCTCGAAACGCCCGGTGCTCGCCCTGCTAAATCGATTACAGCGTATCTGGACAATCTGATGCCCTGGTCCGAGAACCTCTCCAACGTCTGTAAGAAAACGAACTATGACTATCTTATAGACGCAAATCGACAACGCATTTCATATATCAAACTACCATGTAGTTCGTGAATATTACACCATGGCTGGGTGCCTACTGTTCCAGAACAGTTTTAAGTTGGTGGCAAGGATGATATTAAAAGTTATGAAGCAGCAAATCATTGAAGTAAAACCGTTGATTAGCCTGTCGCCCGCAGGAAAAATCTTATATGTAGTTTTTCATTAATGTTGACATTGTTCGCAGCGCAGATTATAATGTAATCATTAGTTGACCACGGAGGTAGCTATGTATATTTCGGTCAATGATGCAGCCACAAAGTTTAATATATCCAAGCGGCGAGTTCAGCTTTTGTGTGAGCAGGGACGTATTAGCGGTGCAAATATGGTTAGTGGTGTATGGTTAATACCAGAAACAGCCCCCAAACCTGTCGATGGACGAAAAAAGAGAATTGATGATAGTCAGCTAAGTTTCTTTGATGTGACACAAAAGGGACTTACTGTTGATGATGTATGTAAAACTTTATCCATATCAAAGGCGACAGCAAAAAACTGGATTCGCTTGGGTAAGATTGTCCCTGACATTGGCGATCAATTATTTAGCACTGAATATGTTGAAAAGTTTGTTGCAGAACTTAAATCAGGCAAAAACACAAAACTAAAAAGCCGCAGAAACAAAAAGAGTGCCACAGGAAAAGTCCTTTATAAGGATTACGTTCATACTGCAAGTAATCAGAAGTTGGTTGCCGACTTGTTGGAACTCGGCATAATTGAGAATGAACGAGATTTATTGATCGTTCTTGCAAACTTTGCCGTACAGCTCTACTACCAAAGTCGCAATATTCCATTTGGAAACAGCAATGTTTTGCTGGACTTCCTATCTCAAGAACAAACAAGCGAGTTTCATATCCTAATCAAAGACTTAATCGGAAAAGATACTGTAGCTCCTGCTCTAATCAATAAACTGTTACCTGTATTGTCAAAAGAAATCCTTTTTGTAAAAGGAGAAGATTCTTTAGGTTTTGTCTATATTTCTTTGCAAGATATTGGTCAACGAAAAAGTTCTGGTGCGTATTATACTCCCGAAAAAGTTGTTGGTGAGTTGATTGACAGATTGTATGAAAACGATCCAGATTTAGGATCAAAAACAATTTGTGATCCATGCTGTGGTACAGGCAACTTCTTGTTGAGCCTTGGTACAAAGGGAATAGATTATGCCAACCTTTATGGACAAGATATTGACTCCATAAGTGTCTTCCTGTCTCGAATCAACATTGCGCTTATGGCACCAGAAATGTCTGCTGTGGATATCCAATCCAGGATTATTGTAGGCAATACATATTTTGAAACTTTTACGCAAAAGTTTGATGTGATTGTCGGTAATCCGCCTTGGGGTAGCGATTTCTCAGAAGAAGATGCTCTCCGATGCCGCAAACTTTTCAAGACTGCAGTTGGCAAGAGCATAGAGTCTTATAATTTGTTTGTAGAAAAAGCATTGTCTATGCTTAATCATAAGGGAGTGTTGGCATTTGTTCTCCCAGAAGCGATTTTGAGCGTTGCTGCACATGATACCGTTCGGAGAATGATGATTGCCGCTTGCTCGTTCAAATTTATCTCTTACTTGGGGAATGTATTTTCCGGTGTTCAGTGTCCTTCTATAATTCTTGGTATTGCGCCGGATGATGAAAAGACTGTTATTGGATGCAGAGTTTCAACGGAGAACGATATATTCGTTATTTCGAAGCCTCGAACCTTTTCTGATGGCACACTGTCATTTAATGTGTCTGATGAAGAAAATGAATGTTTGAATGCGATAAGTAACATCAAAAACGTTGTTTATTTGAAGGGAAATGCGAAGTTTGCACTCGGTATCGTTACCGGCAATAACAAAAAATACATATCTACCGAAAAGCGTGATGATAATGAAGTCGTTCTAAAAGGTAGCGGTATCCAAAGATATGGAATGACATCATCAGGAAACTACATTCGCTTTGCGCCGGAGTCTTTTCAGCAGGTGGCTCCTGTAGAAATGTACCGAGCAAAAGAAAAATTATTATACCGCTTTATTTGTGAAGTTCCAGTGTTCACCTATGACGATCAGCAAACGCTTTCCTTGAACAGCTGCAATATTGTCATTCCTGATGTTGCTGGTCTGGAGATGAAATACATTCTTGCAATACTTAACTCAAGTGTTACAGTCTATTTTATCTCGAAGAAGTTTAACTCTGTAAAATTACTTCGTTCACATATTGAGCAAATGCCAATACCGGTTGTTCCAGTGGATATTCAGACTTCTATCATAAAAAAAGTAGACCGCATAATGAATTCTTCCGAAAACATCAGCGGTCTATATGAAGATTTAGATAGTGATATTATGCAGCTGTTTGGTCTTTCTGGAGCGCATAGGGATATTATAAAAAAGTTTCTGCGTAAGAAGAACTTATTTCTCAGAGTCTAACAAATCGTAGAGTTCTTCGTATGTTAGATCCTTTACATGATAGTGCTCACGATGGTGTTTGTGTGTGGTTTTCTTTATGTGAAACTGACATTCTTCGCCACCTTTGTGCTGGAGAGCATATCCTGGCAACTTTCTACGTGCGGCAGCTTTATCTTCAATAAAGCTGTCCACACTGTCAGGAAACTCAGAACGAGGGGCATGGAATATTTCAATCTTATCGGAGAAGAAAACACCATAATATAGGGAATCAAAGCAATCCGGTTTTAGCTGTTGAATATTACAGTCATAATCGGACGATCTTTTCTCTGATTCAGTTGAGTCATATACCATCGTACTGCTATTCGAGCACAATTCAATAGCGTTGCTTGCGGTTATAGGTATATCTTTTTTATAAGCTCTCGAGAACTTGACTTCTATTCTACGACCGTCATCATCTTTAAGGTCGTATGAGTTATCATCGGACGGATGCAGCCCCATGTCTTTTTGAAGCATGAGTTGAGCAAGTTCTCCGAAGTTTGTTCTCAAAGAAAAAATCCCTTGCTTAAATTGATCAATATTTTTGTCTTTCTTTTTGGCCATACGAATATCTCCTTACAATGCGCTCAAAAGGTCGTACAGTTCTTCGTATGTAAGCCACTGTACGAAATGGTTCCGCATATGATAATCAATGGTACTGCGATTCAGATGGAACTGGCCTTCACCCTCGTTTCCCTTGTGCTGTTTGTCTGAGTACCCGAAACAGGACGTGATCTCATCGGAGTTCATTTTAAAGATAGCAATACGATCAGCAAAGAACAGTCCATAGTAAAGAACATCAAACTCTAATCGCTTCACCTGCTGAATATTGCAGTCAAAATCGTACTCATACATATCAGTGCTGTTAAGTGCACGATTTCCAAGATTGGCTTTTTTGCACTGGTCGATGGAATTGGAACGGCTAATAACCGCTTCGTTTGCCTTCATAACGGTAGAAAATTTGATTTCAATTCTCTGGTGACCGACCTCATCATAGCGGTCATGGAACTGATTGTGGGATTTGGTGAAGTTGTAAAGAGCTTCGATCATAAGTTCTGCAACGGTGCCAAATCTGCGAGTTCTGAGTGCAAAAATACCATCACGGAATTCCTTGATTTCATTTGTCATTTTCTGTATCCTCCTGATTTTCGAGAAGAAGTCTGTATGCTTCAACGCCAAGTGCATCAGCAATGCGCTGGATATTTTCGAGAGATATACTACGGCGGAAGCACTCTATTGCACTGATATAGGTTCTGTGCATACCGCATTTTTCGGCAAATGCTTCCTGAGACAAGCCGGTTTGCTGGCGATAGTGTTTAACGTTTGTGCCAAAAACTTTAATTATGTCCATACTTATAAAACCTCTACTTTATATGGTACAACTGTGATGACTATAAGTCTACATACAATAAGTCGCACATGCCTGAAAGATCGCACACAGCGGCTCACACGGCGAAACACGGGGCGTTTCGGATGGGGGTGGTATCACTACTCTCGGAGCGTTCCGCACGTTCACAAACATCCCCGGGCCGGGTATCAGAAAGGTGTACTTTGCCGCTTTTGGGTCTTGGCCGGGTGTGCTCCCGAAGAACGCAGAAAGCCTTCGGGACAGCGATGCGCATAATGCGCGTCGCTGTCCCGAGGCATCGCGGCCCCGCTGGGCTGCGTGATCTTTTTCGCTTCTGCCGAAATTGCGGTTTGCACATCCTGTGCTCAGAGCTTTCTGTGCGTGCGAGGCATGGGTGGTATCACTACCCTCGGCGTGCTTTGCGTGTTGCTGAAACGCCGGACGGCCGCTTGTCAAAACGACTTGTTTGCCGTTTTCTTGCGTCCCCTATTTACATTTGCGAAAGACCCTGCAGGATAGAAAAAGACCGCCTACGTTTTCGGTAGACGATCTAACTCACGGTATGGTTTTTTCAGACTTTGCGGGGGAATTGTCTGCGTCAGCAGATTGTTTCCGCTGCAAAGTGGGCAGGGATAGACGCGCAAGCGTCGCAAGGTGCGCAGCTCCTTGTACGGAACAAAGTGACGCAAAACAGCCCGGACATTTCACTGTCCGGGCTGTCTGCTCCGCAGGACGCACATACTCCCGTCAGGAGAGTATAGAAGTGCGCCCTTGTTACCAAGGGATTATTTAGCATCCCAATTCTCTAAGGATGTTCTTGCAATACATGATTTCTGTTTCAGAAAAAAGTGCCGCGTACTCCGGCTTGCATAGGCACAGTATGATTTAGTACTTGTTCTTAAATAAGAGGTTGTACCAGATACTAACAAAAGCAATGAGTAAGAATTGTATCATAAATCGTTATGCTCCTCAGTTAGAATTAACTCGCCACGTCCATTCTTAGCAATCCCCGCCCACTCTAAAATTGCAGCCATTACAAACACGGGATCAAAAACCGATTCTCCGATTGTTCGACCGCGGTGAAGCGCTATTGTACCGACAACGGTATTTTCCTCACAGCCAGGTTCACCGAGCTTATAGTTTCTTCCATTGCCTTTCTTTGCTCTGCCGCCTTGTTTTATAAGGAGTTCTACAATATCGTCAAACACCTTATAGTCGTAGGCTGGCTTAACAGGCAACTTATCACTTGTAAAAGTTGTTCCGTCTGACTCTGCGTAGATCTCACAAGGAAGACCTCTGGCTGTGTATACGGTGATGTGACCACCGTGCGCTTTCAGCTTTGCTTTGATGATTTCGGACGCGAGTGTGCTTGTATAGTCCACATCCATGCGGCTTACATCAATTTCCTTTGGCATTACCTTCTCCGTTCCACCGCCAAGATTTAAGGCGGCAAGCAATTCATCCAGTTTCTTTTTTGCAGTTGGATAAGATATTTGCATATCAGACTGTACCTCCTTCAGGTTTCCTCTGTCTTTCAAAAAAGTAATCAAGAACTCGAATTGCTCCTTGTCGAGCCGATCAAAAGGGCTAAGGTCGAACGTGTTTCTTAGCTCCATGCCACAATCAAGGCATTGTAGCGTGCTAACTCGCAGTGTCCCATGACAGGCGGGACATTTTGAAATAAGCCGGTTCATGTAAATCACCTCTTCGCTTACATGATACAATTAGAAAACAATTTTGTCAATATAGTGCTTAATAATTTTTATTACTATATTGCTTTTTGGAATGTGCCTCACCGCTTTTCCCACACAATGTCATACCCCAGCGCGTCTGCCAACTCTACCGCCTCGCCATAGCGGAGCAAACCGCGCTTGAGTTTGCCGGAGAGATTGGGAACGCTGCGGCTCCAGCCGTATTCATCGGAGAGGTAGTCCACCACCTCGGTCATGG
>ENA-OVGE01002808-OVGE01002808.1-human-gut-metagenome-genome-assembly--contig:-NODE-2808-length-10827-cov-3.050965_pt1 | contig 10827 bp, 6 predicted proteins | sample MGYA00237769_ERZ505417 | MGnify/ENA primary metagenome ERZ505417 (study PRJEB26158, sample SAMN06016403) | human gut metagenome | biome: human gut; feature: ankylosing spondylitis patient; material... | reverse complement strand
TGGTAGCTGCCCTGGAGACCTTTCCAGATCTCCTCCAGGCTGTATGTCCAGATACCATCTACATACTGGTTTTCCCATTCATAGGCACCGGATGCGATGGGCTGATTTTTATCGTCTACCAGAACTGCCTTGATCCTTGTGGAACCAAACTCAATACCAAGAGCCGTGCGATTCTCAAGAATTGCTGTTTTTGCCTCATTTACTCCCATTGTAAAAAACCTCCCATATTATTTGCTGAAATACATGCTGTTCCATCTCAGCTCATTCTGCAGATTCCGGATCGTTGTATCGCCATCAATATAAACCGCTTCGATACCCATAGCTGCTGCCCAGTCGCCCATCTGCTCTGCAGTAAGGTCATAGGTAAATGCAGTGTGATGTGCGCCGCCGGCAAGGATCCATGCTTCTGCTGCTGTGGAAAGATCCGGCTTCGGTGTCCAGAATGCAGTACCTACCGGAAGTGCAGGCATCGGCTTCTCTGTTTTCTTACACTCAACCTCATTGATCAGCAGACGGAAACGATCTCCTAGGTCAACCAGGGATGTAGCGATTCCAGGACCTGTCTTAGAAGTAAATACCAGTCTTGCAGGATCTTCTCTGTCACCCATGGAAAGCGGGCATACTTTAATGCCGATCTTACCATCTGCGACAGACGGGCATACCTCAAGCATATGAGACTGAAGGATTCCTTCTTTTCCAGGTACAAAGTTATATGTATAGTCTTCCATCATGGAAGTTCCTTTTGCATCTTTTACACCAGCTGTCATGATCTTCATCAGACGAACCATTGCAGCTGTCTTCCAGTCGCCTTCTGCACCGAATCCATAGCCTTTTTCCATAAGTCTCTGGATTGCAAGTCCGGGAAGCTGTTTAAGAGCACCCAGATCTCCAAAGTGTGTAACGATTGCCTGATAATTTTTCTCTTCCAGGAATTTCTCAAATCCGATCTCAATCTGAGCCTGAACTGCTACATGACGTTTAAATTCTTCCGGATCTCTTCCCTCAAGAAGAATATCATATTTGCTGTAGTATTCATCTACCAGCGCATCTACATCACCTTTAGCTACATCTTTTACATAATCAGCAATCTCATTTACAGGATAAGCATCAACTTCCCATCCGAATTTGATCTGTGCTTCTACTTTATCACCTTCTGTAACAGCTACGTTTCTCATGTTATCTGCTACACGACATACGCGGATATGGCTGCTCTCCATGATACCAACTGCTGTACGCATCCAGGAAGCAAGTCTTTCCTGAACATCTTTATCTGCCCAGTGTCCGACAATAACTTTTCTTTCGATTCCCATTCTTGTAACAATATGACCATATTCACGACCGCCATGAGCAGACTGGTTTTCATTCATAAAATCCATATCAATGGTATCATAAGGAATCTCCTCATTAAACTGTGTATGAAGATGGCAAAGCGGTTTTCTGTATTCTTTCAGACCAAGGATCCATGATTTTGCCGGTGAGAAAGTATGCATCCATGTGATAACACCTGCACAGTCCTCATCTGCATTTGCCTCATTAAATGTTTTACGAATCAGTTCGTTTGTGATCAGTGTTGGTTTCCATACTAATTCAAATGGAAGAACACCGCTCTTGTTTAATTCCTCAACAATGATTCTGGAATGCTCAGCAACTTTTCTTAAGCACTCATCTCCGTAAAGATCCTGTGAACCTGTACAAAACCAGAACTTATAGTTTCTTCCTGTTTTCATGATAAAATTCCTCCTGGATTAATTTTTTATTTATTTCATTTGTTTACAATATTTTTCTGCATGATCCCCGTATGATCAGTTCCGGATAAATCAGTCTTTCAACCTTACTTTCTTCTTCAGGAACTCCGTTGATCTTCTCAAGTATAAGCTCTGCTGCCATTTCTCCCAGCTTTTCCTGCGGATGAGCTATCGTTGTGATTCCGCTTCCTCGCTGAGCATACAGTGAATTGTCATAACCGGTAATGGAAATATCATCCGGTATCCTGACTCCCATTTTCTCCAGTTCTTCCATAACCTGAACAGCAATCTGATCATTGTAACAGACGATTCCATCCGGAAGCTGTCCGCTCTGTACCATTTCTTTTGCCATCAGTGCAGGTTTTACTTTCCTGTCCTCTGTATGAAACCAGACAACATCATCAGGATCATAGGCAATCCCTGACTCCTGTAAGGCCTTCACATATCCCTTGTGGCGCTCCAGTCCCTGCATATCGTCTGCCTTAAAGAAACCCTTGATCTTTTTATGTCCCAGTTCCAGCAGATATTTTGTTACAAGATAGCCTCCCTGTGCATCATCCATAAGAATATGAGGTTTATCCCTCATTTCTGAATAGATTCCCTGAATAAACACATACGGAATTTCAAATTTATCCAGATTCTGATAAAGATTTCTGTGTTTACAGATCATCTCACTTTTGCTTGGTTCAATGATCAGTCCATCAATATCTTTCTTCAGAAGTTCCTCCAGACATCTGGCCTCTTTCTGTCTGCTGTTTGCTGTGTTTTTCAGGATAATACTGTAACCGCTTTCTGAAAGGACATTATCCATTCCCTGTATCAGTCTCGGAAAAATATAATCAGAAATATATGTGGTCACTACCGCAATATTCTTTGAATTCTTTATATGGCGCATATTCTCAGAGCAATAAGTACCTCTTCCGTGAAATGCCTCTACATATCCGTCCTGCTCCAGGATTCCCAGTGCTTTACGAACTGTATGTCTACTCAGGGAATATTTCTGTGAAAGCTCGTTTTCTGAAGGAAGCTTCTCTCCCGGTCGGATAGCTCCTGACATAATATCACTTCTGAGCTGTTCCATCAGTGAGAAATATTTCGGCTTTCCATTATCTGTCATGTCTTCTTCCCTCCTGTATTTAGGATACAACTTGTACGCACGTACGAACAAGTTGTTTTTTATGCATAAATTATACAAAATATTGAGAGATTTTTCATTAGTTTTTTCCAAAACACCTCGAGGGATAGTGATATGTAAACAGTAACAGTTCATCCTTTACGAAAGTTACCAATATCCGATTGATTTCAACATCACTTCGGCCCAGCTTTTTCTATACCATAACATTCATGGCAAATCCCATGTACCGCCATACGTATTTCTTTATCCAGACGTGAATTACAGGTGATCAGAGTCACCATTCTCTCCCTTTCATCAGGCTCTACTCCTGTGTCATACATGGAATTATTTTTCAATATAGATAATTGTCTCCTGTATGCAGGACTGGATAACTTGTATCCATATTCAAATGCCGGGCTTTGGGAAGATGCCTGTTCCACAGAAAAAATTTTGTACAGAAACTTTCTTTTTGGTGTTGTGATCTCAATTTCAGGACATTTTTTCAGAAATTCAGGCTGTTCATAACGGTTCAGATTTGCAAACATCATATTACCTTCTATATTATGCCCGTAAAGAATACTGTGGGAATCTGTAAAATTCTTTTTTATGTCATGTTCCAGAAAAATACATCCAAACAGATTTTCCTCTCCTCTGAAATTATGTTTCAGGTAATATTCATCATCTGCCGCCTGAACTACAGGATAAGAAATATCGGCTCCCGGGACAGTAATCCAGGCAACTGTCTGAGAGTTGATCTTTCTTAAATTTTCCCAGGAAATCCCGAAGGATTCCCTGATTTCATCTGTACAGTTTTTGTTTTTTGATTCAGAAGATCTTCTCTGTTTTTTCCTGCGTTTTTTTTCACTGTTTTTTGTACTGCTGTCTTCATCAGTTTTTTTGCCATCTGCCAATAATCCGGCACCTTCTCTGTTCTTCACCCCTGCCATTTGGGAAAGCTCTGCATATTCCTGCCTTGCTGCAAGATTCTGTTCATAACTTTTTATATAGAAGCCGGCACAATATATAAGAAGCCCAATTGCTGCTATGATCATACTTACTGCAAATGTTCTGAGTTTTTTCATTTCCGCGGCATACCCTTTATATTTCTTTTCCCGGAAACAGTTCTTCTGTAGATCACCACACCTCCTGTCAGCAGTCCCATTCCGATAAGTCCAAGAACAGCCATCATTTTAAACGGTCTGACATCTCCTGTTTTAGAACTTCCTGCCATGGAACCACCCTGATAGCTTCCGTATCCACCGGAATATCCACCCGAATTTGCGTAACTGCTGCCTCCGCTTCCGGAAGTCGTTCCTCCATTATTTCCACCATTGTAAGATGCCAACGGTGCTTTCGTCGGTACAGGAGTCATTTTCGGGCAGGTTCCCGGTACAGATGGTGTTGGTGTGGCTTTTGGCTGCTCTGTCGGTTTCGGTACTTCTGTAGGTTTCGGTACTTCTGTAGGTTTTGGTGTCTCTGTCGGCTTTGGTGTTTCTGTTAGTTTCGGTGTTGCAGACGGTGTTGGTGTGGCAGTCGGTTCTGCTTTTGCTTTCACATATGCCTCCTGCTGTGCAGTAATTTCCGGTGAAATATCACCTCTTGCTTTCGCTGTGTTTACAATTTTTTCAGGCTCTGTGCTTTCTGTTTTAAATACCATTTCATAGCAGACTTCAATTTTATCCATATCTGACAACGATGCTCCTGTCTGAATTACAAATCCTGTATCATCTGCCTCTATTTTGGCATCTTTCAGTTCTATACCGTTTTTCTTCACAAAAATGCTGTCTTTTACAATGGAAGCCCCTTGGGTTTCCAGTTTATCTTCGATAACAATATTCTGATCTGTGACATCCTCACGCAGTTGTCTTACTGTCAGTTTATAATATCCTTTTTCACCGGACGCATACTCTTTCTTATCTGATTCCTTCACAATTTCCAGAATCGGACTGTGTACCTCTGTCTCTGCTTCCCCGGTTGCAGGTATCTTTTCACTGCTGTCTGCAACTGCAGTATTGTGCACTTTCTGTCCTGCCAGGGCTGCATCAATCACTGCTGCCTGATATTCCACGATCATACTTTTCTGTTCCTGACAGTCCAGAGGATTATACATTACCTGCTCAAAAAGACCGCCTTTATCATTATCGCAGATACTATATCTGCTATCCCTGACCAGTGTCCTGCCTGTTGACATCAGGAAAGTATTATCATCATTGATCTGTACATCAGCATCTGCCACATTTCCTTTCTCATCCATCAGAATCACCGAATCCTTCAGAAGACGTACTCCCTGAGTATCGATCACATCCTGCAAAGTAACATTACGCGCCACACATCCGGTCTGCTCCTGTGTCAGGACAATGCGGTATGTAATAATATCACCATATTTGTAAAATGGTTTGTCCGTCGTCTTCTCTACTTTAAGAACAGGCGAGTTCACCCAGATTTTTGAGGAGTCCTTTACTTTCTGTGCATTATCTGCATACGCCTGTGCTGTATTTACAATCTCCATCCCATTTACGCTTTCCTGCGCAGTACAGCGGAAATTAACAGTCACAGGTGTCTGATACGGAAGATCTGAAATCGTCACGATCCATCCGGTTCCCTGACGTGTAACCTGACAGCTGACCGGTTTTTCCACTGTTTCTTTATAATTTTCCGGATTCAGCTGATTTCCTGCATCATCAGTTCCTGCCACCGGATTCTGAATAACAGCCGGAACACCGCTTACAGTAACAGCATCTTCAGCTCCGTCCAGAGTCAGCCCTTCAGGAAGGGAAAGATCACTGATCACAAGATTTCTTGCGATAGATCCCTTCTGAAGATTATTAACCGTAACCTGATAATTCACCTGTTCTCCTACCCGAAATTCATTTTCCGCACGTCCGTCCCCGGCTGCCAGATATGGATTCTGAAAACTTTTCTCAATAGAAAGAACTGCTGTATTTACATACACTTCTGCGTCATCCTGTGAAACAGGGGCATTCTGCGCCTGCACATTGGCAACATTAATGCTTTCCATTCCATTTGCCGCTTCCGTAACTGTGCAAAGGAAAGAAATCATAACCGGAGTATTTGCCGGAAGATCTGAAATGTTCAGTCTCCATCCGCTTCCCTCCTGAAGAAATTCATAATTCACTGGTTTCTCTGATGTCTCATTATAAAATTCCGGATTGAGCTGGTTCAAAACATCTTTGCTCCCTGCTGTCAGCTGCGTAATATTCTGTGGGATTCCGCTTACCGATACATCCTCTGCCGATGAAAGCGCAAGTCCTGCCGGCATACCGGTATCCCAGACAGTTACGTTCCGGGCCACTGTACCTGCTTTTTTATTCTCCACCACCACATTGTACTGTACCTGTTCTCCGACCTGCCATTCATAATGATCTGCAGATTTCTCAATCCAGAATTCTCCTGAATTTACATATACTTCTGCATCATCAGATCTCTCATCTGTATTAGCAGCTTTTACAGTTGCTGCATTTACGCTTTCGTGTCCATTTGCCTCTTCCTGTGCGATACAATGGAAAATAATCGTTACAGGCTGACTGTATGGCACATAAGAACAATAAAAGGAAAATCCGTTCTCATCTGCATTCAACTGAGAATCCACAGGTCTCGCTTCATATGCCTGTCCTGTTTTCTTATCCGGTACGGGATAGTTTACCTGTTGCTGAACTCCCAGTACTTCCATGCTCTGTGCACCACCTGCCAGAACCAGTCCCTGCGGCAGACCAATATCAGTAACAGTTACATCTTTTGCAATTGTTCCTGCCGTCACATTATTCACCACAATCCGGTAAGCTACCTGCTCTCCTGCCTGCCATTCATATTTGTCTGCTGTTTTATCAATTTCAAGCTGTGGACTGTTCGGCCATACTTCTGCCATATCCTTTCTGGATTCCTGTTCTCCCGTCTCAGGATTGATCAGATTATCCGCTGTTGCAGTCACAATATTTTCCCATTCCTGTCCATTGGAATCCGCAGATGCCTGACATTTAAAACGGATTGTGATCGTCTCCCCATACTTCAGGGACGGACACTCTGCTTTCCATCCATTTTCTCCCTGTCCGGTAAGCGTACAGTTCTCGCCTCCCTGACTTGTCTCTACAGCATACTGCCCTTCCAGAAGCTGCAGACATGATGGAAGCTCGTCTGTAATAACAACATTTACTGCTTTTACATCCTGTTTTGTCTGAGAAACCAGAACCTCATAATCTATGATATCTCCCGTTTTCCATTCATACTGAGAAGTATTTTTCTTTACTTCCAGTTCCGGTGGAATCACACCCTTTACCCACACTGTTTCCGTATCCATTGTATCTCCGCTTCCGTTTGTACGTTCATAACTCATGGATGCATGGTTTGGTACAAGAATACTGTATCCATCCTCTGCAAGGTATTTTGAAATGTTAATTTCTGATTCCGGTCTCTGGCGTACTTTTAAAGTAAATGTGTAAGTCTGATTATCTGTAAATGCTTCATCCTGAAGGCTCTCTGCTTTGGCCCTGCAGGTCACTTTCTGTCCTTCAACAGCAACATCAAACCAGTCTGTCACTGTCTGCCCTGCATCATTCACAATACTGACTTTTGATGCATCCTCTATAGTAAGACAATCCTCAAGTATATCCTGTACCACAAAGGATTTCAGTCTATTGGGTGTCACCTCTGCCCGGATCATATACTGAAATTCCTGTCCCTGACGAATGCCAAAAGGTTTTTCTTTTGATGCGGCAGCTGCCTGTTCCCATGTACAGTTTGCCTCTCCCACACGTTTCTCAGGCGCTTTTTTCATCTCAACATCACCGAAACAATAGGATGTAAAATCAAAATATGCATATGCTTTACAGTATTTCTGTCCTTTAAAGTTCGGACAATAACTGTTGCCTGATGGATCCAGATATTTATTTCTTGTAATCTCTGCCCATCTTTCCTGAGAACCGGCTTTTGCAATGGCATCTTCACGACTTTTATCCCATTTATCCAGTCTGAACTGATGACAGAATTCTACCGTAAAATTATCTGTATTATAAAAAAGATTCAGCCATCCTCTCGGATCATCCGGCTCAACGGAACCAAGAGGTGAACTTACAGAATTTCCATCTACCGTCAGATAATCATTGTTTTTCAGAACATATGCATTATCCAGACTGCTGTCTGACGGAATACGGACTCCCTGTCCCGCATCAATATCACGTATGGTTCCATGGCCACTGATCGGCAGTGTTTCTTCTGTTCCATGCTTCAGAAACTGAAACTTAACCTTTGCGTATCCTACAGAATAAATAAATACACCGATACTATTTTTGGAAAAGCCAACCATCGGATAAGCTTCATTATCTTTCCATGCAAACGTAGCTCCGCCTTTATTCTGAACAATCGATTCTGCAGTGCGCAGATCATAACGGGGTTCTGCATTCTCTACTCCCACAAGAATGAGTCTGACATCAACAATATTTCCATTTCCATCTTTTCCTACATTGTTATAACGCATCCCTGCGCTTCCGGCTTTATAGTCCGCTCCTACACGAACGCACTCTGTATCACGTTCGCTTTTTCCATTGTCTGAAAAAGCTTCCCTGTCCAGATTATCACACCCAAAAGATTCATATGTGGTAATTCCGGGCTGAAACTTCATGTTAAAGCGATAACCATAATCTACCACCTTGTCACTGTCCCATGTTTCTACAGTTAACGGTGCCGCCTGAGTTACGCAGACAGGCACAAGCCCCAGAATTGCCTGCAGAATAAAAAGCATTGCAAGCAGCAAAGCTCCAAGGCGTTCTTTCAGTTTGAAATTGTGTTTCATTTTCCGTCTCCTTTCCGAACAAAAAATATAAAAATGAATGTGGGATTTTTCCCTGCACCAGGCAGGATTAAAGAATAGAAATAAGTTGAAATGTATGATTATAAATATTCAAGGGGAATTAATATCGTGAAACAAGAACGTTTACACTTAAGATTTTAAGATTCTGCGCAGGGTTTCTTTTCTGAAACCCTGCACAGATTTTCATTGATCATTTCTTTTCTTCAGCCATGAAAGAAAATAAAGAATAATTGCAAGAATAATAAAAAACGGAATCGCAACTCCGATTATCAGTATCAGTAAAATAATTATAACAGCCGCTGCTGCAATAACAACAGCCCTGCCATGCCAGGTAGAAAGATCGATTACTTTTTTCCATCTTTTCTCCTGCTGATGAGGAAGCTCTGTCTCATTGCCATAACTACTTCCGTAAGAAGAATACTCTCCGTAATCTTCCTGTGTACTTCCATCATCTGTATCGATCAGAGTTTTTGCTATCAGATGTGGATCTCCCAGTTCCTGCAGTACCTCCTGCTCTGAACGTCCGCCACGTACCTGAGACTGTATATAATCTTCATAATACCTGATATGTGCCGCTGCTTTGCCTTCCTGCATCTGCCCGGCAAGCTGGCTTCTCAGGATTTCCAAAAATTCTTTTCTGTTCATCTTCTACACTCCATTTTGCCAGAAATACATATCAAAACTCTACTGCTCTCTCCGTTATCAGTAACGTTCGTACTCTTATTTTACCATATATACCGCAGGTAGCAACTAATATAATCATAAACTTTTTATGAAATTCTTATAAACTCAGTTACTGTTCACTCCGTTCTCAGTAACTTAGCCAAAATTCATTCCAGATTGCCTGTGCTCTTCCGATCTATTGCCTGCGGCAATGGAATTTTGGCTTGTATGTCATTTCCCGACAATTTTTGCATACATTTCAGGTCTGCGGTCTCTGAAAAGTCCCCAGTTCAGTCTGTCTGCCTTTAATGCATCCAGGTCAAAAGTGCTTACAAGCACCCCCTCTTCCCCTCCGGGCAGTTCTGCACAGAGAGCACCTGTGTTGTCTGTGATAAAAGAGGAACCATAAAAATTAAGAGCAGATTTCTGCATTCCATTTTCCGGACATGGCTCTACTGTTTCCTCACCGATTCTGTTGGCAGCGATCACAGGGATCAGGTTGGAGGCAGCGTGTCCCTGCATACATCTTCTCCAGTGTTCCATGCTGTCACATTCCAGGATGGGTTCACTTCCGATGGCAGTGGGATAAAAGAGAAGCTCTGCTCCCTGCAGTGCCATACATCTTGCCGTTTCCGGGAACCACTGATCCCAGCAGATTCCAACTCCAATGGTTCCAAATCTGGTATCAAAAACCTTAAAGCCGGTATCTCCCGGTGTGAAATAGAATTTTTCCTGATAATAATGGTCATCCGGAATATGTGTTTTCCGGTAAACGCCGAGATTCTTCCCATCTGCATCCAGAACCGCAACGCTGTTATAGGTATTATTGACCTCTTTTTCATAAAAACTGACCGGGATCACAATCCCCAGCTCTGCCGCTACCCTGCTGAAATGACGCACTGCAGGGTTTTCCTCTGCAGTCTGCGCATATTCATAATACTCGTATCTGCGCTCCTGACAGAAATAGGGCCGTTCAAAAAGCTCCGGAAGAAGAACAATCTCAGCTCCCTTTGCTGCTGCCTGACGCACCAGTTCCTCTGCATGGGCAATATTTTTCTCCACACTTTTACTGCATTTCATCTGAACTGCTGCCACTGTTACATTTCTCATCCTGTCTGTTCCTCCTGCTCCTGTTTACATAAGTAAGTTTTTTCATAACTTTCAGGTATAACCCTCAAACACATGACTCTCAAAGTTTTCTGCATCAGGGTCAGATATTTTTTCCGGGAATCTGCTGGGTGATACAGTGAATATTTCCACCGCCAACAATGATGGCTCTGGCATCAATGGGATAAATCCTTCTCTCTGGAAAACACTTCTGCAGAATCTCCACTGCCCTTTTGTCATTTTCATCCCCAAATTGTGGAAGGATGATCCCTCCATTGGAAATATAAAAATTCACATAACTGGCAGCCATCCGTTCTCCTGCTTCCCGTTCGTCTTCTCCCTCTTCAAACACAAAGCCATCCACATCTTCCCGG
>ENA-OVGE01002804-OVGE01002804.1-human-gut-metagenome-genome-assembly--contig:-NODE-2804-length-10832-cov-3.214345_pt1 | contig 10832 bp, 17 predicted proteins | sample MGYA00237769_ERZ505417 | MGnify/ENA primary metagenome ERZ505417 (study PRJEB26158, sample SAMN06016403) | human gut metagenome | biome: human gut; feature: ankylosing spondylitis patient; material... | reverse complement strand
GACACCGGAAGAGAAAACGAAAACAAATGGAGGATACATACTATGAAGAACTTTAACGAGCTGCCCGCATCCATCCAGAACGAGATCAAGAACTTGCTGAAGGTCTACGACAAGTGTTTTGTCACCTACGAGAACGCCGCCTATCACGTTTCTCCGTCCATTGCCATCACCGCGAGCTATGCGGTAGACCATGAAGTAATCGGCACTTACACCGCAAAGGAAATCTATACCGCTGAAGAGCGGATTATCAACTACGTCGAATCTTTCCACGAGTTCCCAATCCAGTACAAAGGCAAGCGCGACTATCGCTGGCTGAACAGCCTTGCATGGGGCAGCAAGGTCAAGCTGGAGAACGGAAACCTTGTGAACGCATAACCCGCCTGACGATGGCTCCGTGGTGGGAGCCGAAACCTACCGGCTGGCCGCCGGGATGGTCGTGGGAACCACAATCTAAGTTCAATCTTCGGAGGATTATGAAATGAAAGAGTTTAACTTGAAGCGTTCCGAGGTCAAGAAGGCCGAGCGGTTCGCCACCAATAAGTCCGGCGAGACCTGCTTCCTGGCAGCATGGAGCTATTCAGGCGCGGACGATTTAGGCTGGGCTGATGTGCTGTGCGAAATGGGCAACACCAATACAGGCGAGTACGTCAACACTGTTCGCCTGCGCGTTTATATGAATGATCGTCGCCGGTCTTTCGTCCGGGGCGCCTGCTGATGATGGGAGGTGCCTGGCATGACAATTTCTAAGCGCATGGCTGCCGCTCTCATGGCTGGCGACCAGTACCGCACAAAAAAGTATCTGTACTCCCTGGGCGCGAATATGTACGGCCAGGAGATCGTGCAGCGGGTGGAGATTGACAGCGAGGGCCACCGGGTCGGGCCGCTCCGTTCCGTTGCTCTCTGGAATGCAAGCTATTATGAATGGAGGCTGGGTTTATGAAAATGTTCAACGAGGCCGGGCAGGCCGTCTATTTCAATCGCATTATGAAGAACGGAAAGGAGCAGTTTGTTGTGAAGGCTTTGAGTGGTCAGCATATTATGGGGCGTGACCGTCAGAAGCATAGCTCCCGGACGTTCACGGAACTGCACCAGGCGGAGGCGTTCCTCCGGCGGGCTGGGTATCGGTGCAAGGGCTGAAAGGTTCGGGGTAATCCCCGGAGGGTTAGACCTCCGGGGGTTTTTCTTTTGTGCTCTACTTTTTTCCATCGGAAAAAACTTTCTCTGTGTTGTGCTTTAGTGTTTTGACCTGGAACTTTACCGACTGCATATAAAAATGCGCTGGCTGGCTTCCATGTGGCCTGCTGAGTTACGCAAAGAAAAAGGACGCCGAGCGTCCCCGAGGTGGGAGTTTCGGTGTCCTTTTTGCGGTTACGGCGCGAAAAGCGCCGCTTTGGTTTTGGCTCCAACCTTGCCGTCAACGGTCAGGCTGCGGCTCAGCTGGAACTGTTTCACGGCTGCGGTGGTCTTTGCTCCGAACAGGCCGTCAGGATCCCCGGTGTCAAAGCCGAGGGCGGAGAGTCTGGCCTGCAGGGTAGCGTTGTGGATGGCTGCCGGGTAGCTGTTCCGCCCGGCGGCGATGTCGTTCGGTACCTGCTCATCCGTTGCGACCATCCCGACGAACATGGAAGTTGCCGATGAGACCGGCATCAGCAAGGATGTCACGGACATCGTGCTGCCCATGGGCGCCACCATGCACATGGATGGCTCGGCCATGAGCGCCATCATCAAGGTCGCGTTCCTGTTCGGCGTGTTCGGACTGGACTTCACGACGGAAAAGGCCATTCTGGCCATCGTCGTGGCGGTGTTCTCCTCCGTTGCCATGTCCGGTATCCCCGGCGGCGGCGGAACCGGCGAGCTGGTGGTCTGCACCATCTTCTTCCCCGACCAGCTGGCCGTTGCCTATCCGATCGCGCTGGCGATCGGCAACCTCGTCGATCCTCCTGCAACCATGGTCAACTCCGCCGGCGACTATGTCGTGTCCTTCATCGTCTCCCGCTATGTGGACGGCAAGGATTGGCTGCAGAAGGCGCTCGCCAAGAAGAAAGAAAGCAAGGCAATCGAGCAGTAATCTGCCGATGTATCAAATTCCTTCCACCCGGAAACACTACGGTGTACCGGATGGGAGGAATTTTTTATGCTTGGAAAAGTCGAGATCTGCGGTGTCAACACGGCCGACCTGAAGGTCCTGAGCAGTGACGCCTGCCGGGCACTGCTCATCCGCGCAAAGCACGGCGACACCGACGCACGCGAGCAGCTCATTGCCGGAAACCTCCGGCTGGTGCTGTCCGTGATTCAGAAATTCGTTGGCCGCGGCGAGAACGTGGACGACCTGTTTCAGGTCGGCTGCATCGGACTGATCAAGGCAATCGACAATTTTGACGCCGAAAACCACGACGTGCGTTTTTCCACCTACGGCGTACCCATGATTTCCGGGGAAATCCGGCGCTACCTGCGCGACAACAGCCCCATCCGCGTCAGCCGCTCCACACGCGACACCGCCTACAAAGTCCTGCAGGCAAAAGAGCGCCTGACCGCCGCCTCCGGCCGCGAGCCGACGCTCGACGAGATCGCAAAGGAGCTGGACATCCCGCGCCGGGACGTCGTGTTCGCGCTCGACGCGATCAGTGACCCGATCTCGCTCTATGAGCCGATCTACACCGACAACGGCGAGAGCATCTGCGTCATGGATCAGGTCGGTGACACGAAAAACACGGACGAGCAGTGGCTGGAGCATCTGGCGCTCTCGAACGCCATCTCCGACCTCAACGAGCGTGAGAAGAAGATCCTCTCCCTGCGTTTTTACGCCGGCAAGACACAGATGGAGGTCGCCGGCGAGATCGGCATCAGTCAGGCGCAGGTGTCCCGGCTGGAGAAAAATGCGCTCGGTAAGATCCGCAGGAACATCTTCCCCTCATAAGCCGCCGTCCGGCGCCATAGACTGGTACCAAAACGCTGCGGAGGGGTTACCATGAAATGCTGTTTATCCGATCTGCGATATAAGGAAGTCATCGACCTGACCACCGGGCAGCGGCTCGGCTATGTCTGCGACGCGGAGATCGACCTGGAAGAGGGCAAGATCGTGTCCCTGATCGTGCCGGGGCAGAAAAAGCTCGGCGGTCTGCTCAGCGGCGATGACGATTACATTCTGCCGTGGGAATCCATCTCCAGATTGGGCGAGGATATCATTCTCGCCGAGGTCGCGGCGCAGCAGCCGCGCCGCCGGCGGGAGAAACGGCAGAATTATCTCTGACGACCTGAAAAAACGCCAAAAATCCTGGCAAATCCTCTTGCATTGCCCGGATTTCTCTGGTATAATACCAGAGCATTACGCACGGGGGTCGATGTGCGACCATGTGGCTTCGGCCTGGTCGGGCACAGCTGACGCCCCCGGAGGTAGCAACTAATTAAAGGAGGAAACAAAAAACTATGGCAGTCGTATCTATGAAACAGCTTCTCGAGGCCGGTGTCCACTTCGGTCACCAGACCCGCAGATGGAACCCGAAAATGGCGGAGTACATCTACTGCGAGCGCAATGGCATCTACATCATTGACCTGCAGAAGACCGTCAAAAAGCTCGAGGAGGCTTACAACTTCGTGCGCACCCTCGCGGAGAATGGCCAGACCATCCTCTTCGTCGGCACCAAGAAGCAGGCTGCGGACGCCGTGAAGGAAGAGGCTTCCCGCGTCGGCATGTACTACGTCAACGCCCGCTGGCTCGGCGGCATGCTCACCAACTTCAAGACCATGCGCACCCGTATCGACCGTCTGGCCCAGCTCAAGAAGATGCAGGAGGACGGCACCTTCGACATGCTCCCGAAGAAGGAAGTCATGAAGCTGCTCGGCGAGATGGAGAAGCTCGAGAAGTACCTCGGCGGCGTCAAGGAAATGAAGAAGCTCCCCGGCGCGCTGTTCGTCGTTGACCCCCGCAAGGAGCACAACGCCATCGCTGAGGCCCGCAAGCTGCACATCCCGATCGTCGCCATCGTCGACACCAACTGCGACCCGGACGAGATCGACTACGTCATTCCCGCGAACGATGACGCCATCCGCGCCATCCGCCTGATCGCTTCCACCATGGCCAACGCCGTGCAGGAAGGCCGTCAGGGCGTCGACGCTGAGGAAGCCGCTTCCGAGGAAGAGGCCCAGAAGGTCGAAGAGTAATTGAAAACTGCAAGGGCGGGCCGCGTACCCGCCCTTCTGATAAAAACAATAAAGGAGAAAGAATTATGGCATTTTCTGCTGCTGATGTGAAAAATCTGCGTGAAATGACCGGCGTTGGCATGATGGACTGCAAAAAGGCCCTCACCGCTGCTGACGGCGATATCGATAAGGCTGTGGAATGGCTCCGTGAGAAGGGCCTCGCCGCCGCTCAGAAGAAGGCCGGCCGCATCGCCGCCGAAGGCATGGCTTACGCCGCCGTCGTCGATGGCATCGGCGTGATCGTCGAGGTCAATGCGGAGTCCGACTTCGTGGCCAAGAACGATCTGTTCGTGGATTACGTCAAGGGTGTCGCCGCCGTCGTCGCCAAGGAGAACCCGGCCGATCTCGACGCGCTGTACGCCTGCGCTTACGGCAACGGCAAGACCGTGCTCGAGGAGCAGAACGATAAGGTCCTCGTCATCGGCGAGAACATCAAGGTCCGCCGCTTTGCGCGCTACGACACCGGCCTGAACGTCCCCTATGTCCACATGGGCGGCCGCATCGCCGTGCTCGTCAACCTTGAGACCGAGTCCACCGACGCTGCCGTCGTCGAGCTGGGCAAGGACATCGCCATGCAGATCGCGGCTCTGAACCCGACCTACAAGGATAAGAGCGACGTTTCCGCCGAGTTCATCGAGAAGGAAAAAGAGATCCGCCTGGCGCAGGCCAAGGAAGATCCGAAGAACGCCAAGAAGCCCGACGCCATCATCGAGAAGATCGTCATGGGCGGCATCGGCAAGTACTTCAAGGAGATCTGCCTGCTGCAGCAGCCGTTCGTCAAGGACGACAAAGTCTCCGTTGAGGAGCACATCGCCGCCGTCGCCAAGCAGGTCGGCGCCTCCATCAAGCTCGTGAACTACACCCGCTTCGAGAAGGGCGAAGGCATTGAGAAGCGTCAGGACGACCTCGCCGAGGAAGTCGCGAAGCTCATCAAGTAAATTTCACTTCCATTCTGCATCCCGCGGCTCCGAACCGGGCCGCGGGATATTTCTGTCTGCGTCATACTTTTTGTGGAAGATCAGTTTTAAAAACCGCCGTTTTTCAGGAGTAGAGTGGCTCTACGGCCGTGTAGAACCGCATTTTTTTCGGTAGAGACCGTAAAAATGGAACGTAGACAGGGAAAAATGACAGTAGCTTGTATTTGCGCGCCGGCGGGTGTACGGATAAAGGGCACACACCGTGTAGCACTTTGAGCAAGCAAAGGAGCACTCTCATGATCCAGATCTTCACCGACACGTCGGCAAACCTGCCGGCTGCTTACATTCAGAAATATTCCCTGCGTGTTATCCCGCTGACGTACTTCGTCGACGGCGTTGAAGCGCATCAGGATCCTTCTGTTGATTTCGACGGGAAAGCCTACTATGACGCCATGCGCAGCGGCACGCCCGTATCCACCACCATGATCAACCTTGCCGCGTTTCTCGAGCCGCTGCACGCGGCGCTGGCAGCCGGCGACGACGTGATCTATATCGGCATGTCCGGCGGCATCAGCGGCACGGCGCATGCGGCCGCCATGGCCGTGCAGGAGCTGCAGGAAGAATTCCCGGAGCGGAAAATCGCCGCCATTGACACCTATGCCGCCTCGCTCGGCGAAGGGCTGCTGGTGATCGAGGCCGCGCGTATGCTCGAAAACGGCGCGCCCTTCTCGCTCATCGTGGAGCAGATCTCCCAACGCCGCCGCACCATGTGCCAGTACTTCACGGTCGACGACCTCGCCTATCTGGAGCGCGGCGGCCGCGTGAGCAAAGCTGCTGCCATCGTCGGCACCGTGCTCAAGATCAAGCCGCTGCTGCGCGGCGATGACGAGGGCAAGATCGTCCTGTGCGGCAAGACGCGCGGCCGCAAGCAGTCGCTCACCGCGCTGGCGGACTTTTACGAGAAGCTCGTCGCCGACAAGTCCGAGGAGATCGGCATCGCGCACGCAGACGATGCAGCCGGCGCGCAGTTTCTGCTCGATGCGCTGCGTCAGCGCGGCTTCACCGGCGAATGCCTGACCGTGTGCTACGAGCCCGTCACCGGCTCGCACGTCGGGCCCGGCACCGTGGCGCTGTTTTTCCAGGGCATCCACAGATAAACGAAAACCCGGAGGACACGTCCTCCGGGTTTTTTATGTCTCTTTCCGGTCGACCTGCCGGACCATTTTCTCAAACTTCGCGCGCGGGCCCATGACCTCACGCCCACAGCCGAGGCAGCGGAGCTTGAAATCCGCGCCGATGCGCAGCACCTCCCAGCGTTTCTCGCCGCAGGGGTGCTGTTTTTTCATCGTCAGAATGTCACCGACCTGAATGTCCATCGCTCACTCCCCCTTGATGCGCTGCCAATAGGCGCGCGCCGCCTGCTCGGTCTTGTTGTCGCCGTACTCGTAGTAATGCTTTCCCTTCAGCTCATCAGGCAGGTACTGCTGCTGCACCCAATGGCCCGGGTAGCCGTGCGGATACTTGTAGCCCTGTTCGCGCTCGAAGCCCGTGCCGTCGGCGTGGACGTTCTGCAGCTCACGCGGGATGGGGCCCGCCTTCCCTGCCCGGACGTCCGCAATGGCCGCATCGATGGACATGACGACGGAGTTGGACTTTGGCGCCGTGGCCAGCAACAGCACCGCCTCCGCCAACGGCAGCCGCGCCTCCGGCAGGCCGAGCTGCAGCGCGCTGTCCACGCAGGACTTGACGATCATGGCCGCCTGCGGATAGGCGAGGCCGATGTCCTCACTCGCCGAACACAGGATGCGCCGGCACGCACCGATCAGGTCGCCGGCCTCGAGCAGACGTGCCAGATAGTGCAGCGCCGCGTCCGGATCCGAGCCGCGCAGCGACTTCATGAGCGCGGACACGACGTCATAGTGATCGTCGCCCGCGCGGTCATAGTGCATGGCGCTGCGCTGCGTGATGTTCTCGACATCCGCGCGCAGAAGGCGGATGGTGTCCCCCTCTCTCGGCGCCGCCGAAAAGAGCAGCTCGACCGCATTGAGCGCCTTGCGTACATCGCCGCCGCAGACGGACGCGATATACCCCGCCGTACCGGGCTCGATGTCCGCCGTGACATTTTCCCGCGCGCTGAGAATGGACACCGCGCGCAGCACGGCCTTTTCCACCTCGGCGGCCGGCACCTGCTTGAACTCAAACACCGTGCTGCGGCTGAGCACCGCGTTATAGACATAGAAATACGGGTTTTCCGTCGTGGAGGCGATGACCGTGATGCGGCCGTCCTCCATGAACTCCAGCAGCGACTGCTGCTGCTTTTTATTAAAATACTGGATCTCATCGAGATACAGCAGCACGCCGCCGGGCGTGAGCATGGTATCGAGCTCGGCAATGATATTGCGAATGTCCGAAATGCTCGCGGTCGTGGCGTTCAGGCGGCGCAGGGTGCGGTTCGTGCTGGCCGCGATGATGCTCGCGACCGTGGTCTTGCCGGTGCCGGACGGGCCGTAAAACACCATATTCGGGATCTCGCCGGATTCCACGATGCGGCGGAGCATCCCGTTCGGGCCCAGAATATGCTTTTGCCCGACGACTTCGTCGAGCGTCGTCGGCCGGATCTCATCCGCCAATGGTCTGTACATAGTGCGCCTCCTGTGTTGCGATGGCGATATTATAGCGCATTTTTCCCGCCTTGGCAACTCGCCGCACTTGGCAGGCGGCGCAAAATGTGCTACACTGCCGGAGAGGTGAACAATATGCGCACACCGGAACAAGTGCAGGAGATCCTCCGCTGTCTGGCACAGGCCTACCCCGCGGACTGCTCCCTGCAATATCAGAAAGATTATGAACTGCTGTTTGCCGTGCGGCTGGCCGCGCAGTGCACCGACGAGCGCGTCAACCAGGTCACGCCGGCGCTGTATGCGCGCTTCCCGACGCTCGAGGCGTTTGCTGCCGCCGAACCGGAGGACGTGGAGCCCTATGTCCATTCCTGCGGCTTTTACCGGGCAAAGGCGCGCGATATCGTCCTGTGCGCGCGCAAGCTCGCCGCGGAATACGGCGGCCGCGTGCCGGACACGATGGAGGCCCTCACTTCCCTGCCCGGCGTTGGGCGCAAGACGGCCAATCTCATTCTCGGCGATGTGTACCACAAGCCCGCCGTGGTCGTGGACACGCACTGCATCCGACTCTCGAACCGTATGGGACTCGTGGACGGGCTGAAAGATCCCGTCAAGATCGAGAGCGCGCTGCGCGCCATCCTGCCGCCGGAGGAATCATCCGACTTCTGCCACCGGCTCGTGCTGCATGGCCGCGCCGTGTGTACGGCACGCAAGCCGATGTGTGACCAGTGCTGCGTGCGCCACGTATGTCAAACCGCAGAGGAGATGGAGCTATGAGACCGATCGCACACATCCACAGCGACTTTGCCACGAAGTTCGGCATCCCGCGCCAGAGCGGCGTAGTCGGGAGTTTACAGGCCGAGATCATTTTCGAGCCGGAATTTCGCAGCCGCGACGCCGTGCGCGGGCTGGAGGCGTTCTCGCACATCTGGCTCATCTGGGAGTTTTCCGAAAATGTGCGCGCCGGCTGGTCGCCGACTGTGCGGCCGCCGCGCCTTGGCGGCAATGTGCGCATGGGGGTGTTCGCCACGCGCTCGCCGTTCCGGCCGAACCCGATCGGTCTGTCGTGCGTGCGTCTGGAACGGATCGAATTTTCGGACACGCACGGCCCGGTGCTCCATGTCGCCGGGGCGGATCTGATGGACGGCACGCCGATCTATGACATCAAGCCCTATATTCCCTACGCCGACTGCCACCCGGAAGCGACGGAGGGCTTCACCGGGCAGGTGGAGATGCATGCGCTGACGGTGGATATCCCACCGGAGCTGCTGGCCCGCTTCCCGGTTGAAAAGCGCGACGCGCTCATCGGCGTGCTCGCACAAGATCCGCGCCCGCGGTATCAGACAGACGCCAGCCGCGTCTATGGGCTGGAATTTGGCGGCTATGAGGTGAAATTCACCGTGGCTGGACAAGAATTGACCGTCGCGGACATTACAGAAAAAGACTCGTGAAGTTCACGAGTCTTTTTCATATTTCAGCTGATACAGGTCGGTTCGCCGCGCACTCAGGACCGGGATCTGTGCACGAACGGCGTCCGTCTCCGTAAGGTCGATGTCACAGATCAGCAGCTGCGGCGCCGCCTCCGCCTGTGCCTGCACGCGCCCCCACGGGTCGCACACGAGCGAGTGCGCATAGGAAACATAGCCCGCCGTCTCGTCCCGCGCCGGAGCGCAGCCCGCGACAAAGCACTGGTTATCCAGCGCCCGCGCGCGAAACAGCAGCTCCCAATGCGCCGGTCCGGTCGTCATATTGAACGCCGCCGGCACCACGATCAGCTGCGCGCCCTCGAGCGCCAGAATGCGAAAGAGCTCAGCAAAGCGCACGTCAAAGCAGATCGCCACGCCGAGTTTTCCGAACGGCGTGTCCACGAGTGTGTATCGCTGCCCGGGCGAGAGCGTGTCGGACTCGAAAAAGCGCTGGCCGCCCGCCACGTCGATATCGAACAGGTGCACCTTGCGGTGCTTTGCCTGCTGCGTTCCCTGCGGGTCAAACACGTAGCAGGTGTTGTAGATCGCGTCCCCGTCGCGCTCCGGCACAGAACCCGCCACGAGCCAGACGCCGTATTCGCGCGCCGAGCCGCACAGCAGACGCCACGTCTCGCCGCCCTGCGGCTCGGCGTATTGGGCAAATGCCGCGTTGCTGTACGGACAGCACCACATCTCCGGCAGCACGACCAGATCGCAGCCGGCCGCGGCGGCATCGCGCACATAGCGGCGCATGGTCGCAAAATTCTCCGTTTTGGACGCCGTGACCGGCATCTGGCACAGGCCAAGTTTCATGGTATCCCCGCTTTCGCATGATCGTCATAGCCAGCATAGCGGAAAATAACGGCGCTGTCAAACATTTCTGTCCGCGTGCACGTCGCTGCCACAATGCGGGCAGTATGTTTTCTTGCCGGAGAAAAACATCATGCCAAGATAACGGTGACAAAACGGGCAGCGCTGTGTGCACACGGCGATGAGCGCGCCCAACACGACGCACCCCAGCACCGCATATACCAGCGCCCAGACGCCATAGTAGCAGCTGCTGCCGTACAGCCCAAGACCAAACAGAACCAGAATGGTCGAAATGCTGTCCCAGAGCTTTGGATGCTTCACACGATCGCCTCCAAAAGTGATTTAGAGGTCATGATAGCATTTTTGCGTGAAGTTCAAAACCGCATACATGTAAAATGCGGGTGAAATGCAGCGATTGCATTTCACCCGCACGCGCGCGTTTATGCGTACATGGCACCCAGAAAGCCCAGGATCACGCACAGGATCGAGAACGCAACGCCGACGATAAAGCCAATCAGCGCCCATTTGCCGATCGCTTTGGCGCGCACCGGCGTCGTCTTCTGGAAGCACAGGTACAGGATCAGACCGACCAGCGGGAACAAAAACGCCAGAATGTTCAGCCCGGTCGACGGTTTATCCTCCTGCTGGTTCACCGGTGCCTGCACTGCACAGCCGCAGTTTGGACACATGACCGCCTCGTCTACCAACTCTTTTCCGCATTGATTGCAGTATTTCATCTCGTTTTCCTCCGTTGATATCTCTGAACGAAAGCATCATTCCAATACTTGTATACTAGCATATTATTTTACGATTTACAATCC
>ENA-OVGE01002802-OVGE01002802.1-human-gut-metagenome-genome-assembly--contig:-NODE-2802-length-10838-cov-2.533710_pt1 | contig 10838 bp, 6 predicted proteins | sample MGYA00237769_ERZ505417 | MGnify/ENA primary metagenome ERZ505417 (study PRJEB26158, sample SAMN06016403) | human gut metagenome | biome: human gut; feature: ankylosing spondylitis patient; material... | reverse complement strand
TTCCGATAAATCAACCGGTTCAGTCTCTTCATTTAATACTGCTGTAGTCGTTATGGTATTAGGTGTCATCTCCTCGGTAACTTCTGAAGTATTCTGTTCCGGTTCGTTCTGCCCACAGCTTACCAAGCTTAACATAATTATTAATAATGTCACACACTTCATCTTTGCTTTGTACATACTTTTTCTGAATTATCCTCCCACAAGATTTTTCAAAAGCCTTTTACACAAACGATATTTTAAATTTGTAACTCTTTTTATGTTACAAATTTAAAATACCATATTTTTATCGCAATTTCATTAACTGATGCTAATTATTTTGATATTATCAATTTAAAATATCTCAATTACATAATCATAACTATAGGTGTGCACATACAACCGGTCATCCTTCTCTGCCATGAGGTCCGGCATCTTTTTCAGAGGCAGGCGATCGATCACTTCTCCGGTGTTTTTATCCAGCTGATAGAGATAATCGTCCTCTGCGGTAAAGCCATAGCCGCAGAAGATCACGTCCCCTTTCACGAGGAAGTTCATGCTGTTATAGGTCTGGTCTGCGCTTCTCCACAGCAGCTTTTCATTTTTCAGATCATAGGCAAACATAAAACAGGTGTCCGGCTGCGCATAGCCGTTCATCACCGATGCCCCATAGAAGATACCATTCTCAATGCAGGCGTTATTACCATTGACGTACCATTTATCTGTCGGATATTCCAATACATACAGGCAGTTCTCGCCATCAAAAATGCTGAGTTTACCATCGTCCCACTGGTAGGTGTAATTCTCATCATAGAAGCAGTCCCAGTTCTCACCGATCATGGGAAGGGAAACATCTTCCGATGCATTGTACCATTCATCCGCAAAAGTAATATTGTTATACGTCTCAGAAAGGATTTCCAGGGAATAGGGCTGCGCCGCAGTTCCTTCCGGGTGAAATTCCGATACTCCGGTGAAATCTATCGTAATTTCTTTCGGTGCAATGGGTATTTCCCGGGATTCTGACTCTGTGAGAGCTCCGGAAGTCTCTGCCTCATCTATTTTAGTGTCTATATTTGAAGTATTTTCGGTTTGGCTCTCTGCTTCGCTGTTCTGTGTTGCATTGGTCTCCCGGACGCCGCATCCCGTCAACAGGCAGGCGGACAGCGCGAATGTTACTAATCTGTATTGCTTTTTCATAATAATCTCCCTTACTGCTTAAAATTTTTTCACCTTCACATATTCATAGCTTCTTCATTGATCATCTGTTCCTCTTCTATAACAGTAACAATACCTTCATATACGGTAAAGTAATATCGAATCTGCTCATGTATATCCTCATACTGCCAACGTTCCCAGGAAGCTTCCTCAGCAGACTTCACCAGTGTCAATGTACCATCGGCATCCGCGATGTTTCGCTGTAATTCCTCCAGCGTTGTCTTGTCGACAAGGAATCTCCCATCCCGGCTGCTGCCGGCCTGAATCTGTATCCTGTCTAATCCACCGTTCTCGTCAAAATAGCAATAGTATTTGCTGTTCTCTATATAGAGACTCGCATCCTCACTGGCGACATCACATTGCAATCCGGCATCGGTACACAATGTCCGTACTTCGTCTCTTCGCATTCCCCATTGCATCCTTGACAGGACCTCTCGATTATACTCCAGGGAATAGACCACTGCCTTCACCGGCACAAAGGAAAAGGAGCAGCGGTGCGATCCTGCCTCATCCAGATCCCCCTCCAGCACTGTGGTCACAGAGTCCTTGCCAAGTTTGTCTCCTGCTCCCAGCAACGTACCATCTTCCAATAAGGCAAAATTATTATATCCATATCGAATAGCGGAGATATCTGCATCAAAGGTGCTGGCGTCATCGTTGTGCCGGATTCCGCCCAGCCATACCATGCTGACCTTATCCAATACCTTTTTGGGTTCTCTGACAAAGTCATGAACGGTCTCACTCTTAGAAATGCCGCACTGGCCAAAGATATTTAATCCCCAAAGATATAATTCTCCGGCTTCCGTGATTGCCGCTCCATTCCACGCATTGATGTCCACATAGATACAATGATCCAGAACTTTATGTGGTTCCAGATACATCATTTTTACCGGGTTCAACGGATTCTCTGTTACTGACCAGTATTCATCATATCCACCAACGGTCGTGCTGCTTGTCGTCCGAAACTGTCCCCACCAATATACGGTTCCGTCTTCCTTGAGTACGATAATGGCTTCCCTGCCGGCTCTGGCGTATCTGACATTTTTCATTAACAGTGCCGGTGTACATACCCTGTCGTTATCCATGTCGTTGTATACCTGCTTCACAGTGTCTTTTCCCAACAAAAGTCCTGCCATATTTAATCCCAGTCCGTAGAGGTTTCCATCCTCCGTCAGATAAATGCAGAAATTGTTATTCCAATCGGCATCTACGGACACCACATGATCTGCAATCCTCACATCATCAAACTGCCCCTTGTCAAAATCCGTCTCGTAACTGCCTGTTCCCAACTGACCATTCTCATTATAACCGCTCCCCCAGAGAATACCATCATTATCAATATAATAATGATTATAGGCAGTGACCCGCTCAGTGATATAATAGTTTTCAATACGAAAAGGACTGGGAGCTTGCAGTTCCTCTGCCTGCTGTATGTAAATTGTTGGCAGATTCTGTTCCTGTACCTGTCCTGTTTCTTCCGTTGTCACCATTTCCGTAAAGTCTTCCTCTGTTTTCTGAGAAGAAACCACACTTTTCTGTGTGAGCAGTACCAGCGCTGCAATGATACACAGTTCCACTGCCAGCGCCGCAAGCTTCCCTGCGGTCTTACGGCATTTTAAAATATGCCGGATCCTGCCCCGGATGTCACCTTCATCAAAACACACCGGTGCTGCAAATATCCTGCGTACGGTCGTATCGGTTGCCATGGATAGCAGTACGGCGGCATATTCCTGCCGGCCCTCCGGCTCCAGATGTTCCGTCACTGCTTCATCACAGGCTTTTTCTATATCACAGCACAGCAGATAATATGCCAGCCAGACCACCGGATTCATCCAATGCACAATGCTGATCAGATAGGCCAGTATTTTCCACAGATAGTCCCGGCGGTGCAGATGGATCCGCTCATGCTGCAATACACAGTCATAAAATTCCGGCTTCATCTCCACCGGCAGATAAATCTGCGGCCGCAGAATTCCGAATACCATCGGCGTGCGGATGCCGTCCACGTAACGGACTCCCTCCTCCCCGGGAAGGCATTCTGCCAGACGGTGCTTCATTCTTACATAAGAAAAGATAAAATACGCGAGAAAACAGGGGATTCCTGCCAGCCACAGGTATCTGACTGCAAATATCACCCGTGTAAAGGCGGTCGATAGGAAAGGCATGACTGCTGTGCCTGTGGACTGTGCAGCCGTCACAGGGAGCTCGTTCGATCCCGCTTCAAAATTCGTCCCCTGCACGGTCATCGCATCTGTTCCGGTCGCCTGTTCCGGCAAGGTACTCTGTCCCGGTGTAACATTTTGCTCCGGCACAGCACTTTGCCCCAACACGATGCCCGTCCCAAGTCCCGTCACCACTGTCGGTCCATCCGCGCTCACCGCCACTACCATCGACTCCGGCTGTGCCCACCAGAATCCATGCTCATTCTCGATCTTCCAGGGAAATATAAGATAGAAAAAGACGATTCCCCACAACAGCACACAATACCGGTAAGAGATCCGCAGTCCTCTAAATACCATTCTGAGGAGCAATATGATTCCTATGATGATACTTCCCTGAAGACTCATTCTGAACAGTATCTGCATCATTGCCATTACTGTCATTCCTTTGCTCCCCCGTTATTTTCTATAATCTTCTTCAGCTCTTTGATCTCTTTCTTAGACAGCTTCTTCCGGGAAGTAAATGCCGCTACGAAATCCGGCAGAGATCCTGCGAAAGATTCCTCGATGATCTCTTCACTCTGTCTTGCTTGAAACATCTGCTTCGACAGCAGCGAAGTAACGACACCGTTCTCACTGATAAATATCCCCTTCTGGCAGAGGCGCCGCAGGACTGTATAGGTCGTGGATTTCTTCCAGTTTAACTCCTGCTCGCACAGCTTCACTAGTTCCCCGGAGGAGACCGGCTCATGCTCCCAGATGATCTCCGCAAAACGCATCTCCACAGCTCCCATGGTATATTCCGACATTGTAATTCCTCACTTTCTGTTCCTGCTGTATCTATTATGTCCTATAACGTAAAATAGTTTACATGATGTAACACTTTTATGTTACATCATGTAAACCAATTCTGTCAATGCCTATTTTTTATCTGCTAAGGTAAAAGTTTCTCTTATACTGGAAACTTTTTTTATTTTTATCAATTGTTTCCAGTATAAGTTTTATCACCCACCATATGGCATCAAGTCATTAAAAGTCGCCCAAGCTTCCTCATAAGTGTAATCCGCCAGCTTAAGCCACCCGGTGACACCGTTCTCGGTCTCCACGCAGAGCCACTGTCTGCCGGCATCCAGATAAAGGAAATAGACTCCGTGATCTGCGTTGATGGTAAAGCGTTCGCTGCCGGCATCCGGAGTCCGGCAGACTTCCAGATCCTTATTGAGCCAGTGCAGGGTCGCCTGCTCCGGCAGATCATAGCGGTCTGCCGGAAGCTCCGCCAGCCTTCCGTCACTTCCAATGCGGTATACGATCCGCAAATTTTCTCTTTGCAGAATATAATCATAGCTCTGAGTGGTAATAATCTGGCCGTTTTCCACCCAGATCTCCCGGATATCCTGCGCGAAGCTTCCTACCTCCTGTAATTCCCCGTTCTCATAGCGGAACAGGAAACTCTCGCACTGTCCGAACTCGTCCCTGCGCATCAGTGCCAGCAATATCTGTCTGCCATCAGGAGTGAAGGCGTAAATGCTGTTTCCCAGATTCTGTGCCGTCCGGGTCTCGCCTTGCATGGTATTCACCGCAAATATATATTGATCCAGCGGCGAATGATCCACTTCGTTTACTGCCTGTGCCATTCTCGAACGCAGCAGAAGTTTCTCTGCGGTTCCGTCTCCGTCCAGATCCAACAGGGCATAAGTCTCCTGCTCCGCTCGCTCAGACAGATCGAATACGACTCCCACATTCGTCAGAATGTCCCGTCTCTGTGCTGCTGCATAAGCATCCGCTTCCTCTGTCGTCAGATCTGCCGCCACCTTCCCGTTCCAGACCGGCTGGTTGGACAGAAGCGGAAGTTTCATCTGGGCGGTTCCGCTGCTCTGACTCAGGATCCAATAACCGTCTTCCGCAGTAAGCATGTCTGCGGAGAAATCCTGCGCCTCCGACGGCAGCTTCCAGTCCGTGACTCCGTTTTCTCCGGTCTGTCCCGAAGTATCATATTCCCGGATCGTGTCGATCCAGATGTCCAGATCTCCATCCTGATAATCAGAAGCTGCAAAATAGTACAATCGAACACTATCCTGTTGCTTCAGATAAGCCATCTCCTGTCTGTAACTGTCAGACGTATAATATTGTCCCATATTTTGATAAACCGTGGAACGTCCCTCTGCCGCACATCCCGGCACTATATATCCAGAAACCATACAATTCAGTCCGGCATCGTCCCCAGTGGCCGCATAAATACCGTAGCTGGAGACCTGATAAGTAGCAGCAACATCCGCAAAAGATCCGGGGGATACCTTTACATACACCCATTTTTTCGACAGTTCTGCCACGGTAGCCCAATCTTCATCCCTGGGTCCGTATTCCGCATAGACCACTCTGGCCTGATTTTCTCCGTCCAACGGACCGGTAGAATGCCTGCCTTTACTGTCGATGTCTCCCAGTGACAGCAGCCAGATCTGACTGCTCTCCTCCGCAAATACCATCGGAATATCGATACCGGATCCATCAGCGAAAATATAATGTACGTTTGCCACAGAGCCTTCGCCGGGTCTTGTGGAATCCTTTTGGAAAAATAAATACTGCCTCCCGGCTTCATAGAGCAGTTCCGTCATTTCCCCGCTGCCACCCTGTAGATTCAGCAGAACTTCCGCAGCCTTCACCGGATCCTTGTAGGTCTCATGGGCAGCGGCATCTCCGTCTAAAATCCGCTGATGCAGTTTCCGCGCCGCGACACCATCGTAGCCAAGATACTGAATACCGTCCTGTCCGGCAAAAGACCGGGTATCCTCCAAGGCAGCCACATCAAACAGGGCACTGAACTCTTCCCTGCTGTGGATACCCTGCTCAAATACCGTCAGCCATTCCGTTTTGGCAGCCTCATAGTCCACTTCACCCGCCGTTAAATCCCCTTCCGCTGTTTCATCCGACGTTCCTGTCATGTCTGTCGCATCCGCCCCAGTCTCCGTATCATTATCCGCATTTACTGCATCTGTTCCACCGCCAGGGTTGCTACACAGGCATACCACCAATATCACAAGCACCGCCACCGCACCAACCAGCATCCAGAACGGCGGCTTGCGGTAGTCCAGCACGTGCCGGATACGATTCTTCACATGATCTTCTCCAAAAGAAAGCAAGGCGCAGATGGAACCGCCCCGATAGCGTTTCCATTCCCCACCGGAAGCCTCTTCCAACAATGTATAGGAATAAATTTTCTTGCTCTCTTCACCGAGAAGCTTCACAACTTTTTCATCACAGGACATCTCGCAGTCCATATTCATCAGATAAAATGCCAGCCACACCAGCGGATTGAACCAGTGGACACAGCAGATCAGCAGAGCTGCCGGTTTGAAAAGATAATCCCTGCGCTGCAAATGCACTCTCTCGTGGCACAGCACAACGTTTCTGCTCTCCGGATCCAGCCCCGAAGAAAGATAGATTACCGGATGGATCAGCCCCATGACGAAGGACAGATGCCCTCCATCGATCTCACAGATCCCCGGCTCCACCTGTCTGACACCGCTGTCAGGTCGGTGAATCCGGTTACGCATACGCAGGTAAGAATAAGCATGATATCCCAGGAAGCCAAGCATTCCTGCCAACCATACCATGGATAATACACGGAACCACACCGGGTATGTCCATGCGCGGGCGTCAGTACCCGTTCCGGCAGATGTTTCCGAAATCACTGCATCTGTTCCACTGGCTGCTACCTCTGCAACCGTAGCTCCACTTTCTGTTCTCGCAGTTCCCAGGGAAAAATCCTGCGTGCCGTCAGCATTCATGACAGTATTGTCATTTCCCACAACCATCGTTTTTTCTGCCGTCTGGCTGTCCGGTACTTCCTCTGCATCGTACTCCCGCCGCAGGACATCTCCGATGTCCTTCGTATCGTTGGCCTCTGCATAACCATGACTGCCCGGACCGACTGTCTGCTGCCCGGACGTCATCTCTGTCCCCACAGACAGCAATTTGTCCGGAATCAGACTGATTCCTGTCTCCGGTAGTATCGGACAGCACAACCGCACAAACACGATTCCCCATAACAGATAGGAGCACCATTTTGGTGCTTTTTGCAACAAAAGTCTGGCGAGGATCACCAGCAGCACGCAGTATCCTCCCACCAGACTTAAGTTCCATACACCGTCAAATATTCTGTAGATATTCTCACCCATAAGCCCCTCCTGTCCTGCCCCCCGGCAAGGCATAGTCGATGTTTCATAGACTCTTTGTAATTATAGTCTACATTCTACCGACCCATCTGTCAAGTAAGAAATCTGATTCCTTTAAAGTTGAAAACGGATGTACTCCCGGTATTTCTGAGCACTCCCCGCGCCCTCTGTTTTCCGGAAGACATCGTACACCATCCGGTACTCTCCCGGCTCCAATACTCCGTAAAGCCAGTCCCATTTGTAAAAGTTTGAGACTTCCTCCCCGCAGCCCACCGTATGACCTATCATCGTAAATCCGTAATCGTCTATGATTGTCTCCGCATCCTGCCATTCTCCTTCGATCCTGCGCTGTAGGATATAGGCATCTCCATAGGTCACCTCTGTCCCGGCATCCTCATCCTCCCGCCGGATGACAATACTGGCGCCTATATTGGAAATATCCCGCAGGGTCACAGTCACACCCGCCTCAGGGTCATAAATCGTTTCTGCCTGATTCTGTTGTCCCTCTTCTTCCGGATTCCAGTCACTTACTATCAGCTCCGGCTCTTCTTCCGAGCGCAATACCTCCGCATGCATTTCAAAATCCAGCACGCAGTCTCTATGGATTTCCTCTGTCTCCCCGGTAGTCATGGAAGTGCCGGTCCCCCGGAACGAGATCACTGTCTTTCCATCTCCTATGGTCACATCCGAAGTGACATATAACGGTTTCCGATACTGTTCACTGATCCACACAAAAACCTCATTGGTTGCTTCCCAATACTGCCGCAGTTCCTCACCATACTGCTTCGCATACCCCTGTCCGATGTGGGATCTGCTGCGAATGGAGCAGATGGGATAGGACCGGTAGAGATCTTCACTACGATCATGGCTGAATCTGATCTGTATCTCCGGATGCTCATACATCCATAACTCACGTCCGCCCAGAATCCCTGCCGCCAGCATCACCACTGCCAACACGATCAAAATAACATGCCTTTTCTTTTTACCGTTCATTTCCGCCCCTCTCTTTCCCGTGCTTACTTCTGCAACGCTTCCATCAGGCGCTCCTGCCAGTCATAGAAAGCCTGGCCGTCCACCAGGCAGCGTTCGTCCTCACCTATCCATAATCCCTGTTCTTCCGACGCGTAGCGAAAGGTCCTTGTCTCACCGTCTGCATAGACAAACTGAAAATATCCCACACCTTCCACCATCTCTTCCGGCGGGATCGGATCTGACGTCACTTTTCCGGAAAGTTGTATAAATTCCTGCCACAGCTGCTCTACGGTATCGACATCTTCCACATAATCGTAATCCTCCGCACAGAAGCTGCAACCGATCTTCTGCGGGCACTCCTCTGGCAAAAAAGCCGCGCAGAATGCTGTCTTTGCTTCATTCTCCAGCATTCCCGGATACCATATATCCGCTATGGCATAGGCTTCTTCCGGTGTTGCCGCCGGATATAAAACATAGCTGGCGAGATTCTCTACGGATATCATCCCTTTTTCCACATTCTGTACCGCCTGATAAATCGCTACGGTAGTCTGGGCATCCGGGGTTCCGATCCAGCCAGCCCCTCTTCCCTCCTTAAGAAATCCTCTGCTTGCTCCATAGGTAAAGAAATAATTCTGCGGTTCCTCTCCCTCTCCAACGAAAGATATCTGCCCATGGAAAGTGCTGCCGTGGATCCAGGGCAGTACCCGGTAATAATAAGTTCCGTTAACGCTCACCTGTACCTCTTCCTGCTTCCCGTAGGCATTCTCCTTCGGCATCCGAATCCCCGGCACCGTGAAATCCACCGTTTTGCGGAATTCGATGAGATTCAGCAGAAGTACCACTACCACCAATACGATTGCACTGAGAAAAATGGTTGCTTTTACGTTAATCTTCTTCATAAGCCCCTCCTTTGTTTCCCTTCTATCTATATTGACGACTTTTATACTCCGTTTGTTACAAACAGCATAACAAAATTTCACCCCTGAATCTACTACTTTTTCACCCAAGCGACCGCTTTCTGTTATTTCTGGTCTTTTTATAACATAACCACTGTAAATGCACAATTGAGCAGATGGAAACTTAACAGTCTGGAACTATAAAACTGGCGGCATCGGTTTCCCGGTGTCGCCAGTTTATTGTCACTCTATTTTACAAGTGGCTCATAATAGAGCACTGTCTTCTCAGGATCTTTTCCGCTGATCTCCACGCCGTCCGCCGTCGTTCCCTGGAAGCCGTCGGATGCGCCGATATAGAGAATGCGACCGTCCGGTACGAGGACCGCACAGGTACCTTCCGTACCGCAGGGCATCTCCCAGTTCTCCTGCACTCTGGTGAATTCCGTCTCACCCAGGCGATAGGTGTCCACGCCGTTGTATCCCCATAGGATAAAATCTGCCGTCTCACTCACACCTGCTGCCACCATTTTCCACGGGTAGATTGTATCGGCACTGCAAACAACATTCTCACCTCCAGCCACCGGAACAAACCTGAGGCTTTCCGGATCTACTGACACTAATGTCATAGCTATATTCCCTGCTGTCGCATTGCCCACTGCCTGTGCAGCCGCATAGACTTTGCCGTCCTTGCCCTGTCCTAATGCTCCGGCACCTTGTACGGCATAGCTGTTGTCATCCGCCACGTTTCCGATCAGTTCTCCTTCCGCAGAATAGATCCGCACATAACTGCCGTCCTCCTGCATCCGCATCCGCACATATAATCTGCCCTGGGCATCTATCGCCATACTATCAACGATATTCCATTCCCGCTCTCCTACGGTAAAACTGTTCAGAAGCGTTCCCTCCGGGCTGATATGATAGATTACAGGCAGCCAGCCGTGCTCCGCTCCCGGTACAGCCAGTCCCTTCAGTCCCGCATAGATGCTGCCGTCCGGTGCTATGCACAGACTGTAGACCTCTCCGTTTTCCGCAAAATCTTCAAAAAACGTCTCTGGCGTTCCGCTGCCGTAAGGCAGATATTCCACTCTCGCCTGTCCGTCCGCAGTGAAACCGCCCACATACAGACCGTTCTCTGCCACTGCCGCACAACGGATACTTACGTCTCCCTCATAAGCAATCTGCCATTCCTGCGTTGCCGTATCGGCGCCGAGAACCGTACCACTCGTTCCCTGCTGTGCTGCACGTCCCTGCTGCGCAGCATCCTTTTCCGGCTCTGTCTTCACATACTCATAAGAACCTGCTTCAATCTCCTCGCTGATCTTCGCCAGGCTGTATTCTCTCTTTTCCTTAAAATCGATCAGCTCCAGCAGCTGCTCATCCGTAAGCTCCTTCTCCGGCAGGAAAAAGGTACTCCGCTCCGCATAGAAAGCCACTCCCTTTTTGTATTT
>ENA-OVGE01002799-OVGE01002799.1-human-gut-metagenome-genome-assembly--contig:-NODE-2799-length-10848-cov-4.069860_pt1 | contig 10848 bp, 11 predicted proteins | sample MGYA00237769_ERZ505417 | MGnify/ENA primary metagenome ERZ505417 (study PRJEB26158, sample SAMN06016403) | human gut metagenome | biome: human gut; feature: ankylosing spondylitis patient; material... | reverse complement strand
CAATGTCAAAGCTGTACGCAAGCTGCGCTTTCTTTCCACGCTCGGCTTTTTCAACGGCGTTCCAGAGCGTTTCCCGGTCTGCGTACTCTGGCGGGGCGTGGGGCGGCAGCAGAATTTCCGAACAGATCACGCCGCCCTTGCGGGTGTAGTCGCTGTCCTCGCCGTAATACTCGCTGTGCAGCTTTTCCCCAGCACGGTAGGCAGCAGACGCCACGGCGGACTGTCCCGCGCTGCGCTTGATCTGGGTTACATGAAAATGAAATAGTGCGATACTCAACACCTCTTTTCCTGTTCTGCCCGGTTGTGTTCGTTAACCGCTTCCATGAGCAGACCTTTGACCTCCGGCAGGGCAAGAGCTTTTTCGGCAAAGGCATAAAACTCGGTTTCGGTCAGAGCTTTTGCCAGCGGTGCGACACTCTCGATCGCCGCGCCACGAGTGATAAGCCGGTGTGCCCGCTTGCGCCGATCTCCCTTTTCGTAGTAAGCGGCGCGGTTTTCCAGACGCTGCTTCTTGTGCTGTTCCTGTGCAAGCTGCTGCTCAATTTTATCTTTCTCGGCATTCAGCTCGGCAAGGGTCTTCTGTTTTGACATGGTTGACCTCCTTCGATTTGATGGGATAAATGAATAGAAAAAGACCGCCTACATTTTCGGTAGACGGTCTGGTTAGAGATATGGGATTTTCAGACTTTGCGGCGGGAATTGTCTGCGTCAGCAGATTGTTTCCGCTGCAAAGTGGGCAGGGATAGACGCGCAAGCGGCGCAAGGGGTGCAGCCTCTTGTTCGGAACGAAGTGACGCAAAACAGCCCGGACTTCAATCGTCCGGGCTGTCTGCCTCGCAGAGCGCACATACTCCCGTCAGGAGAGTATAGAAGTGCGCCCTTTGTTCCAAAGGGATTTTTGACTTAATCAGCAATGTGCAAAATGCGTCTCACATATTCCTCATTGCCCAAAAAGTATTGCTCGATTAACTCCCAGCGCTCATCGTCATTCATGTCGGCAGAAAAGAATGCCGTGAGAAGTCGCTCGTTATTACGATGATGTTCTTGAATGCTTTGCAGCACACCATTGGTATATTTTCCGCTTGTTGCCAGCCGCTCAAGTTTTTCAGGATCGTTAATACGAATAAATACTTCTGCTTTTTCTCCGCCTCGGATTTCATAGGTTGCCAGCCCAAGCAATTCCATAAAACGCAGCAATGGCATGATCTCAATTTGCTTATTTTGAACCAACGGGTAAAATCGGAAGAACGAATTATCTTCTGTATTAACCTCGCACTGCCCAATTTGGTGAATAAAGAAGTTGGGAAGTCGCGCGTATGCGGCACTGCTGACAAAATATCCTGTCTCGTCCGCTCCGGGCATTTTCCTACTACGAAGAACCCGGACACGGCTTCGACTCTGGCTGTATGCTGCATCCTCATTTACGCTTTCGGTGAATATGTCAAGCAGCATGCCTGCTTTGTCATGAGGAATCACTTTTTCACCAAGCATTTCAGCAAGTTCTGCTTCAAACTGCTTTTGAGAAAACTGCTTTATCTCGCCGTTTTTATACTTCTCAAATATTTGCGTAATTGCAGTAATAACAGTCTCTACGCGCTGTGATACGGCAACATAGTCATCAGAGTAACGTATCTCTACTCTGACGCGCGGTGCAACAGTATAGTTTTTTCCACTCACGGAAATTCCCCGCTCAAAAAATTCCTTTTTGAACATGCCGAATGAGCGGTCTGGGTAACAATTTTCCCAAATCCCCGCCATATCTACAAGGAAGGTTTTTCCAGAACTGTATACTGTCATATCGGATGCACGGCTCTGATTCTTTGTAGGAACAGTGCGAGGTGCAATGCCTTGCTGGAATGTGCAGTATGATCCAAATAACTTCAAAAACTCATTTTCTATCTCGTGTGGAACATTGACATAGTTTTTTGAAAGCATTGCTTTGGGACGTACAATTAAAACGGGGAATGTGTATTTGTTGCTCAAGTCTTTTGAAAGAAGCAACAAGCCTGATTTTGTCCGATTTTCGACATCTTTTTCCTTAAAAAGGTACTCGAACGTTTCCGCCGAAATCAACAGATTCCGCCTTTTCTTTGCTCGTTGAATTGCACATATCTTTTTCAGCATTTCGCGTAGCTGATACTGCCGCATTTCAGAAATTCCATTTAAGGATCGAACATATCGAAGATCACTGGGAAAGTAGTCAATATGAGCTACACCTTGAATCTCGGTATTGCGGGCGGCTCTTCCGATTTCCTGAACATAATCAGATAGTGTGCCGGTCGGGGCAAAGTGAATAACGTGTTTAATATCGCCAACATCGATACCCATGCCGAAGGCTTTGGTGCAGAACAGCCCCATAGCCGTTCCCGCCTTATAGTCTCGCTCCACCATCTTGCGTTCCGCCGAAGGTATTTGCCCGTGGTATCTCCGAATCTTCACATGGTCTGCGGCATTAACCAGATTATAAATCTGATCGACTTGACTCCGGTAGGGAAAATAAGTAAGTACCTTCTCGCCTCTGGCAATATATTCACACATTCTCTTCAACGTCAAATCCAGTTTGGCATTTTCGATTCGTCCCTCAACTTCAGCGGGGTTATGGCGTTGAATATCGAAAGAAATATTGCTTCGCTTTACATTCCCGAGATGGATAATAGTCTTTCCCAAACCGAGTTCGTGAATTGTATCATTTACAACATCGTCATCACCAGAATATACAGCCGTGGCTGTCAGACACAGTACAGGGAACGATAAGCCATCACGAGCCGTTTGTTTCAAGAAATCGCCAAGGAACCAATAATCTGAGCGAAAATCGCGTCCCCAACTTGTGACAGTATCTCCACTTTGTAAGAAAAGCGCAGATGAAAGTACACCATTTGTCATATTAAGACAGTACTCCCAATCTTCTATGCTACCAACTTCAATATGCTTGATGTCATCTGTAAGCGGTTCTTTCTCTACCACACAGCCTTGCCAAAATGGAATGATTTCAATGCGCTCGTCATCGAGAGTAGCAGGCAAGAGTAACGCTTTTCCCTCCTTCAGCAGCTTGACATCTCCGTACGTTTGGACGAGTTGGACCAAGGGACTCCCAGCAGGAGGTTCATGCTCGGTCTGCCAATAATCAAAAAGCTTTTCAGCATAACTGTATGGGAAATAGCAGGGAACCCACGGTGAAAGGATATTATTTTCTATGACTACAATATTATCGATCTTCATACGGGGAAGGAGTTGTCTAATCGCCAAAAGCTCCTCATAAAAACCCACCAGCGGTTTTGTTGCGCTTTTGATAGATGCTGCAAGATCGAGCCATCTATCATCTATTGCTTCCAAATCAAGGAACCCATCGTGCAACAGAGAGGCATCATCTAACAATGAATTGGGATGTGTAATCAAAAACCGAATCTGTTCCAATCCAAATCCTTTAACGGATGCTGATATTGAAGAAATAGAGCGACTATTTGGTGATGTAAAATTTGATGACGAGCGGCGGCAAATACTAAAACACATGGAAAGCACTGATATACAGGCTTTTCCCGGAAGTGGGAAAACAACTGTATTAGTTGCTAAACTTGCTATCCTTGCAAAAAAGTGGCCCTACACAGACAAGGGTATTTGCGTGTTGTCGCACACTAATGTTGCCCGAGACGAGATAGAAGGTCGCATCGGTAATACCGACATTGGAAGATTGTTGCTCTCATACCCTCATTTTATTGGAACTGTCCATTCCTTTTTTGATACCTTTGTCGGTCTTCCGTGGCTCAGATCAAATAATTACCCAGTAACTATGATTGATACAGAAAGCGTTCTAACGAGAAGATATCGCAAACTTACTTATGGGACGCAGCAGTATTTGTCAAAAATCAACAAATCCGAGTATGCATGTGAATCGACATCATTTCCAATTGCTTTGAACCTGACATGTAGTGACCAGACTCCATCTTATAAAAACATCTACGCTGTTATTGATCAGTCGTTTCAAGAAGGGTATTTTACTTTTGATGAAATGCTGCATATTTCAAAATATGCGTTTGAGCAGTGTGCATATCTTTCTTCCGCAATACAAGAAAGATTTCCACTACTATTTATTGATGAAGCGCAAGATACGAACACACTGCAATGGTCTTTGATAGATGAGAGCTTCCCCATCTCCGGATCTTCGATTCGGCAATCCTTTGGTGATGCTAATCAAGCAATCTTTCAGTCCTATAACAACGAGGAAACTGGTGCTGGATTCCCGCACGGTGCGTACTTATCAATTTCAAATAGCCATCGATTTGGAGAAGCGATAGCGCAATTAGCTGATCCTCTTGGTGTTGCAGCGAAAGGTCTCACTGGAACACTTTCAAAATATGAGAAGTTGAACGGGAAACACACTATTTTCTTATTTGAGCAGGCAACAGATGTTTTACCCGCATATGCAAAGTACTTATTGTCATGCTTTACAGATGAAGAATTGAACGCTGGTGAAAACTGTTTTGCCGTCGGAATGGTACATACCAAAAACTCTCCTAACGCAAGTGACAAAACTATCCGATAGGAGTCAAAGATTATTTTCCAGCCTATGATGCAGATACAACCAGAATATCTTCTAAACCCAAGCAGTGGAGCGATTTTCTCAGTGCCGGCGTGGACAAGTTCAATAAGACAAACAACTATTTTTCTATGGTTGAAAGTATTGCCGATGGTCTAAGAACATATATCAGGATGAACTCTAAAATTGAATTGCCAAATGCACATAATGCATTTAATTCACTCTTAGGAGCTATCCCAGCAGACAACCAAAAGGCGTTTAGAGAGCAGTTGCTTGCCATAACTGAGCTATCAACATCCTATGCTGCTACATGGAGTAGCATCATAGAGTTAGTTCGCTCGTTGCTGGTAAGATTTTTTGGCATCACAAAATATGCTTCGGAGTTTTTTCAACCGACAAACAATATTGGCGTGTCAGAGGAACTAACCGTCAAAGCTAATAGCAATATAAATACTTTCTCATATCATGAGGGTTCGCGTAAAGTTCAAATTAAACTGTCAAGCATTCATGCAGTTAAAGGTCGAACACACTTGGCAACACTCGTATTGGATACATATTGGTATAAAAGAAACCTTAAATCTATCATGCCGTGGCTATGCAATATAGCAAGTAAATCGCCTAGCGAACGAGATGCCAAACGGCTGAAATGTCATTATGTAGCAATAACGAGAGCAAAGGGGCTGATCTGTCTTGCGGCACCAAAAAGCTCCATATCCGACAAGGATAAAACGAATTTGATCAAGGCGGGCTGGAATATAACTGAATTATAGACTATCATAATTTTCAGACTTAATTTTAATAAAAGTGCCATGCTCAGCCGCTAAGCTAAACATGGCACTTTTTTCTTTCCAATCCTGCCTGACAGATGCTCATTTCGTAATTTCGGTCTAAACCTGTTTTACGAACACCCGTCTAAGCCCGTTTGCTCCTGTTTTTTTGCGTTAAATTGTGCGCTTTTATTTGGCTTCCTCGCACAGGCGCTTTTTGAGCTGCTTGAGCGCAGCGAACGACTCATCGCTGATGACGTGCTCCATCTTGCACGCATCCTCCGCCGCCGTCTCCGGTGCCACACCCAGATCCTCCAGCAGCGCCGTGAGCAGCGTGTGCCGCTCGTAGATCTTCTCGGCCACCGCGCGCCCCGCGTCCGTCAGCGAGATGTGCCCCGTGTCGGGTGACACCTGCACATAGCCGCCACCGCGCAGAAGACCCATCGCGCGGCTGACACTGGGCTTGGAATACCCCATATACTCTCCGACATCGATCGCCCGCACCAGCGCCTTTTCCTTGCTCAGACGCAGAATGGACTCCAGATACATCTCGCCGGATTCCTGCAAATGCATCGCCGCGCCCCCTTTCTTGTCATTCTTTACAGCATATCACAATTTTGCGCAGGCTTCAAGTATTTTTCGCCGCGCTCTTTTGGGGTCGATAAATCGCCCCGTTTCGCAAATTCTGTTGCAAATTACAGCCCCATGTGATATGGTGATAACAGGCGCTGCACAACGGCAGGCGGTTGGTCACACCACCCGCAAGGGGGTGAGGCTCATGCGGATTACATTACATATCGGGCCTTTTACGGTTACGATTATTGCAAAAAGCAGAAACCGCCACCCTGGCCGGTGACGGTTTCTTTTGAGAAACCTCATTAACTCGCTGGGCTAACCGCTTGTCGCAGTGCTCTTTTCTATGCTTATTATACCACACCCGCCCCTTCTGTCAAGGCTGCTTGATTTCCGCAGCCGCGGGATTTTCACCGCAGTCTTCTCGGCGGCGCGCAAATGTGGTATACTGGGCAGAAACGAACTCTGAAGGAGCGTATTCTCCATGAAGCGTATCGCAAGTATTCAGGACATCTCCTGCCTCGGGCGATGTTCGCTGACGGTGGCGCTGCCCACCATCTCGGCGATGGGTGTCGAGTGCGCCGTCGTGCCGACGGCAGTGCTGAGCACGCACACGACGTTTAAAAACTTCACCTGCAAGGACCTCACTGACCAGCTGCGCCCGATCGCGGAGCACTGGCGCAGCGAGCACCTGCACTTTGACGCAGTCTATACGGGCTATATCGCCTCGCGCGAGCAGGTGCAGCAGGTCTGCGACTTCTATGACTGCATCCGCAGCGACGATACCCTCCTCTTCGTCGACCCGGCCATGGCTGACCACGGCCGGCTCTACACCGGCTTCGGCCCGGACTTTCCCGCGGCTATGGCGCAGATCGTCGCCCGTGCGGATGTCGCAGCCCCGAACCTGACGGAGGCGTGTCTTCTGACGGGGACGGAATACCGCGAGGACTATGACGAGGACTACATCCGCGCGCTGCTCCTGCGCCTGACGGAGCTGGGCGCGAAGCAGGCCGTGCTCACGGGCGTGTCGTTTGACCCGTCTCAGGCCGGCGTGATGGGCTATGACGGCGCGCGCTTCTTCTCCTACTTCAACCGCCGCGATCCGGCAGTCTACCACGGCACGGGCGACCTGCTCGCCTCCGCGACGGTGGGCGGCCTGATGCGCGGCCTGCCGCTCGAGCAGGCGCTGCAGCTGGCGGTGGATTTCACGCTCCGCGCCATCGAGCTCACCCGCAGCGACAGCCAGGCGACGTGGTACGGCGTGGAATTCGAGCGCGCCATCCCATGGCTCACCCGCCGGCTGGAGGAGCTGGGAAAGTGACGGCTTGTTCTTGACAAACGGCGGTGACCGGTCGGTTATCGCCGTTTGCGTCTCTTCCGCGCCTGTGCGCGGCGCTTTCATAAAACGCCGCATAAAATTTTCATTTTCTCCCGGCGTATACTTTCCCGCGCGGCGGCCACACTAAAGTCAGGCTTTGTGCCTGACTTTTCATCTTTCAGGGAGGAATCTTCGATGAGCAAGAATTGTACGAACGACGGCTGCAGCTGCACTCCCAACAACGCGATCAAGTGCAATGTGACGAGCTGCGCGCACCACTGCCAGGACGTGAACAACTGCGGTCTGAGCTCCATTCAGGTCGGCACCCACGAGGCGCACCCCTCCATGGATCAGTGCACCGACTGTCAGAGCTTTAAGCGCATCTGACGCTTGCGCCGTCCGGGCTCCGGGCGGCGTTACATACTGTGCAAGGGAGGGATGCCCATGCGCCCGGCGGGAAAGCTCGGCGTCAGCGGCGCGCTCGCGGGGCTCGCGTGCGGGCTCTTCGGCGGGGGCGGCGGGATGGTGCTCGCGCCGCTGCTGACGCGGTGGTGCCATGTGGAGGAAAAGCGCGTATTCGCCAACTGCGTGGCCGTGATCTTCCCGCTGTGCGCCCTCTCGGCGGGCGTTTTCCTGCTGCGCACGGGGCTGGACTTCGGGCAGGCGCTGCCGTATCTCGCGGGCGGGCTGGTCGGCGGACTCGCCGGTGGGAAGCTCTTTCCGCGCGTACCGGGACAGTGGCTGCGGCGGGTTTTCGCGCTGTTTCTGCTCTACGGCGGCGTGAGGTATCTGCTGTGAGCGGCTTCTGGATCCCCCTGCTCGCGGGCGCGGCGACGGGGGTGCTCTCGGCGTGGGGCATCGGCGGCGGGACGCTGCTCCTGCTGGTGATGACGCTGCTGCTCGGCGTCGAGCCGCGCACGGCGCAGGGGATCAACCTCCTCTACTTCCTCCCCACCGCCGGGATGGGGCTGCTGTACCACCGGAAAAACGGTCTGCTCGACCGGGAGCTGCTGCGCCGCACGGTTCCGTGGGGGTTGCTCGCCGCGGCGGGCGGCGCGCTGCTCGCGTCGATCATCGACGTGACGCTTCTGCGGCGCATCTTCGGCATATACCTCCTCGCCGCTGGGGTCAGCATACTGCTTCCTTCAAAAAAAGGGTGATACCCTTTTTTGAAGGAGGAGTTTCGCCCCGAGCCGCGAACTCTGTGAGACTTTTTTTACAAACAACCCCAGGAAGGATGATCCTTCCCGGGGTTGTTATAAATATTAGTTATTCCGCAATCTCTTTCAGGTACCGCGCGAGGGCATCCTTCCAGTCGGGCAGCGGCGTGAAGCCGTTCGCCGCGAGCTTGCTCTTGTCGAGACGGCTGTTGAAGGGGCGCGCGGCCTTGGACACGCCGTACTCCGCCGTCGTGACGGGCTGCACCTTCGTCGCGCGGCCGGCCTGACGGAAAATCTCGCAGGCGAAGTCATACCACGAGATATAGCCGCCCTCGTTCGTGGCGTGGTAATAGCCGTACTTCTCCGACTCGATCATGTCCACCAGCAGGCGGGAGAGGTCGTAGGTATAGGTCGGCGTGCCGATCTGGTCGCAGACGACGCGGAGCGTATCGTGCGTCTCGGAGAGCTTGAGCATGGTCTTGATGAAGTTGCTGCCGTTGAGACCGAAGACCCACGCGATGCGGACGATGAAATACTTCTCGAGCGCGCCGCTCACGGCCAGTTCGCCGCCGAGCTTGCTCTGCCCGTAGACGTTCAGGGGCTGATAGTCCTTGCAGTCCGGATCCCACGGCGTCTCGCCCTGGCCGTTGAAGACATAGTCGGTGGAGATATACATCATCTTGCAGTCCAGCTCCTTGCAGACGGCGGCGATATTTGCCGTACCCTGCACGTTGATGGCCTGCACCTTGGCCTGCTTGTCGGCGTCCTCGGCCGCGTCCACGGCCGTCCACGCGGCGCAGTGGATCACCGCGTCAGGGTGCACGGCGGAGATGACCTCGCGCACCTGCGCGGCGTTCGTGATGTCCATGGGGACATAGGCCGCCTTCGTCACGGCGGAGCCGTCGGCGATGCCGCTGTAGGCCGGGGCCAGATCACTCCCGACGCCCTCGTGGCCGCGCGCGGCCAACTCATTCATCACATCGTGGCCGAGCTGCCCGGCCACACCAGTTACCAGAATCTTCATACTCAACGCTCCTTATCCGCGATTGCCGTACATTTTCTCGTAGTAATTCTGATACTCGCCGGAGATGATCGTCTCCCACCACTCGCGGTGCGTCAGATACCAGTCGATGGTCTTCTTGATGCCGTCGGCGAACTTCGTCTCCGGCAGCCAGCCCAGCTCGTTGTGGATCTTCGTCGGGTCGATGGCATAGCGCATGTCATGGCCCTTGCGGTCGGCCACATGGGTGATCAGGCTCTCGGGCTTGCCGAGCTCCTTGCAGATGAGCTTGACGATGTCGATGTTGCGCATCTCGTTGTGGCCGCCGACGTTGTACACCTCGAGGCTTCACGGATCTGGTCATCGGTGATCTCAACTCCCAGCTCCTTTTCCAGATATTCCTTATATCTTCTGACCTCAGATCTCCAGAGTTTTCTTCCCTCTTCATCCTGAGAATTAGGCAGGTTCATCACGAAAACCTTCTTGAAGTCGCTCATGAGCTCGTACATTTTCTTCTTGCCGTCACAGGTGGTCTCGCCTACAACTATGTCGGAAAAATGGAAGTACGGACATTTGTCGGTCTTGGCAAATCCGTAGCTGGACTTAATCAGAGGGCACAGGTTAGCTGGCAGATCCTGCTCAGCATCTGCTGTAGTCTCATTAGACATGGAGCAGAGAGCAATGGGAACAGCACCTGCAGCCATAACCAGTTCCTGTGGAGCATAAGTACAATAAGCTCCAACAACAGGTGTTCCTGCATCCTTGATCTCTTTTACGGCAATGAAGCTGTTTCTCCTTGCCTCTCCAAACTCGTCAAATACCTTTGGCAGATCCTTGATGATTTCCATGATCAACTCTCCTTTTATCGTAAATAATCTCTATATTGTATAAACATATTGTATAAATTTAATTCAAGACCGACTCATCTATTGGAAGCTTTCCGTATTTTCTGGCGGCAGCCATGAACGCGTCAAGATTCTCCAGCGGCACAGCGCCGTTAAGGTCGCACCCAGTGCACAGAATGTATCCATGTTCAGCATCGTGTCCCACCTTGATACAGTGTTTAACTGCCTGATCCACATCTTCAGGTGACCCGAGGATCATCACGTCAACAGGATCCACGTTTCCAACAAGAGGCACTGTAGGCTGGATCAGCTCTTTAGCAAACTCCAGCGGAACTCTGTTATCTATGCTGATCATATCTGCCCCGGCTTTTACCATCTGCGGCAGAACCCTTCTGGTATCTCCGCAGATATGCAGGCACACCATTCCATTGTGCTGGTGTATATTTTCCATAAGCTCCTGAATATACGGCAGGACGAACTCTCCGAATATCTTGCCGCTGATAATAGATCCTGTGGCAATTGGCTCACAGAACAATATCATGGCACCTGCCTTTATAAACTCATTGTGGACTTCTTTAAGCACATCGGTGCAATTTCTCATGAGCTTGTGGACAATTTCGGGATTCTTTATGGTTGCTCTAAGAAGCTTTT
>ENA-OVGE01002797-OVGE01002797.1-human-gut-metagenome-genome-assembly--contig:-NODE-2797-length-10861-cov-10.460670_pt1 | contig 10861 bp, 7 predicted proteins | sample MGYA00237769_ERZ505417 | MGnify/ENA primary metagenome ERZ505417 (study PRJEB26158, sample SAMN06016403) | human gut metagenome | biome: human gut; feature: ankylosing spondylitis patient; material... | reverse complement strand
AGAAGACCGATACGCTCGAGGCCGAGGAGCCGTTCCGCAAGGGTCAAAAGGGCAGCTCCGCCATGCCGCACAAGCGCAACCCGATCACCATGGAGAAGGTCTGCGGCCTGTCGCGCATCGTGAAGTCCAACGCCCAGGTCGCCTTCGACAATGTCGCCCTGTGGCACGAGCGCGACATTTCGCACTCCTCTGCCGAGCGCGTCGCCCAGGCCGATAGCTTCATCGCGCTCGACCACATGTTCCAGTGTCTCATTCGCGTTATCGACGGCCTGCAGCTGTATCCGGCTCGCATGATGGCCAACCTCAACAAGACTCGCGGTCTCATCTTCTCCTCCAAGGTCCTGCTGGCCCTCGTCGATACGGGCATCACCCGCGAAGATGCCTATGCGATCGTGCAGGAAAACGCCATGGCTACCTGGCACGAGGTGCAGGATTGCGTCTCCGGTCCCACCTTTAAGGAGCGTCTCGAGGCTGATCCGCGCTGCACCGTCAGCCAGGAGAAGCTCGACGAGATCTTTGACCCGTGGGACTTCCTCACCCGCATCGACACAGTCTTCGATCGCCTGGAGCAGCTCGAGTTCTAACTGATCGATTGGGGACGAAGTCAAACCGATCAGTTTACTTTCGGCCTCCGTTGAAGCTCGGCCTTTCAGCCCAAGCCCCGTTGGTAACGCGTTTATCAACGGGGCTTTTGCGTGGGAGCGTCGGGAAAGTCACACTTCAGCGGATGATGGTATATTGCAGAAATGTCGCTTGCCGTTAATTTGCCCCTTCTGGCAAACGTTAGCTTGCAAGTGCTCGTTGGGGGGGGGTATCCTTAAGCCAATTTTAAGGTGTGGGAGAATGCTGCGTTTTTTCACGAGAGATTGGACTTAGGGGAATGAGAAAAGGGTTTTGGAGGATAGCCGCAGGCATCTGCGTTGCTTTAACGGCGGCAACGTTTGGGCTGACGGTGGCCGCCCCGCATGCGGATGCTGTCATGCTGGAGTCGCAGGATGGTTCCATGGGTGCATCGTTTCTCCCATACGATTCGTCTACAGGCGATGTGTGGTCAGAATTTGATGTCGCTGTTGGACAGACGGTGAAAGGAAGGCTTTCCTTTTTTAATAAAAATCACGAATGGGCGCCCATTGACCCTAGTGATATCGATATCACATCGTCTGATGAGGATATCGCTAAAGTGAGCTATAAATCACGTGATTGGGTGTTGACAATTAGTCCCACCAAAGTCGGCACAACGACTATAACCATGAAGAGCAGGGCTGACGAGAGTTTAAACGGTTCTCTTAAGATTAAGAGCGTGGCTAATGTCAATCCAATTAAGGTGAGTTTCGTATCCTATGACCAATCCGGTGCGACGACAACGACTGCAACGCTGGGTTACACGGATGATTGTCCGCAAAAATGCGGGAACACGCACTATGCATTGCTAGAGGGGACAGTTTACGTTCGCCCCAAGGACGAGACCCGTGCGGCTACATATTTTGAAATAAAGGAAGATCCCTCAAAGGATTCCAAAGTTCAGGCAAGGGTGAATTCGAATTATTATTCATATGGAACTTCTGAGCTAAGCGCTTCTTTGCAACTCGAGGCGTTGGCGAAAGATGCAAAAGAGGCCAAGGTTCTTGTCGACTATTGCAACGGCGAGACCGAGACGAAGAAGTTATGTGATGTTGTAACCGAGAATCAGGAGCCTGGATTCAATGAGCGTGGGAACAAAAAACAAAAGATGCTGGTTGGGGACAGCTCTTATCTTTCTGCCATTCTCAACGTTTCCCCAAATGAAGCACTGAAGGCATGCCAGCGTGCACATTGGGATGCGCTCGTTAGCTCTGTAACCTATTCTCTAGAAAGCAGCGATGTTGTTGAGCTTACCGATGGTGAAAACTCGTTTAAGGCAATAAAGCCTGGCACCGTTAAGGCTCATGCTCGTGATGGCCTTGGCAATGACCATCCCTTTGAGATAGAGGTTGTCGACCCTGCGGAAGTGAGCCTTTCGAAGGCTAAGTTTGTGTCGAGCGATTATACATTTCCCTGTGAGGTCAGTTCAGATAGTATATCCAAAGATTGGCTTTGGCTGGAATGTGACAGGGGGTTTGAATATCCAAAGGGCGTGCTGAGCAAAAGCGCTGAGGAATTGATGGACTCCTATGCCGGCGCAAAGTATTCTTTCACTTCAGATAATCCCGATGTCCTCGAGGTAAAAGGACCGATGTTTAATGGTGGCAGTTACTTGGGGTATTTAGTGCCTCATAGTTACGGCGATGCAACGGTTTCAATGTACTTGGGTGGTCGTCTCTGCGACACTATGACCGTTCACGTCGTCAAGCCGGGCGAGGAACCTGCAAAAACTACGGTCTCCATTACGGATGGTTACTCAACATCTATGGACAAGGGCACGACTCAGCAGTTGAAGGCAAAGGTTTCCCCTGACGATAAGGCCAGTAAGGTTGTCTGGTCCTCTTCTAACGAGAGCGTCCTTACCGTCGATGGCAACGGTCTTGTTATCGCTGTCGGTGACGGTAATGCCACGATCACGGCAACAGTTGATGGAGTCTCTGCAACCACGGATACAATTACGGTAACCACTCCGGTAGTAAGGGTCTCGAGCGTCAGTCTCAGCGCGTCGAATCTTAAGCTTGCTGTGGGCGGTGAGCCCTCGACGTTGACCGCAACGGTTGAGCCCAACAATGCAACGAATAAGAATGTGTCCTGGTCTTCGAGCGACCCGGAGGTCGCCACGGTTGCGGACGGCGTCGTGACCCCGGTCAAGGCCGGTGCTGCCACGATCACCGTTACCACTGAGGACGGCGAGTATAGCGCCACGTGCAAGGTGACGGTTATTCAACCTGCAACGGGTATCACACTCGATAAGCAGAAGGTCACGCTTGTGGGCGCTGCAACCGAGCAGCTTAAGGCAACGGTCGTTCCCGCGGAGGCTGACCAGACGGTTGTCTGGAAGTCCAGTAACGACAGCGTCGCTACGGTCGATCAAACCGGCAAAGTGACGTCTGTTTCCAAGGGCGCCGCAACCATCACTGCTTCGACCGAAGATAGCACCTATTCTCAGGATTGCGCGGTGACTGTTTCCAACCCCGCAACGAACCTTACGGTCGACCAGACCGCTCTTAACCTCAAGAAGGGCGAAGAGCGCACCGTGAAGATTTCTCTTGTTGGAGCCCTTGCGGGCGAGGTCGACGAGACCAAGCTTGCTCTGGATAACACGGGCGCTTCGAAGGCGTTTAAGGTTGTCGACAACGGCGATGGCTCCTACACCGTTACCGCCCTCAAGACCGGTTCTGGCTCATTTGTCATTACTGCAGAATCGCTCTCCCAAACCGTCTCGGTGACCGTGACCAACCCCGTCCAGAAAGTCGAGCTCGACAAGACGAGCCTGTCCTTTACCGTCGGTGATGCCTCCGTAAAGCTCTCCGCAACGGTGAGTCCTGCCGATGCAGATGATACGACGGTGAGCTGGGCCTCCAGCGACTCGTCGATCGCTACGGTCAAAGACGGCGTCGTGACGCCGCTTAAGGCCGGTACCGCCACGATCACCGCCACCTGTGGTGACAAAACAACGACCTGTACCGTTACTGTGGCGGCGAGGACCATTGCGGGCGTTGCGGGTAGCGACGGAACGGACGTTAGCGTAAGCGCCGAGAACAATGCCGCTGCCGGCATTGCCCAGAACAACAGCGTCTCTCTTGTGGTCGAGGAACCGACAAATCTTACCGACGCCGCCAATGCTACGATTTCCGGCCTTGAGCAGGGGAGTACCAAGGTTGCCGATAAGCTCGATATCAAGCTTCTCAAGGACGGCGAGGTTATCGAGGACTACGAAGGCATGTCCTTCATCGTCCGTGTCAAGATGACTGCTGCCATGAAGGCGCTCACCAATCTCAAGGTGCTCTACGTTGCCGAGGATGGTTCCACTCAGGCTATGGATACGTGGACCGAGGGCGACTACCTCTGCTTCCGAACGAGCCACTTCTCGACGTACGTGGTGACGGGCGAGGAGGCCAAGGGGGAGCCGACTCAGCCCGCGACGCCGTCCCAGCCCGGTCAGCAGACGACGACCAAGGTAACCAAAAAGTCTGCTAAGACTACTAAGGGTACGCTCGCCAACACGGGCGACCAGGCCCTTGCTGTCGCCTTTATTATGGCCGTTGTCGGCGCTTCGCTGATTGCCTTCGCGCTTATGCGCAAACATCTCGAGCGCTAGGGCGCCCCTCTCGTTGAAGCGCGACCTTTCAGTCCAAGCCCCGTTGGTAACTCGTTTTACCAACGGGGCTTTTACGTTAAAGACTTCAGCCCGTGTGTCGCGTGCAGTGCGGCGCGTCGGAAACCGCCAGATACGCGGTCGGCGCCAACGGCCTGAACGAGGCAGCGGTCGGGGGTGCATTCGGGAGCAGCTGAGCTTCGAGTAGGGTTGACCTAATTCGACCGCCTGCGGATGCAGTTCAACCATTGGCGCCTTGCCCGTTTTGGGCAAGGCGCTTTTTTCACTGCCGCACTGGCCCCCTGGTAATAAAATGAACCTTATCTGCTGTTTCGATGAAAAGAGCCGTGTGCCCAGACGTATCAAACGAGGCGCCATCGTCTCGTCCGTGCTCATACTCCTTGTTGCCGTTTGTGCGGTCGCCCTGACGTATACCGTTCGAAGCAGCTCTACCTCATCGAGCGAAGCCGATAAAGATCTCCCGGTACTTAAAATCGGCGTTACGGATAACGATCCCTATGTGTATGTTGATACCACAGGCGACTACGCCGGTATCGATATCGATATCGCCCGCGAGGCCTGCAAGCGTGCTGGAATCAAACCGCAATTTGTTGACATATCTTGGAATGATCGCGATCGCCTGCTCAAAAACGGCGATATCGATTGTCTGTGGTGCGACTATTCGCCCAATTATCGCGAAGACGATTATTACTGGACTGAGCCGTATCTGACCGTGACAGTCTCGGTTGCCGCCAAGAAAACGAGTGGTATCAAGGGTTTGGCGTCTCTCGATAGAAGCAAGACCATCGCGGTGATTGCGGGCTCGGTGAGCGAACGCCGATTGCTCGCAGGGGATCTGGAAATCTCGCCGGACGTGCAAATCAAATCGTACGGTTCTGCCGAGCTCTGCAAAGCCGCCCTCGCCAAAGGGTATGTCGACTGTTGGATGGCGGACGTTCAGCCGCTTGATCGACTTGTCGCCCAGTATCCCGGCCTTTACTGCGTGTTCGCTGACAACGTTATGACGGTTGACCTTGGCGTCGCGTTTAAGGACGGCTATGAGGGGGAGTACGTCAAAAACCTCAATACCGTGCTGTTCGAGATGGATCGAGATGGCACGATTGAGCGCATTGTGGGCAAGTACAAGGCGGGGGCGACGACGGACGGGCAAGGAGCGGAATCATGACAAATGATGAGCGCCGCTTACGCCGAAAGGCATTAGTCACCGCGGCTATCTGCGTTGTGGCCAGCGCTGCTTTGTTGGGTCTGCTGTATATGGTCGGCACGCATCGCTGTCTCGATAAAACGCTTGGGTTTGGCCAGGAAACCATGGTGTTTTTAAAAACGCCTGCGAAAAATATGACCGATATGAACAGGGAAGAAAAACCGAAGCGACGCACAATTTGGATGCCGCGCTCGAGTCGTTTTCGACGTTCTTGCCGTCTGATCACGTTGAAGTCAACGATGACCTCGTCGAGGAGTACGTCCATACCGAGCACCTTTCGGGAATGTTGGTCATGGACGCCGACGGCCATATGGCCGCTCATTACGATATTGATGGTCGCGATCCGCTGATGCTGTGGCGAGAGGAGCTGGCCTGTTCGTCGGTCGCATCGATGTATCGAGGATCCAAGGTGTCCTACTCGACGGTCGTTGAGCGTCGCGATGTCGATTTTGCCGTGAGTGTTGTTCCGTACGGTGATGGCGTAGCGCTGGGGTATCGATCGCTTGCGCTCGAGCCCGCCGATGATTATTCGTATACGATCGCCGACGTGCTCGTGAACAACACATTCCATCAGAGCCCAACGGTGCTCGTGATGCGCGATATGCAGATCGTTTCCTCAAACGATTCGAATGTCGATCTAACCCTTTCCCGGCTTCTTGCCGATAGCGGAATTGATTGGAAAGACGAAGGCTTAACACGTATCGAATATCGGGGAAGTACCTGGTATGCCGTGCGTGCGGCGTATGAGGACTATCGCCTGTTTGCGCTTTATCCCAAATCTGAGGTCATGTCGGGCAGGATTTCATTTATCGCTGCCGGCGTGCTGGTGTGCTTGGCGTTTTGGATTGTAGTGCTGTTGGCGCGCAACATTGCCGATCGTCGCAATTTGGCCGAAAAGGACAAGCAACTCGGCATCATCAATGCTATCAGTTCCATATATGAGTCGACCTTCCTGCTACATCTCGATACGCTCGAGATCGAGGGAATTAACATGTCGCCATCGGTGGCAAAGATATTTGCCGAGCACGCCGAGGTGTATGACTTTTTGACAACGGCTTGCCGAGACATCGTGAGTCCCGAAAGCCGCGAGGCGGTCATGGAGCTAATAGATATAAGCACGCTTCAGAATCGTATGGAGGGCATGCCGTACTTGGATGCCGAGGTACGAGATTGCCGAGGTACGTGGTATTCGCTGCAGGTTGTTCCACAGCGCCGCGACGAGCAGGGTCGACTGGAATCGGTCGTCGTGGCGACGCATAACATCTCGATGACAAAGCGCGCCGAGGAGCTTTCTTTCCAGGACAAGCTGACGGGACTTCGCAATAGAAATTACCTTGAGTCCCTTGGCGACGACCTGGTGAACGAGTCCCTGCCCGTGAGTGTGATCATGATGGACTGCAATTTCCTCAAGCGCACCAATGATCTCTACGGTCACGAAATGGGCGATGAGTTGCTACGGCGTACTGCATCTGTATTGAAGCGGGCGGCAGGCGAGAAATTTGTACCCATGCGCGTTGGTGGAGACGAGTTCTTGCTGATTTGCCCTCACACCGATCGCGAATCCGCATGCAAAGTGGTGCAAGATCTTCGCCTCAGCCTTGCTGCTGCGAGCGATGAGGTGTTGACAGTCAGTGCGTCGTTTGGCGTCGCGACGGCAGAGACACCCGGATGTTCGCTGACCGAGATGTACCACATCGCCGACCACAACATGTATCAAGAGAAACGAAAAGTCCACGCTCGGGAAGCAGATTGCTAGCATTGCTGTCGCCGGTCTGCGCATCGGGGGATGTTGAATCGGTGCCCGCGATACTTTATCGGTTCGGACGGGGATAATAGACGTCTGAAATTGCTTTACGAGAGGGGAACGCAATGATTAGTTTTGATTACAAGCCTCAGGGCGTATGCGCTCGCAATATCCACCTTGATCTTTCTGATGACGGCAACAAGGTGGTGGGCGTCGAGTTTACCGGTGGCTGCAACGGCAATCTCAAGGCTATCTCTAAGCTGGTCGAGGGCGCCCCTGCCGATCGCGTCATCGAGGTTCTCGCCGGTAATACCTGCGGTATGAAAAAGACCTCCTGCGCCGACCAGCTTACACGCGCTATCGAGGCCGCTCGCGCCGAGATCGCCTAATGGGTATCGCCGATCACATCAAGAACGGAATATCGCGTCGCGGCTTTGTACTCGGTGGGGCTGCCGCGGGCGCTGCCACGGTGCTTGCCGGATGCTCGAAAAAAACGGGCACCAGCGATGATGCCGCCGGCGAGCCGCAGGTTATCAAGGACGACTCAAAGATCGTCTCGATCACTGATGAGTATGAGGCCGTCGATATCGATCTTGAGCCTGCGGCCTCGTGGACGCTGCCGCTGGGCACGCTACTGTACTACTGCGATGGTGACTACGCCGCGGCGATGATGGCCCCGGCGTCTGCGTTACATGCCAACACGCTTGGCGTGTTCAACTTGGGCGACGGCTCGCTTACCACATTAATCGAGGATCCTATCGAAGGTGCGGGGTATTCGTTTTACGATGTCCGCGCCGGCGATGGCGTGTTTGCGTGGGTTGAGATGAACTTTGCCAATTCATCGTGGAAGCTCTACGCTCAAAATCTGTCGGGCGCTTCGCTCTCTGGCGACGTGGTTGAGCTCGATCGGGGTGGCAAGGACTATGATCCGCCACTGTTCACGGCGTTCGGGTCATCAGTCATCTGGTATAAAATGCCTTCGGCAGGCGGCAATAAAACGAGTAGTGATTCGTTTTGCTATCGTCGCTCGCTTGATGAATCCAAGGCCGAGACAATTTGGAAATCGACGGGTCGCTTTGCATCGGCCCCGCGTGCGAGCGACGGCATTTTGACCATCTCGCCGCGTGTTCGCAACGACGAGGGTGTCTACTACGGCATAACGGCAATCGATCTGACCGACGGCAACAACACCAAACGTGCCCAGCTAGTCCTTCCCTCGTCAGTCTCGCCTTTCGAGGCCGTATATATGGGCGATACCTTCGTGTTTTCTATCGAGGCGACCTATAGTGGCGTGGGCAGCTTGGGCAACATGGGCACGTATATCGGTAATGAGGGAGGGCCGTACCTCTTCCTGTCCCGCGAGCCGCTCGCATGTGCTGCCGGCAAGAAGAATAAATATCTCGTTAAGGTACAGTCATCGCATTTTCTCATCGACACTTCTGCCAAGACCTATGGCTCGCTACTGTCGCCCGACCGCGCTTTGGAATATGGCGATTATCCAGCTACGGCGGGAAAATCGGACTCATTCCTTACGTACGCCACGGTGCGCAACAGCCAGGGTATACCCGAGACGGTCACCGCACGCCTATTCTCTCTTTAAGCTTAGAGGGGTTAAAAAGGCGCCAACAGGGGAATAAACGCGTTGTAATTGTGAGTACCGCCCGCCGAGCTGCCGCGTCATAGTGGCATCCGGCGGGCTCAGGTGCGTTAAAATGGGCTTGTTCTTAGCTGATTGAGACAGGGGGGCCGTGTTATGGCTTCAGATGCAAAAAAGATTCTGCTGGTCGAGGATGAGAAGGCAATCCGTGACGCCGTCGCTGCCTATCTCGAGCGCGAAGGCTACTGGGTTGTGGGTGTCGGCGACGGCCAGTCCGCGATCGAGGAGTTCGAGAAGCATCAGTTTGACCTGGTCGTGCTCGACCTTATGCTCCCCAAGATCCCCGGCGAGCGCGTTTGCCGCACCATTCGCGATACCTCGGATGTCCCCATCATCATGCTGACTGCCAAGGGCGAGATCGAGGACCGTATTATCGGTCTTGAGCTCGGCGCCGACGACTATCTGATTAAGCCGTTCTCGCCGCGCGAGCTTGTCGCGCGCGTTCGCGCTCTGTTCCGCCGTGCCCATCAGGCCGACGAGCCAGCCGTCGAGGTACTCGACTTCGGCGATCTGGTCATCGATATCTCGGGCCACAAGATTTTGGTCGAGGGCAAGGAAGTCGACCTGACGGCTTCCGAGTTTAAGCTGCTCACCACGCTTGCCCGTCACCCCGGTCGCGTCTACAACCGCATGGAGCTGGTCGAGAAGGTGCTCGGCTACGACTTTGAGGGCTATGAGCGCACCATCGATAGCCACGTGAAGAACCTTCGCGCCAAGCTGGGCGATGATCCCAAGAAGCCCAAGTGGCTCTACACCGTCCACGGTGTCGGCTATCGCTTCGAGGCTCCGGCCAAGACCGATAAGTCGGACGAGAAATAGGGAAATCACATATGACACCTGCGCGCTTTGAAATTGGGCAAAAGCATAAGCAGGAGAACGAGGCGGGTTCCAAGGCAAGTTGGAACACGCCTCGTTCCGATTCACGGCCAGCGATGAGCTATCCCTCGCGCATGGCACTTGCTTTTGCTCTGACATCGCTCATGACGGTATTGGTGCTGGTGGGCGTGGTCTCTGTTGTGTGGGGCACGGTCTTTTCGGATTACACGCGCTCCAATATCGTCGAAATCGCAAATTCCGCTGCCGAAAAGCTTGCGACGTCGTATGAGGAAAACGGCAATTGGACTGCGGGCGAGCTACGTACGGTCGCGACATCGAGTTTGGTGTCCGACGATTTGGGTATGCAGGTCGTCAACAAGAAAGGCGTTGTCGTTTATGACGACTCATGGCCTTCGGCAAGCGCGACCGCCGATGTGCGCGAGAACGAATCGCCGTCGAGCAGCTCGAGCGGGAAAAAAGCATCGCATAGTCCGGTCTCGTCGGCTCCCACCGGCTCCGATAGCGTTGCAAACGTCGAAATCATAACGTCTTCCGGCGAGCATGTCGGACAAGTAAAGCTGTGGGCCATCGGCTCCGATGCCTTGCTCACCAAGGCAGATTCTGCGTTTAGGGAGAAGACCTTTAACGCCATGGCCCTTGCTGCGGTTGTTGCAGTTTGCATTTCGGTCGTTATCGGATCACTCGTGTCGCGCATGCTCACCAAGCCGATTCACCGTATTACCAGCACGGCCAAGCAAATTCGCGATGGCGATCTGTCTGCTCGTACGGGCTTACGCGGCGATGACGAGATTGATCAGCTGGGTGAGACCTTCGATGAGATGGCCACTTCGCTCGAGAAGGATATGAAACACGAGAAACGTTTGACCTCGGACGTGGCTCACGAACTTCGTACTCCGCTTATGGCCATGCTCGCAACGGTCGAGGCCATGCAGGATGGCGTATATCCTACCGACGATGAGCACTTGGAGACTGTTGCTTCCGAGACGCGTCGCCTGGCTCGTCTGGTGCAGCAGATGCTCGATCTATCGCGCATGGAAAACAGCACGGCTCCGCTCAACCTTGAGCCGGTGGACATGGTTCCTTTCGTGCGTTCCATCGTCAATGCCCAGGAGCGCCTGTTTGTCGACCGCGATCTGCGCTTGCGCTTTGCTGACGAGACCCAAGGTCACGACGATGTCG
>ENA-OVGE01002794-OVGE01002794.1-human-gut-metagenome-genome-assembly--contig:-NODE-2794-length-10872-cov-2.453545_pt1 | contig 10872 bp, 8 predicted proteins | sample MGYA00237769_ERZ505417 | MGnify/ENA primary metagenome ERZ505417 (study PRJEB26158, sample SAMN06016403) | human gut metagenome | biome: human gut; feature: ankylosing spondylitis patient; material... | reverse complement strand
TCAAGAAGTCGCGGGCCCGGTTCCGTGCCTTGGCAGGAGGCGGCGCCCCGGCTGGCCGCCAGCCCTACGACGTGGAGGCGGAATAAAACCAAACACCAAACAGAGAGCCCGCCGGCGGAACTTCCGCCGGCGGGCTTTGAGATGATCGATAAACCTTCCTGCCGAAGGCTTCGGAGGGAGGAATAGTGTGAAAGGGAACCGTCAGGGTTCCCTTTCGCGTTCGATCAAACGCCTTTTTGAACCTTTTTCGAGGGTTCAAAAAGGCTCTCTGCCTGTCGAGAACTTTTCGACAGGCAGAGAGCCCGCCGGCGGAACTTCCGCCGGCGGGCTCTGCTTTGCGGTGGGAGAGGGCTCAGGGGGCTTTGTAGTCGGGGGCGCGTCCGATCTCCTGGATGAGCTCCTTCATGGCCGCTGCCATGGCGTCGATGTCGGCGTGGTTGTTGAAGTACTGGCAGGAGATGCGGAAGCCGCCCACGTAGTCGGTGAAGCGCTGGGCAATAAAAATCTTGCGGGCGTGGAGCTGCTTGAGTACCCAGCGGTCCACATCCAGATCGTCATAGAGGCGGGCAATGACGATGCCGCCCCGCCGGCCCGGGTCGCGGTGGGTGATGATGGTGGCGCCAATGGCCTCCAATTGATCCATGCAGTAGGCGCTGAGCTCCCAGATGTGTTCCTGGATGTTCTCAATGCCGATCTCGTTGACCAGGCCCAGGCTCTCCCCCAGGGCAATGGCGCCGGTGTAGTTGGAGGTGCCGCCGATTTCGTACTTGCGGGCGGTCTCCGGGAAGGTCCAGTCGTGGACGGAGGGAGCGGCGGGATTCTCCCAGTAGGCGCCCCAGCCGCCTTCGGGAACGGTGGTGTTCAGGTAGCCGGCATAGCTCTGCTTGATCTTGGACAGGGAGTTCTTGTTGACATAGAGCACGCCGGTGCCGTAGGGGCTGTTCAGCCACTTGTGGCCGCCGGCCACCAGCAGATCAAAGTGGCACTCCTTGGTGTCAATCTTGGTGACGCCCAACTGCTGCACCGCGTCCACCACCAGGAAGATCCCCTTTTCCTGACAGAAATCGCCGATGGCCTTCATGTCGCTGGCCCAGCCGTTGCACCACTCCAGGGTGGACATGACGATGATGCGGGTCCTCTCATCGGCCAGGGCGGCGAAGTCGTCCACCGTGAAGCGGTTGTCCTTGGTCTTGCATACCCGGATCTCGATCTTCTTCTCCCGGCGCATCACACACCAGGGCAGGGCCACCTGAATGAACTCCAGATTGGTGGTGATGATGTTGTCGCCGTCGGCCAGCTCAATGCCGCGGGCGGCGATGTTCAGGCCGTGGGAGGTGCTCTCCACCAGGGCGATCTCCTCCGGGTCGGCGTTGAGCAGCTTGGCGGCTTCGTCGTATGCCTTGCCGCGCAGGGAGTCCATGGCGATGTGGTGGGCGCTGGAGTTCTCTTCCTCCTGGGTGGCGGTCATGTCGGCGAAGGCCTTCACCGCCCGCACCGTGCGCTGGGGGGCGAAGCTAACGCAGGCCGCGTCGAGAAAGACCATCTGCTCCAGAACGGGCCACTCCTGCTTGCGGATCGCTTCAAAATCGACGGACATAAGTACTACCTCCTATATTTTTGTGGGTGATGGCTGGGTTGTATTCCTCTGGTTTTCCTTCACTGGTGAAGCAACATCCCTCCAATCGACTGACTTTTTGAGATCAAATGCTGTAATAGTAAAAAATTACCAATTATGGAGTTGGGAAAACAGATTATGACAGAGACCGGTATTCTGACGGATGCCTCACCCTGGATCAGCGTCGAGCCGGCGGCATGGCGCCCGCTGACCGAGGGGAGAACGCCGCGCCTGTTCCGAAAAAAGACCTTTCTCTACACTCAGGGGCAGCCGGCGGAGCATTTTTACATCATTCAGCGGGGGCGGGCCTGCATCTCTACCTCACGGGCGGACGGCCACGAGAAACAGCTCTACATCGCGGAGCGGGGCGCCCTGTGCGGGGAGAGCGCCTGTCTGCAGCGGCATCCCCACGCGTCGGCGGCCCTGGCGATTGTGGACACCTGGGCCTATGCCGTCCCCCGGCTGGCCACGCTGGGGGCGCTGCGAGAGGACTGGGCGCTGAATCAGCGGTTCCTGGAGCTCTGCTTTCGGAAAAACACGGTGCTGCTCGGTCAGGTGCGGGAGCTCTCCTTTGACCAGGCGGAGCGGCGCATTGCCCGGACCCTCCTCAATCTGGCGGCCCAGTATGGGCGGCCCTGCCCGGAGGGGGTGCGCATCTCCATCCGCTTTACCCACCAGGATGTGGCCGGTATCATCAATACAAGCCGCATCACCACCAACAAGGTGATGAAGCGCATGGAGGAGGAGGGGATACTCCTCAAACGGGAGGGCCGCTACATCCTGCGGGCCCTTCCCGCCTTGGAGCGGCTGGCGCGGGGAGAGGGTCAGTAGCGCACAGCCCTTTCGCTCTCCCGGAAGGCGCGGCTGTCTGGCAGGAGGGTGCGCCCGTAGCCGGAGACGATGGCGAAGATAGTCATAACCAGCAAAAGAATGGGATAGAACTGGTGGGTGACGATCTCCAGTGTGGAGACGGGAACCGCGCCGGGCAGGTCGACGGCTGTCATCATGGCGGCGCACACCACCGGCACCATATAGGGCATCAGGTAGTTGAGGGTGCCGCCGGAGCAGATGAGGAGGTTGGCGGTGCGGTAGCCGTGGAGCTGATACTCCTCCCCCAGCCGCTTGGCCAGGGGGCCGGTGCCCACGATGGCCGCGGTGTTCAGGCCGGTGGCCACGTTGAGCAGGATACAGATGGCGACGATGGCGCCCTCGGCGGAGCGGGGACCGACAATGAAGCGGTCCATGGACTGGATCATCATATCAATGCAGCCGCCCTTTTCCAGCAGGTGGATCTGGGCGAACAGCAGCATAACCAGCAGGATGGTGGGGACCGCGCCCTCGATGCCCTCCATGATGAGGCCGCCTGCGCTCAGGGGTTCCGGGACGGAAATGATGTCGCTGAAGGTGATGGTGCCGGTGACCAGTCCCAGGAGTACGCCGGTGACGATGCCATAGCTCAGCGCCTCCAGCAGGTGGCGCTGGAGCAGGCAGAAGACCACCACCACGGGCACCAGCAGGAACAGCAGGGCCGTAGGCCGGACCGCGGCGCTCTGGACGGCGGAGAGATCCGCGGCCTCACCGCGGGAGCCAAGCGCCAGATAGAGGATCAGCGTCAACGCCGCGGCCGGCAGGACATATTTCAGGCGGCTGCGGAAAACGCCGCCCAGGTCCACCTTCTGAGAGGAGGAGGCCGCAATCAGAGTGTCCGATACCGGGGAGACGTTGTCGCCGAAGGCCGCTTCCGATACGATCGCGCCGATCATCAGCGCCGGCGTGGCCCCGACCAGATAGCCGATGGGGTAAAGAATGGGGCCGACCACGAAGATGGTGCCCACCGAGGTCCCGGTGGAGAAGGCGATCAGGCAGGTGAGCAGAAAAGAGGCGGCCACGAACTTGTTGCCCAGGAAGTTGAGCTCAATGAGATAGTGTGCCAGGGTGTCCACCAGGCCGCTGGTCTCAATGAGCTGCCCGCAGATTCCGGCCAGCAGGACCGCCATGATCAGGATGCCCCCCACCTTGTTGGTGGCGCCCTCGATGATGGCCTCGCAGTAGGCCGTCTTGTCCTTGGCCAGGAACAGGCAGACGATCATGGGGAGGAGAAAGACCACCCAGTATTCCGGTACGTCCGCCTGCTTGACCGCGATGTAAATTAGCCCCACGATGGCCAGCAGGATGGGCGCGAAGGCCACCCACTTTCCGCCGTAGTAGGTGATGTGCGCTTCCGGTGCGGCTTGTGTTTGATCCATAGGTACCCCCTTTTCAGCACGGATGTGTTCAATTTTGTGGAACAGATATCTGTTGTGGTTAAAAGTATACCTACATTTTCCATAAATACTATTAAATGCTTTGCAAAAGAGGTGGTGTTTTTGGGAGAATATACCCGAATCCCGAACCGCGTGCGCGGCGGGACTGCACCGTTTTTTTGTTTACGTAATACCGCAAAATATAGGACTTTTTTGCCGCCAAACCGCAAGGGATGGCGGTTTTTTGATACCATTTGTAACGAAATGCAATCGAACATATGTTTTTAGTGCCGAAAAGCAGGGGTTTCAGTGGAAAAATCGGCATTTTTCCCGTTAAAAAAGAAGAAAAAACTGTTGCAATTCTGTAACAGAACATTTATACTAGAGAAGAAAGTGGGGCGAAGTGGAGCAAATCACCGCTCTTAAGCAGTAAAGTGGGGGGAAGTGAGCAGCATGACCGGCACCTATGAGCACAGCATTGATGCCAAGGGCCGTCTGTTCATTCCCGCAAAGCTCCGGGAGGAGCTGGGCGTCACCTTCTATCTGGCTATGGGTGTAGACGCCTGCCTGGCCATCTATCCCCAGTCTACCTGGGACCGGTTTACAGAAAAATTTTCCTCCCTGCCTATGAGTCAATCCAAGGCCATGCGCCCCCTATTCGCCAACGCGGCCAAGTGTGAACTGGACAGCCAGGGCCGCATCGTCATTCCCCAGAAGCTGCGCAGGTATGCCGGTCTGGACAAGGACGTGGTGATCCTGGGTGTCAACGACCGGGCGGAGATCTGGAGCGCGGACGCATGGCAGGCCCAGGAGGAGGAAGAGATGACGCCGGAGAAGATGTCGGCCTGTATGGAGGCGCTTGGATTCTGATATGAGTGAGCAGGTATTTTCCCACAAGCCGGTGCTGCTGGACGAGTGCATTGAGACCCTGGCCATCCGGCCGGAGGGCGTGTATCTGGACGGCACTCTGGGCCGGGCGGGCCACAGCCGGGAGATCGCCCGGCGGCTGACCACCGGGCGGCTCATCTGCGTGGACCGGGATCAGGCGGCTCTGGACGCGGCGGAGGAGCGGCTGGCGCCGTGGCGGGAGCGGGTCACCCTGGTACACAGCAATTTCTGTGCGCTGGACGCCATCCTGGACGGGCTGGGCCTGGACGGGGTGGACGGCATGCTCTTTGATCTGGGGGTGTCCTCCCCCCAGTTGGACGACGCATCCCGGGGCTTTTCCTACAGGAGGGACGCCCCCCTGGACATGCGCATGGATCAGACCGACACCCTGACGGCCCGGGCGGTGGTCAACGAGTGGCCCCAGGAGGAGCTGCGGCGCATCCTCTGGCAATATGGGGAGGAGCGGTACGCCCCCGCCGTCGCGGGAGCCATCGTCCGGGCCAGGGACAAGCGCCCCATTGAGACCACGCTGGAGCTGGTGGAGGTCGTCAAGGGGGCCATGCCCCCTGCGGCCCTGCGGGAGAAACAGCACCCGGCCAAGCGGACCTTCCAGGCCATCCGCATCGCCGTCAACGACGAGCTGGGCTCGGTGGACCGGATGGTGCGGGAGGCGGTGCCCCGGCTGAACCCCGGTGGGCGGCTGGCGGTGATCTCCTTCCACTCGCTGGAGGACCGTATCGTGAAAAATGCCCTGGCGGCTTTCGCCAAGGGGTGTACCTGTCCGCCGGATTTTCCCGTCTGTGTGTGCGGGAAGAAGCCCCAGGTGAAGCTGGTCAACAAAAAGCCCATTGTCTCCGGAGCGGCAGAGCTGGAGGAGAACCCCCGGGCCCGCAGCGCCAAGCTCCGGGTAGCGGAAAAACTGTAGAAGCACGGAATTTACCAAAGAGATTGGAGTGGACGGACTCATGGCAACTGCCGTCAAGCGCAGAAGCAGATACACGAATTACAGCCGCGTACCCTATGACGCGTATGATGGCTCCGCGGCGCGGCAGCTCCAGCGGGAGGAGGTTCTTCGGCCCAGGCCCATGGTTCGGCCGCGGGAGCGGGCGGTGGTCCGGCCCCGGGTGCGGGTACGGGAGGCGGGACTGGTCTCCCCCTTCGCTGTGGTGGGATTTCTGGCGGTGGGCGTGTTTGCCGTGCTGCTGCTGTTCAGCTATGTGCAGTTGACCACCATCTCCCAGCAGGTGGTGGAGCTGCGCAGTGAGATGACTGCTCTCCAGTCGGAGGAGGCCAAGCTGCGCACCGCGTATGAGCTGTCTTATGATCTGAGCAGCATTGAGGAGACCATGACAGCCAGTGGTGCCATGGTTCGGCCGCAGAACGGGCAGGTGGTGTATGTGGACCTGTCCGAGCCGGACACCGTGACCTTTTTCAACCAGGACGAGGCGGTCGCCGGACTGGACGGCATGTTTGAGAGTGTAAAGTCCATTGCCTCCGAGATTGTGGCATATTTCCAGTGAGTACGGCCATATAGTGATCTGCAGACCCCAGAGAAACAGACGGGCTGCCCCGGGCGGCCCTTGAAGAGAACGAGCAGAGAGGGCGTAAGAAAAGCAATTTTCTTACGCCCTCCTGCGATATATCACCCAATCCCTCCAGGGCGGGAAAGCCGGAAGGAGGGATAGTGTGAAAGGCTGCCCCGCAGGGCGATTCGGAGCGCAACCGCCTGCAAGGCGGCTCTTAGTGCGAAGATGAACCATCAGGGTTCCCTTTCACGTGGGATCAAAACCACTTTTTCGGCAGAAAAAGTGCGGCGGCCCGCCCATGGCGGGCCGGGCGTAAGAAAAGCAATTTTCTTACGCCCTCCTGCGATATATCACCCAATCCCGCGGGAGAGCGGCAGACGAGATTTCTTGAGTGAGGTGAGCCAGCCATGGCAGACAGAAAGAGAAAGCGTATGGTCCAGCAGCAGCCGGACCGGCGGGCGAACCGCACCATTTTGGTGCGCACCCTGTTCCTGCTGACACTGTTCGGCGTGGCGGCGTTCGTGCCGCTGCTGGTCCGGCTCTGGCAGATCCAGATCCGCGACTACGACAAATACCAGGGAATGGCGGTGGAGCAGCAGACCGCCGACAGCACGGTGGAGGCCAACCGGGGCACCATCTACGACCGAAGCGGGGAGACTCTGGCCATGAGCGCCACGGTCTACAACATCCAGCTCTCCCCCAAAGAGATCCTGGCCTGCCAGGAGGCGTATCGAGAGAAGGCGGCGAACGCAGCAGAGAATGGGAAGACACTGGACTACCCGGAGCCCACCAACGAGTTCATTGCCTCCAACCTGGCCCAAATCCTGGATCTGGACGAGGCGGACATCCTCAAGCGCCTGGCCAAGACCAGCTCCATGTATGAGATGATCAAATGGCGGGTGGAGGACGACGAGCGGGACGCGGTGATCTCCTTCATCAACGAAAACCATATCACCGGCATTTACACCCCGCCCACCACCAAGCGCTACTATCCCAAAAACAGCCTGGCGGCCCAGGTGATCGGCTGGGTGAATTACAGCGAAGGACGGGGCGCCTATGGAGTTGAGGCTCAGTACGACGAGGCTCTCTCGGGCGAGACGGGGCGGATCGTCACCGCCAAAAACGGCGACGGCACACAGATGCTCTACCGCTATGAGGACTACTACGACGCCACTGACGGCGACAATCTGACCCTGACCCTGGACAGCGCTATCCAGTCCTACTGTGAGAGCATCCTGAAAAAGGGCATCGAGCAGTTCGAGGTGCAGGACGGCGGCTTCTGCATCGCCATGGACCCCAATACGGGCGAAATTCTGGCCTGGGCCAACTCCCCCACCTACGATCTGAACAACCCCAGGGTGGTGAGCGATCCGGTGCTCAACCAGTATCTGGCGGACATCGAGAGCGGGGCGTACACCAAGGAGGAGGCCTACCAGAAGGCACTGGCAGAGGGGGCTTCCAGCGAGGAGGCCCGCGACAAGGCCATTTCTGCGGCAGAGACCGAAGTGCTTTACACCCAGTGGACTAACAAGGCAATCACCAGTACCTATGAGCCCGGCTCCACGTTCAAGTCCATCGTCCTGGCCGCCGCCCTGGAGGAGGGCGTGGTCACCGAGAACAGCCACTTCTACTGCCCCGGCTACATCATGGTAGAGGGCTGGTCCCGGCCCATCAGTTGCTCCAAGAAGGCGCCGGGCCACGGGGACCAGGATCTGGCCCTGGCGGTGGCGAACTCCTGCAACCCGGCCTTCGTCAAGATCGGCCAGGCCCTGGGAGCGGAGAAGTTCTATGACTATCTGGAGGGCTTCGGCTTCCTGGAGAAAACCGGCATAGACATGCAGGGCGAGATGGACACCAGTTCCCTGATCTGGCCCCGGGAGGACTTCAACACCGTCCAGTTGGCCACCGCATCCTTCGGCCAGCGGTTCCAGGTGACCCCCATTCAGCTCATCACAGCGGCCTCCGCCGTCATCAACGGCGGCCACCTGATGCAGCCCTATGTGGTCAGCCAGGTGACCGACGGCGAGGGCAATGTGCTCCAGCACAATGAGCCCAACGAGGTGCGACAGGTGGTCAGCGCGCAGACCAGTGAGCGCTGCCGTGCGATCCTGGAGAAGGTGGTGGACGGCGGCACCGGCAAGAATGCCCGGGTGGAGGGCTACCGCATCGGCGGCAAGACCGGCTCCTCCGAGACGCTGGAGACCGACCATACCATCGTTTCCTTCCTGGGCTTCGCCCCAGCGGATGACCCGCAGGTGATTATCCTGCTGGCCTACGACAACCCCAAGCCCGCCTTCCCCGGCTCCAATACCACCGCCGGCGGCTGGTATATCAGCGGCGGCAATATGGCGGCCCTGATGGCCGGAGAGCTGCTGGAGGATATTCTGGGCCACCTGGGCGTGGAGAAGACCTATACCGCCAACGCCGACGTGCTGGTGCCCAACCTGTCCGGACTGAATCTGGCGGACGCCACCTCCGCCCTCCAGAAGAACAGCCTGACCCTGCGCACCGTGGGCGACGGTGGTACCGTCACCGGACAGATCCCGGCGGCGGGGGCATCCATCCCCGGCGGCAGCCAGGTGGTGCTCTACATGGGCGAGGCGGTGCCCACCGACCAGGTGCAGGTGCCCAGCGTCATCGGCCTTACCGCCGAGCAGGCCAGGCAGAAGCTGGCTGATGCGGGTCTCTACATGCGGGCCACCGGAGCCACCGAGTACGGCTCTCACGTGGTGGCCTATGAACAGTCCACCGCCGCGGGCGCCTCGGTCAACCGGGGTACCACCATTGAGGTACGCTTTACCGACAGCACGGCCAGCGGCGCGGGCCTGTAAAAACGGGCCGACAACATGGGAAACGGGGTGAGGGCATGAAGCTGAATGAGCTGTTGGACGGCGTGGCGCTGACCGCGCGGCATGTCCAGGACGTGGAATGTTCAGGAATCTGCTGCGACACCCGAGACATGACCCCTCTTTGTGGCGCTTCCGGGGTACAAGACCGATGGACACCGGTACATCCGGCAGGCCCTGGAAGGGGGAGCGGCGGCGGTGCTCTGCCAGCGCCCCCCGGAGGGGGAGGGCCCCTGGCTGGTGACGGAGGACACCCGGGCCGCCCTGGCCATCGCCTCAGCCAACTGGTTCGGCCATCCGGCCCGGGAACTGACCCTGCTGGCGGTCACCGGGACCAACGGAAAGACCACCACCACCTATCTGCTCAAGGCCATGCTGGAGGGGTGCCTCCACACAAAGGTGGGGCTGATCGGCACCAACCAGAACCTGATCGGGGAGGAGAGCCTGCCCGCCCACCGCACCACGCCGGAGTCCTACGAGGTGCAGGAGCTGCTGCGGGAGATGGCGGATGCGGGGTGTACCCACGTGGTGATGGAGGCATCCTCCCACGCCCTGGTGCTCCACCGCCTGGACGGCATCCCCTTCCGGGCGGGTATCTTCACCAATCTGACCCAGGACCACCTGGACTACCACCATACCATGGAGGAGTACCGCCGGGCCAAGGGCCTGCTCTTTGACCAGTGCGGCCGGGCGGTTTTGAACCTGGATGACGAGGCGGGGCGCTGGTATCTGGAGCGGCTGCCCTGTCCCGCCTTTACTTACTCGGAGAACCGGGCCCAGGCCGACCTGACCGCCCGGAACATCCGCCTGTTTCCCGGCCATGTGGAGTTTGAGGCCCTGACGCTGGGCCGTCTCGCCCGGGTTCACCTGCCCATCCCCGGCGGCTTTTCCATCTACAACGCCCTGGCCGTGCTGGCCTGCGGGCTGGTGCTGGCCCTGCCGCTGGACGGCTGTGCCGCCGCACTGGGGGCGGCCCGGGGGGTGAAGGGCCGCATCGAGGTGGTGCCCACCCCCACGGACTACACGGTCATCATCGACTACGCCCACACCCCGGACGCCCTGGAGAACATCCTCACCACCGTCCGGGACTTCACCCCGGGCCGGGTCATCTGCCTCTTCGGCTGCGGCGGCGACCGGGACCGGACCAAGCGGCCCGTCATGGGGGCCGTCGCGGCGGAGCTGGCCGACCTGGTGGTGCTCACCTCCGACAACCCCCGCACCGAGGACCCGGAGGCCATCCTGGCCGACATCCAGGCGGGCATGGAGGGGAGCGATACCCCCTGCCTGGTGGTGCCCCACCGGCGGGAGGCCATCCGCCGGGCCCTGGACGAGGCCCGGTCCGGCGACACGGTGGTGCTGGCGGGAAAGGGCCATGAGACCTATCAGGAGATTGGAACCCGCCGCCGCCACCTGGACGAGCGGGAGGAGGTGGCCGTCTATTTTGACGGCCAGTCCCGGGACTGTCCATGAAAATCGGAAAACAGAAGGAAAATTTGTTACTTTTTGAGTGGAAAACACCAGCTCGCTTATGGTAAAATACCACTTTGTGAAAACGGACCGGAGAAGCCCGGCGTGTGCGGGCGGAGGTTTGGGAGGTTCAAAAGATGAGATATGTAGTAAGCTTCCTGGTGGCCTTTGTGGTGGCCTTCCTGGCGGGTAAGGTGCTGATCCCCCTGCTGCGCCGGCTGAAGGCGGGGCAGGGCGTGAAGGAATACGGACCCGCATGGCACAACTCCAAGCAGAACACCCCCACC
>ENA-OVGE01002791-OVGE01002791.1-human-gut-metagenome-genome-assembly--contig:-NODE-2791-length-10881-cov-1.866433_pt1 | contig 10881 bp, 5 predicted proteins | sample MGYA00237769_ERZ505417 | MGnify/ENA primary metagenome ERZ505417 (study PRJEB26158, sample SAMN06016403) | human gut metagenome | biome: human gut; feature: ankylosing spondylitis patient; material... | reverse complement strand
TGCGAGTTAAAACGTCCTTTCAGACCTTCCTGCCAACGCTGTGGACGAGCACCATAAAAATCGAAAAAATCACTTCCTTCCACTGTAGGATAACCAGATGCAGCCACATAAAGATGACGTGAGTCTTTCTTCCATTCAGTTAGCATTTCTTTTAGAAAATCCACACAATCCTTTCCTACTAATTCATTGCCTTCGCAAAAGAAGGCAAAAGACGGATGGTTTCCATATTCCTTAAAAATGCGTTGAACTTCATCTAAATAGAAAGCATTGGTTGCTTCATCTTCTCCTACCGTAAAACGCCAGTCCGAGTTTTCGACTTGTAAATACAAGCCCAATTCATCTGCAACTTGAAATGCGGACTCAGGGGGACACCAAGAATGAAAACGAATGCAGTTCAATCCGTAATCTTTATATACCTTCATTACCTTTTTCCACTCCTCATAACTCATCGGAGGATAACCGGTAATGGGGAACTCGCAGGAATTTACAGCGCCGCGAATAAATGTAGGAATATCATTTATCGTGAAATGCGTACCTTTTGTTCCAAAGTCACGAATACCAAACTTTATTTTTTGCACATCACTCTTACCGCAACACTTTATCTCATAGTCAATTTCATACAGATTAGGCTCAAATTCATCCCAAGTGTATAGCTTATCTCCCAAATCATAGTAATGTACCAAGTGTATTAAAGAATCCGAACTATTAAAAGTTGTATTTTTCTCCTTTAGATGCAAATCTTGAGAATCATTCAAAAAATGACAATTTATCCGTATATCGCCTTTAACCGGCAGGTTACTATAGTTCACAATCTGCGCCACAATCTTTAGCCTTTTTTCTTTTTGTAAAGGATATATCTGTACATCAGCAATATGTACCTTACTTACAGCCTGGATTTCCATACGTCCAATAATGCCATTCCAGTTAGTCTGTGTTTCAGCACTGATGGCATGTGTATAGGCTATATCATGGATGTTCCCATTATCTACTCTAATGCGAACAGTATTCCAGTCTCCAAACTTCACATAAGAAGTTATATCATACAAGTGTGGTGTAGAAAGACTTTCCTCTTTTCCGACAAATTTCCCATTAATCCACACTTGGCTTTCCCAATGTACTCGTTCCAAAAACAGAAAAAGTTGTTGGTCTTTCCAAGATTCAGGAATAAAAATATTTTCTTTCTCATACCAAGCTGCTCCACTATATTCAAACATGCGAGTAAGCCGAAGCGAACTCATATCTTGCGTTTTAAATCCTTTTCCAGCTTGGTCTGTAGACCCCGGCAGAGTTATTTCTTCTGGAAACTTAGATACAAAATTACTTCCTTTTACCGGAATACTAACATTCAAAGGATCCAATTTAAAGTTCCAGATACCAGCTAATGAAATATGATCTTTTGACGTTTCATTCTGTGCGTGTACTGAAAGCAGACAAAAGCAACTTAATATGAGAAAGAAAATATTACGCATAGAGTCAATATTTCAAGTTATTCATTACATTATTCTAGTTCACCAACAAAAGTTACGACAGACTTTGCCGGAACAACAATCTCATTAGTTTTTATTGTCGTTCCCTTTCCTAAATTGGATGTTTCAGAAGTGGTGTAAGGAGTTAAAGTCTGATTCTTCAGTTTCAAATCTTGAAGATTATATTTTCGGTTGACAGAACCGACATTAACTGCTACCAATACTATCTTTTTGGAAGAACCGTCTTTGTATGCGCTAATCATAACATCTTTACTCTCTTTCTCAGGGTCTGGATTTTCGGTAATAACGGCAACACGTTTCATACCCGGACGGACAAAAAAAGAATAATTACCTAGCATCCACATAAGCTTAGAGTCCCTGGCAAATCCATCTTTTTTGCAATAGTCTGTAACTTGTGAACCATTATTTGTTCCATCATCCAGATATACCAAACCGTCCTTGTAGTCTGCACGGGTAAGAGCTGTCCACCAAGACCAAGAGGAAGCATTTACCAATGTCAAATCATTGTGAATAGTACGTGCAACAAAAAGTGCCGTTTGCATACCCAAATCGCGTTTATTTCCGTTTCCGTTAGGAATTTCGGACTCTCCGGGGCTTTCGAGGATAGAATACTCAGTTTGCCAATATTTTAAGCCGCTGTGCTCTTTTATTTTATCATTCAAGGCTTTACGATGTGATACTAAATCCTTGACGGGCCAAACAGTCCAATAACTGTGTCCAGTCATTACTCGCTCTACATTGGGCAGAGAAGCAATGCTCAACGGAGATGATGGATTCCAAAAATCATCAATCTGATTATCAAAGTTCTCATTATCTACATTTTTATACAAATATTGAATACTCCCAGCTTCTCCCAATGCTATTTTGGTAGCCAATCCTCTTTTGCTGAGTCTTTCTGATAGTAATTTTACGAACTGAGATATTTCTTCATTAGTGGCGGGAGTCCCTTCCTGACTGCCTTTACTCCAATCCCATTGTGGTTCATTCACAGGACTTAAATAATCAAATTTAACTCCTTCTTTCTTCTGCAAGTTATCAATGCATTCTACTAAAAAGTCTGCATAATCAGGCATCATACCTGCCTTGATATTCATCCTTTTCTCTTTAATTGAAAAGCCTTTCCCATTTATGGACATATGAACCGGAGCGCTTAGGTTAAAAGCAAGAAAATGTTCAACCCCTCTGTCTCGAGCGGCTTTTAAAAACCATTTCTGTCCTACATATTTATTCCAATTGTAAGTACCATCAGCTGATAAAAAGCATTCAGACCGTCTCCACTCATCCGCAATGTCGCTATCAAGTCCTTGTTCTGTGCTTCCTGCACCAATGTAAAATCTCCACATGGACAAGCCGATGCCTTTTGGATTTCCATTTTCATCGACTTCCTGGCTAAACAGCCAATCGGCAATTTGATTTCTCTTCTCTTCCGGCCAATATTTTCCTACCATCTGACAGCGCCAAGCATCTGATGCCCCAAAGCCGTCAATCGTCTGCATTTCCTGATTCAAGTCTACTGAAATATTTCTCACCTTATTGTAAACAGGCGGTTCTGGAATCTCCAATTTGGAACTACATGCCGTAACTGAAAACAGTGTACAGATACCTAATATCTGCAAATATTTGCTATTTCTCATTTCTATAAAATTTAAGTTTGATCTCTTATGTTTATTAGTAATTAGGATTCTGTGTTACAGTACCAAAACTACGATCTATTTCCGATTGAGGAATGGGCCATACCAAATGTTTATTGATATCGAAGTTGATACCTTTGTTCTGTAGCTCTTTAAGGTTGCTCGTTTCATACTGATCCGTTGATTCATACATATTGTAACGAACAAAACTTCCATTCGGACCGAACAAACCAGCTATAACGGGTTGATTAGTGACCGGATCTATCTGTCTCCTAATATCAAACAGACGCAATCCTTCAAATGCCAATTCCATTCTGCGCTCTTTCCAAATAGCATAAAGTATTTCGTTACCGGTTACAGTTCCTTTTTTCGGAGAAAGTTTTACTCGAGCACGAATGATGTCTACATCATCCATTGCTTCATCAAACATACCCAAGTGAAAAGCTGCTTCTGCACGCGTCAAATATATTTCTGCCAAACGGATAATTGGAGTATTCAAAGGAGCGTTATATCTTTTATCTTCCAATGTCCTACGAGTAGCGATAGGAATATAGTATTTACGGATTACACGCCCAGACTTATTCTGTGCCAAGTCAAATACATAAGTAGGGTTTAAATCCTCATCACCATATACAGCGTCACTACAAACCGTTATTGTACTGCGCCTTCTTATCTCATCTTCTTCCGAAAGATAACAATTTTCCAAATCGCTGGTGGGTACTCCCCATCCCCAACCATCCATAATGTCATTGGGGTCTTTACTGGGGAAATTTTCCAAACTTTCACCACGTCCTCCACAAAGTGTAGAAAGGGGATTGCCCAAAATTTTACCCACTTCAGTGCTTGTCTGAACTTCAATAAGCGATTCTATGCCATTGTGATTATTGACGTTCCAAATATCTAGAAAATCAGGTTCGAGTTTACAGCCACTATTCATGATTGTGGTATCTGCATAATGATAAGCTTCTTCCCATTTTCCTTGATATAATGAAACTCTTGCTAATAATGCAGTACAAGTCCATACAGTAGCCCTACCTTTTCCTTCACTTCCATACGTAGTATTTACCATGTGAACGGCTGACTTAAGATCATTCTCTATTTGCTGATATATTTCTTCTTTACTAGAACGCCCTAGATTCATATCATTGGATGAAAGCATTTTAAGTACCAATGGTACACCGCCAAAATTACCTACAAGATCCAAGTAATTATATGCGCGACAAAATAGAGCTTCACCGACATAAGACTTTTTTTTGTCTTCAGAAATAGGAGCTTCGGGAATAGAGTTTATGGCAATATTACATGCCATAATATTCTTATATCTCTCCTTGAATAAATCTGTAAGATATCCCATTCTATTGGGAGTGATCAAGTATTCCGAAGCTGGACTGAATCCATCAGCAGATTGTCCGGTATTTCCCATCCAAGCATCATCGGTAGCCGTTTCATTTGTTATTCTGGTATGAGCTATCGGCTGCCAGTCATTATTTAGCAATGCACGCTTATACAAGTCAATGACAAAGTCACGACATTCTGTATCTGTCTTAAAATAGTTATCCAAATCTTGAACACCTCTTTTTTCGTGTTCAATAAAATCTTCACAAGACATAAATCCCAATGAAGCCGCTATTATGAAAGCAAATATATTCTTTTTCATGATTTACAATCTATTAAAATGTTACATTTACACCTACTGAGTATATACGTTGTACTGGATAAGTCCATCCGCCAAATCCAAAACTCAACACACTACCTGAAACTTCGGGCTCAACGCCATTATAGCCAGTTAAGGTAAACAAGTTTTGTCCTGCTATATATAATCTCAGTTTATTGACGCCAGGGATTTTCTTAAAAGTATACCCCAATTGTAAATTCTTTAGTCTTAAGTAAGAACCATCCTCTATGTAGAAAGATGAGAATTTGGTAAAGTTCTCATTATGATCTTGAGTAGATAAGCGAGGAACATAGTTAGAAGTTCCTTCACCGTGCCAAGCCATATCAAGTAAACCGCTCACCTTATTCACTTTTCCACCACTGCCGGCAGCATTGTACAATTCTTGAATATTCTGATTGACAAGATCATTACCGATACTGGCATAGAAGTTTGCCACAAAGTCAAAGTTCTTATAACCTAAGTTCAGATTAAGTCCCATCGTCATATCAGCCCATGGAGAACCAATCTTTGTACGGTCATCTGCATTCAATTGTCCGTCTCCGTTTATATCCTTAAATCGAATATCGCCAACTTGTGCGTTAGGTTGTAAGAACTGTCCTTTGTTATTAGTATGACGATTCACTTCAGTCTGATTCTGGAAGATACCGTCAGCCACATATCCATAGAAGAAAGCAGGCTCTTCACCTTCTATTGTCTTTGTCTTTTCACCATTTCCATACAATGGGTCTTTATCGCCTGTCAACTCTGTCATATTGACGTTGAAAGTAGTCAAGTTTAAAGTAGTTCCAAAGGTAAAATCTCCCCAACGGTCATTGTAGCTGATTGCCATTTCAAAACCTTTGGTACGCATAGAACCTACATTTGTCCAAATCTTGGCATCACCCGGGTAGCCGGAATAACTGGGATAAGCTTTCTGAAAAAGCATATCTTTAGTATTCTTTATATAATACTCAAAAGATCCCGTTAAACGATTATCAAATAATCCATAATCAATACCAAAGTTATAATCTTCTACAGTTTCCCATTTCACATCCTCATTTTTAACCAAACTGGGGTAAACAGTATTCACCACATTATCGCCCAATACATAGTAACCTTGTTCTAATTGAGACATATAAACTCCTGAAGGTAGATTCTGATTACCTACACGCCCCCAACCTATTCTAAGTTTAAGGCTGTTAAGTACACATTTTATACTTTCCATAAACGGCTCATTAGACATACGCCAAGCTATAGAAGCTGAAGGGAAAGAAGCCCATTTATTCTTGGACAGGAATTTGGAAGAACCATCCACGCGATAAGTAGCTGTAAGATAATACTTATCATTATAATTGTAAGTTAGTCTACCTAAATAAGACAAAATAGAAGTGGTAGAAGAATTACCTCCGGTCTGTGGATTGACGGTACCAGCATCCAATTCATGTAAATTATCTGAGTTGTTGGGCATTTTTTCATAGCTTCCCCACAAAGTAGTACTATTCCATTCTTCCAAGGTGTTACCTACCATAAAAGAAAAATTATGCTTATTTGCAAAAGTTTTTAGGTATGTCAATGTATTCTGCAAACTCCAATTACGATAAGTGGGTTTGTTACGCGTGAACTTGTTGTTCGTCTGAAATTCATGAGCTGCATCAATAACAAAATCCGGTGCAAACGTATTGGAAATTCGAGTATCTAAGTCTATAGAGAATTGAGATCTAAATATCAAATCTCTTATCGGCTTAATTTCAAGATAGGCAGAAGATGACAAAGCATAAGAATTATTACTTTGATTCCATCTGTGAACATAACCAACTGGATTCCAAATTTGAGAAGGAGAACGGGAATATACACTATATTCATTTTCAGTACCATTTAATTCATCCTCTGGTTTAAAAATGGGGGTAATAGGATCCACTCTGTCAAAGTCCGACCAATTAGTAGGATTCCCCCATGATTCATAACGCGGATTTAATGAGAATCCAACTGAAAAATACTTATTAAATTTATAATCATTGGTAAAACGAGCTGTAAATCGCTTATATCCTCCCTTCTGGTAGAAAGAATCTTGCTGAAAATAATTTAAACTAACCGAATACTTATTCTTCTCCGTTCCACCCTGTACACCCAAACTTGCATTCAATTGAGGGGTAAACTGACGAATACCCGCATCCCACCAATTTGTTGTTTTACCTGCAAAAGAAGCGGGATTTTCAAATTCCTCCGGATAGCCGGCCTGGCGGGCGGCTGTATTCAATATTTTAGCATACTCCACAGCATCTGCCATATTATAAGGATTTTTCATTTCTTGTACGCCATAATGCATATCGAGATAGAATGAAGGTTTGCCTTCCACTCCCTTACGAGTAGTAACCATAATAACTCCATTTGAGGCACGACTACCATAAATGGCACTGGCAGAAGCATCTTTCAAGACTTCAATGCTCTCAATCTCATTAGGATTAAGGAAATTGATTCCTTCGCCCATAGGAACCCCATCAACCACATACAATGGGTCAGTGGACAAGTTGATGGTAGAGAAACCTCTAATCAAAACCTTTGGCTGACCACCTGGATTCCCTGCTCCTACAATTGTTACACCAGCCACCTTTCCTTGAAGACTTTCGGTAGCATTGCTTACATTCATTGATCTCACTTCTTTTCCTTTCACAGAAGAGATGGAACTTGTTAAATCACTTTTTTTCTGTACGCCATAGCCTACTACCACCACTTCTTGAAGCAACTCTGAATCTTCTACCAAAGTTACATTAATGACAGTTCTATTCCCTACCTTTTCTACAATGGTTTTGTAAGAGATAAAAGAGAATGACAGTTTGGAATCTATTCCAGCTACTGTTATACTGTATTGTCCATTCACATCAGATATACTACCATTGGTAGTTCCTTCTTCTTGGATATTAACACCTATCAGAGGCTCATTTTTGTCGTCAACAATAGTTCCTCGAACCTTTATCTGCGCATTAGCTGTAAGGCAGAAGAAGAAAACAACAAGAGAAAATATAATATTTCTTTTCATGACTATATACATGATTTAATGATTATTCTTTCAATAATTTAGCACGCGCAATCTCAGTATCAATAATGAATTTATAACTTCCCTTTTGATTTACCTTCAAGTAAGGTTGGCTTGAACCCATATAATCAATAATACCATTTTCAAGTAAGCGCCAATATTTACTCCAGCCCGGATAGGTAATGGTTACATTAAGCTGGGTTTCGTTCAATATAAGAGTCCGTCCAAGTATATATGGATTTTCCGCGTCCGGTGTGAGTAGACAGTTTTTATTAGAGGGATCCCATCCGGCACCTTCAAATCCGTAACCACACATCGTGATATCAGGAGAATCGTGCACAGCTGAAGAAGGTATATAAGGAGTCACAGTATATGTTTGCTCTTTGGTATTTGCCACAATCTCATAGTATCCCTTTGTTGGTAGCACTATTGGTGCGGCAGAAGGACTATTTAGCAATTTACCGTTCTCTTCTGATACGCCAAAGCAGTGAGGTTCAAAAGCGCTCTCCTGTCCCAAAAAGTAGATTTCCTTATTATCACAATCCGCATAATATTTGAAAGTAAATATACCATTTGATTTTTTATGATAGAGCATCGGTACTCCACAAACATCGGCTGTTAAATCAGTTCCCTTAGGAACATCGGCCAGGAACAAAGTAACCATTTCACTGGAAACAATATATTTAATTTTCTGTGTTTTCCTGTTAGCTTCTACAAAGTTATCAATTGCTGTTATTTTTAGTTCATACTCTTCCGGTTTGGATGGTAAAGAATAAGTTTTGTTGAAAGAGTACTCTTTCTCGCCGTTTAATTTGATTCTTTCCATGATACCCAATATCGGTTCTTCCACATATACTGAATCTAAGCCTGAATCATCAGTGACTTTAAAGGAAAGTGACAATTCCATCTTGCTTTCCAATAGCTGTACTGTTCCGTCTTGTGGTGATACATTTGAAAAATTAGGAGCATTAAAGTCTCCATCCAAATGTAATGTAAGCTCTTTGGTCACAACATTTCCAGAAACATCCTCCAGTGCAAGATTTACTTTATATACATCTTCATTTTTCGTATCCTTTGGTGCCAGAAACTCATAAGCCAACTCATATTCTGTAACTAAAGTATCTGTCGGGAATACAATTTCCTTATCCAGATAAAATTCTGGAATCACAATTTTCAAAGACTTAAGGCCTAAATCATCTTTTAATCACAAACTTTCTGTTGGGATTAGAATACAATTCATCACGCAACACTTTTATTTCCGGGGCATCAGATGTAGGATAGGAGATACCCTCATCGTCCGAACATCCCATAAAGCAAAGCAGCATTAATAATGCTGATAATCTAAATAAACTTTTCATAATATTAATATTGTTGTTAACTAATAGTTTATTTCTAAGTGAATTACTGTACAGGGAAATGTGTCGATTCTGGCACATTCCCGTACAATAAGAGCAATCACATCCTGAACACTTGTTTATTCACATCAAGTCTTTTCACCTTTTCATAATATTCTTCTGCTAATTCTTCCTCTCCTATACCACTATATCCTAATGCCATAACATAATAGCAATGAACCTTGTTACGTACATTCAGGTCATCCTCCCAGATCGCAAGCTCTGGTAAGGATACTGCGAAATAATCGATTTTGCATTCATCGAAGAGATGCTTCTTGCCGTGGTCTATCAGCTTGTTGAAGCGGCTACGTGCTTTGCTCTCTTCTCCTAATGCCCTCCAGGCAAGTCCTTGATAGAAAATCTTGTCAGGTTGTTGGTCATTGTAATAGAATGCTTGTTGAGGCTCGCTGGAACCTTGTGTTGCTTTCATTAAGTATTTTATGGATTCGGCTTCGTTGCCCAGCTTTTGGTAGGCTATTCCTTTATAGTAGTCTACCTCATTCTCTTCGGCGTTGATCAGTTTACCCTCACCTAAATTATGCGGATAATGATCTGTCTCTTTTAAAAGACTGATGGCTTCAAGATATCGCTTTTCCTTAATAGCTTTTTTGGCAAGTTCTACCCGACAGAGAATATATTGCCCTGTAACTTTACCTTCGCCACCTTCCCACGGATGGAACTTCCGTGCGGCTATCAGTTCTCTTGCCTTTTCATAGTTGCCTAATTGATTATAGAGGGTTATTCGTTCTATGCATAAGTCATCCCGCTGTGCCACCAGTTCCAAATGTGCCTCTAGAAAGGTCAGGCGTTCTGCATGGGCTCGTCCCATTTTCTTATATAGTTGATCCAGCTCCATAAAGATGCGTGAGTCCGTTTGGTCCAGTTCAAATGCTTTCTCCAACAATCGGCATGCTTCTTCTTTCCTGCCTTTTTTGTTGTAATAAGCCAATGAAAGGTTGCGCAGAGCTGTAGGGAACTGATTATTTATCTCTACTGATTTCTCCCAGCATACAGTAGCTTCTTCATAACGGCGGTGTGCATACCAGAAGTTCCCCAGATAATAAGGAGCCTTGAAATCTTCTGGATTCATCTTCATAGCATCTGCCAGTACATTGACTTCATCGATTCTGTTTGGAAAACACTTGTCAGGAGATAGGCTTTGTGCCTTCTTATACCATTTCTGGGCTGTTTCTTTATCTCCTGCCATTGATGCAAAGTATCCTAACATATAAGCTGCCATAGGATAGACATCAGTTCGTCCTTCCATATAGATATGCATAATTTGGGATGCTTCTTCATACATTCCTGCGGAGGCAAAATCAAATGCATACTCGATATAGTTGTGTACGCTACCATTGAGCATACTTGTCATTTCCTGTAACTCAGTAAGATTATTCCCAATAAAATATTTCTCAAACCGGCATCCTAGGTTAAACTTATCAATAGTCAATGACTCTTCGATAAACTTCAGGGCTTTTTCAGTTTCTCCGGAATGTCTCAGGATGGAGGCTTTCAACTGGCGTGCTTTATGGTTATGCCAATTGTGGATAAGGGCCAGGTCGACATGTTCCAGAGCGGCATTCCAATCTTTTCTGATACTGTCTATCTGAGCCACACCGAAGTATCCGGCATCTCTCCAGGCTGCATTCCAGGTGGCTTTGTAATAGGCACTATATGCTTC